>ENA-OQER01001213-OQER01001213.1-human-gut-metagenome-genome-assembly--contig:-NODE-1213-length-12868-cov-2.081234_pt1 | contig 12868 bp, 19 predicted proteins | sample MGYA00242797_ERZ504639 | MGnify/ENA primary metagenome ERZ504639 (study PRJEB26092, sample SAMD00036306) | human gut metagenome | host: Homo sapiens | study: EMG produced TPA metagenomics assembly of...
GTCTTTCCACAGATTCAGCCATTTTTCTCTCAGGTTTGTTGTCGCTTTTGTCTTTCGCAGGGTTCTTCTGTAAGTAAGGTGTACTGCCAGCATCCCTATCGCTCCAGCTGTTCCAAGAACAGTCATCAGATAGAGCAGGATCTGCAGGTCCATGATTCGTTCCAGCATAAGTCCCTCCTTGAATACAATATTTACCGTTAAGCCTATTCTACACCTGCCCCGTCCTATATGAAACAAAAATCGTTCGTCAAATTCTCGCAAAACTCCCCTCTTAACTGACAAAATTACGCAGGTAATACCTTTCCGGCTCACCTGCGTAAAAATTTTCTTTTTTAAATTATCCGTTACATTTCTTCCAGTGCTTTTACGACTTCTTCAAATTTCATAAAATGAGAAGCTTTTACAAGAATCGTATCGCCTTTCTGTACATAATCATTCAGATGCTCCAGAAGGGATTCTCTTGTTTTTTCATAATATACAGGGAAATCCGGATTCGCTTTGCGCGCCGCTTCTGCTATATGAACAGCCAGATCTCCTGCACATACACATGCATCAATTCCACATGCTGCTGCATGTATGCCTACACCCTCGTGAAGTGCAGCTTCATCTTCACCAAGTTCTCCCATGTCCCAAGGATCGCCACTCTGCGGCCTTCCCCATCATGAAGCACATCCAGAGATGCCTTCATGGACATCGGATTCGCATTGTAGCAGTCATCTACGACCAGGAACTTATCTGTCTCGATCATTTTGAAACGTCCTCGAATCGTCTCAAGACTTTCAATACCTCTCCTAATCTCTTCGATCGTCAGACCATAAATTCGTCCTACAGCCGCAGCTGCCAGGGCATTGTAGACCATATGTATTCCCGGAGTCGGAACGAGTACGTCAAAAGCATCCTCTCCCAGATGGATACGGCAGGCAACCCCTTTCAGGCCCTTACTTCAACCTGATCGGCATACACATCACGTTCACTGTTCAAGCCAAAAAATACCGGCTTCACACCATTGTACTCACGGACCGTAATAAGTTTATCATCGTCACCATTCAGAACGTATGTCCATTCGGCTTCATAGACTGGAATATCTCTGTCTTTGCTTCAGACTCCGTCTCTGTCTCCCAGATTCTCCAGATGACAGGTACCGATGTTTGTGATCACACAGGTATCCGGTTTTGCAATCTTTGTCAGCCGGGCCATCTCGCCAAAATCACTGATTCCCATTTCCAGAACTGCAATCTGATCTTCATCACGAAGTCTGAATACTGTAAGAGGAAGTCCGAGCTCATTATTAAAGTTTCCCTGTGTTTTCAGAGTGCGGTACTTTTCTTTCAGGACAGATGCGATCACTTCTTTGGTGCTGGTCTTTCCAACGCTTCCCGTAATACCTACAACCGGAATCTGCAGCTGTTCCAGATAAAACTCTGCGATATCTTTAACTGCCTGAAGAGAAGCTTCTACCTGAATATATGCATAGTCAGCCTCCGGCAGTTCTCGCTCGGAAAGTGTTGCAAGTGCTCCCTTCGTCATCACATCCGGAATAAAACGGTGTGCATCGACTCTCTCTCCCACGATTGGCACAAACAGACAGTCTTTCTCAATCTTGCGGCTGTCTGTAGTAATTGCAGAAATCTCCTGATCCAGCAGAGCATTGTCGCCATGCCAGATGCCATTACATACTTTTGTAAGATTTCTCAAAGTAAGATTTTTCATTCTGATTTCCTCTCCTGATATGTTACCTCAATTCAGGTACATATTCGTCTGTTAAGCATACTTTTTCTGAGACACTTTGATCAGTTCTTCACACAGTGTCGGATAATCCATACCCAGAACCGCTGCTTCCTGCGGGATCAGGCTGGTCGGTGTCATTCCCGGAAGCGTATTTGCCTCCAGACAGTAGATTTTTTCATCTTTTGTCACAATGAAATCCAGACGGGCATAGCTCTCCATCTCCAGTGCATGATAACCATCCACAGCTGCTTCCTGAAGACGTTTTGTCAGTTCTTCTGAAATCGGCGCCGGACAGGTTTCTTTTACTGCACCTGGTTTGTATTTATTTTCATAATCATAGAAGCCCTGTACCGGAACGATCTGAACGACCGGATATGCCTTACCGTCCACAACAGCAACTGTGTATTCAACACCTTCTACAAATTCCTCTACAACTACTTCGTTTTCATAAGTGAATGCACCATCAGTGCTTTCGTGTAGTCTTCCTGGTTATCAACAATATAGACACCGATACTGGAACCACCGCAGCATGTCTTGACAACAACCGGAAAATCCATTCCCAGCTCCTGTGGAGTTTCCACACGGTCCTTTTTCTTCATGGCCTTACCTGCCGGAGTCGGAACACCTCTCATCTGGAACATTGCCTTGGTCACACCTTTATCCATTGCCATGGCACTGCTCAGATATCCGGTTCCGGTATATGGAATACCCATCAGATCAAATGCTCCCTGTAGCTTACCGTCCTCCCCGTTGGCTCCATGAAGTCCCAGGAAAACAAAATCTGCTTTTTTACAAAGATCGATGACATTCGGCCCAAAGAAATTTTTTCTTGTTTTTTTCAGTTCAGCCATCTGCAGATTAAATCCTCTGATATAAGCTGCTGCTTTTTCCACATCATATTCTGCCGGGAACGGATCTTCCCAGTCTACCTCTTCCTGACCACAGAAAACATCTACCAGAATCGCCTGATGTCCTTTCTGTCTCAACGCTCCGCAGATTCCTGTTCCAGATACGATTGAAACATCCCTTTCTGTGCTGGTTCCACCTGCTAATACAACAATTTTCATTTTCTCATCATCCTCACATAATATTCTAACTCATCCACTTGTGAGCAAGCTCACATGGATTCAGATCTTTTCCCCCTGGTATCAGTTATATAACTACCGGCAATCCAGAATCTACATTCTGATAAATTGTCTGCGCCTGCTCTTCCGGCAGCACTATACAGCCTTCTGTACTCATCCAGCTGTCTGAGGAGCCAAAATCCACACTCTCCTCTGAGCTTCCAAAATCGCCAGAATCCCCAGTTTCATCTGACACATCCGTTCCTGTAATGACCAGACCGGAATCTCCATAAATGCCAAGTTTGTCTGTAAAAGGCATCCAGAAATCTACAGAAGCAGCCTCCTGCTTGTCACCCAGTCTGTAAACACCTGTCGGCGTACTGCTGCTTGCCGCAAAACCAGTATCCACAATCGGGGATCCATTCTGATATAATACCATTCTTTGACGGGTAAGGTCAATTTCTATATAGGAATATCCGATATCATTTGTATTACGGCTCTGCGCTTCCTGTTCATAAACAGTTCCCGTACTTCTGTCTTTTTGTCCATGATGTCCTGATATAATGCATCTGTTTCTTTTTCCTGGTCGATCACCCAGCCATAATTTCCACCGGATACCGTAATTTCCTGATTGTCATAAGTAGAAAAAGTTCGTTCTGTGCCTACAGTGTCATACTTCTTCGCAAGCTCCGAAATATAATCTGCAATAACCGCCTTATCCAGCACCAGATCATCATTTCGTCCTTTGTCAGCCAGTTTTTGATCACAGACCGATCTACTGTTTCCTTGCGGTCGCTGAAATCATACGTAACCACAACATCCGTAAGTTCATTCATCTGCTGGCAGTCTTTTGTCAGATCATCTGCATACACGGTCGGATTTATGTAACATCCGTCTTCTTCCAGATTTGCAACTGTCCTGCCGGTAGTAACAGCATTTTTGATGTCCTCCATCAGTTATCACGGTCTATTTTGTTCCTTCAATTTCCGGAACAACTTCAAATCCATCATCGATTTCCTTTATATACGCATCCATCGGCTCTACATTGTCCTGCATACATTTCAAACTGGCAGTTTTCTGTTCAAACAGGCTTTCATCATAAGACACAGAAGAAGGCAGCTCATAAGTCATTTGCTGGCTGAATGCTAAAAACCAGCTAAAACGATTCTGTTTGTGAAGCAATTTATTTACACTGCCGTCAGATGTATATTTCAGTTGAATTTCATCCGCTGTGATTGCTTCCTGTCCGTTTCCTCTGGTCTGTACTGCCAGTGCATATACCCCTGTCTTCTGTTCCAGCAGGTTCTCTGCTTCCTTCTCTGTCATATAAGAACAGTTAAAACCATTCACCTGTGAGCCGGGAAGAAAATGCTCGGTAAAATAATAAACTCCAAAAAAGTAGGCGCCTGCGGTAAGCAGGAGCAGTACAATAATAAAACCGATCAGTAGTTTTCTTCCTTTGTCCATACTCTTGTTATTTTCCGCCATGGCGCTCCTTAACATTCGGAAATATGAAATTTTATTCAGCCAGTAATTTCTCTACACTGGCAAGTTTAACGCAAACGACAAATACCTGTGCCGCTTTTTCAAGCTCTTCAATCGGTGGGAAAGATGGTGCAATACGGATATTGCTGTCTTTCGGATTCCTTTCCATATGGTAGGTAGCTCCTGCTCCAGTCATAACAACGCCGGCTTCTTTTGCCATTGCTACGATCTTTTTCGCACATCCGTCCAGGGATTCGAAGGAAATAAAATATCCACCCTTTGGTGTTGTCCATTCTCCGATTCCAAGTCCGCCAAGTTCCTTCTCAAGGGTAGCCTCTACCATTTCAAACTTTGGACGAAGGTTGCTGCATGTTTTTTCATATGTGCATGAACACCCTCAAGATCCTTGAAGAATTTTACATGACGAAGCTGATTCAGTTTATCATGTCCGATCGTCTGTACGGTAATGTATTTGCGGATATCATCCAGGTTTGCCTTAGATGCTGCCAGAGCTGCGATACCAGAACCCGGGAAGCTGATCTTGGATGTAGATGTAAATTTATAAACCATGTCCGGATTTCCGGCTTTTGCGCATTCATCCAAAATTTCAAGAAGGAAATCCTGGTCTTTTTCGTCATCATAAAGATGATGTACACTGTAAGCATTATCCCAGTAAATACGGAAATCCGGTGCTGCCGGTTTCAGATTTGCAAAACGCTTAACGGTCTCTTCGGAATATGTGTATCCCTGCGGGTTGGAATATTTCGGTACACACCAGATACCTTTGATCGCCGGATCTTCACTTACCAGTTTTTCTACAATATCCATATCCGGTCCTTCCGGTGACATCGGAACATTGATCATTTCGATTCCGAAGAACTCTGTGATCTTAAAGTGACGATCATATCCTGGAACCGGACAGAGGAATTTTACTTTATCCAGCTTGCACCATGGAGTGTTTCCCATAACACCGTGGGTCATGGAACGTGATACAGTATCAAACATAACATTCAGGCTGGAGTTTCCATAAATAATAATGTGTTCCGGATCAACCTCAGAAATTTCTCCGAGAAGACGTTTTAGCTTCCGGAATACCATCCATTACACCATAGTTACGACAGTCAACGCCTGTCTCACATCTCAGGTCTGTGCTGCTTGACAGAACATCCATCATATCCATGGAAATATTCAGCTGATCAACTGACGGTTTACCACGTGACATATCAAGGGCAAGTCCCTGTGCCTTGATTTCTGCATACTGCTGATCCAGCTCTTTCTTGACAGCCTGAAGCTGTTCTTTGCTCATCTCACTGTATTTCTGCATTGTTCGTCCTCCTCGTGCCGCTTCCAGAATACTGTCCGGCAAAATTCATTCATCTTATAATGGATTTTCTGATATAGCTTTTATGCTAAATCATTATCCTGTATATTTTAGTATGGTAAAGTACTGATTGTCAAGTCCCCGTCGTATAAAAAACTTGCACAATTTCGAGCTTTCACCTATACTAAATAAGCAGAATATACAAATCAGGTTATCAAAGAAAGGTTATCATATATGTGGATTGCAAATGACTGGAAAGAATACGAAGTAATTGACACTTCCTGCGGTGAAAAACTTGAACGCTGGGGAAAATACACGCTGGTACGCCCGGACCCACAGGTGATCTGGGACACCCCAAAGATAAGCCGTGGATGGAAAAACATGAATGCTCACTACCACAGAAGCAAAAAGGGCGGCGGCGAATGGGAATTCTTTGATCTCCCGCAGCAGTGGGATCTTCATTACAAGGATCTTACTTTCCATCTGAAACCATTCAGTTTCAAACACACTGGGCTTTTCCCGGAGCAGGCTGTCAACTGGGACTGGTTCGGTGATAAGATTCGTAAAGCCGGACGCCCGATCAAAGTCCTGAACCTTTTTTGCTTACACAGGCGGTGCAACTCTGGCCGCTGCCGCTGCCGGTGCACAGGTTACACACGTAGACGCTTCCAAGGGTATGGTTACCTGGGCCAAAGAAAATGCAGCTGCATCCGGACTTTCTGAAGCACCAACCGCTGGCTGGTAGATGATTGTGTGAAATTTGTAGAACGTGAGATCCGCCGTGGAAATCACTACGATGCGATCATCATGGATCCACCATCGTACGGACGTGGACCAAAAGGTGAGATCTGGAAGATTGAAGAAGCAATTCATCCGCTCATCAAGCTGTGTGTGAAGCTTTTAAGTCCAAATCCGCTGTTTTTCCTGATCAACTCCTATACTACAGGACTTGCTCCGGCTGTGCTGACTTATATGCTGGCTACAGAGCTGAAAGAATTTGACGGACATGTCGATTCCCAGGAAATCGGACTCCCGGTAACTTCCAATGGCTGGTACTTCCATGCGGTGCTTCCGGCCGCTGGGAAGCGAAATAAAGTATTCAAATTCTTCTGAAAATTTGATAATTTTTATCATTATTTTCTTGAATCTCCCGAGGTACAGCGATATAATATCAGTATCAGAAATGTATCAGTAAGTTACTGTGAACGAAACGAACGGTAACTTCAGGAGAGGTGAATCGTATATGGAAGAAAAAGCGAAAAAAGATGCTCTTCCCTACACCTGTACTCCGGCCTATGACCGCAGCCACTGTGGGAATTGTGTCTGCGCCACCTGTTATGAGCAGGAATTCTGTGATCACTGCAGTTCCTGCAAGGATCTTTCCCATAAGAAAGAATCCTGCAACAGCTATGAAGGCGCCTATTGTTATTAACGACAAAAAAGATGCTGACGTGCTTTGCATGTCAGCATCTTTTTTGCTCTTTCAAACTGCCTTTCGTTCTTTCGGAAATGTCATCGTGATCTCGGTTCCTTTGCCAATTTCACTGACCATCTTCAGTGTACCGCCAAGGAAGGTCACACCGTGTTTAACGATAGAAAGACCCAGTCCTGTTCCGCCGATTGCCTTGGAATGGCTCTTATCCACACGGTAAAATCTTTCAAATACCCTGCTCTGGTCTTCACCCGGAATACCGATCCCATTGTCTTTGACACGAATCTCCACATTTTCTCCCAGATCACGAAGATGAATACTTACCGTTCCATCCTCTTTATTATACTTAATACCATTGTCGCATAGATTATAGATCACCTCATCCAAAATTGGATGCACCGTCGTAAACATCATTTTGCCACCGTCTATATAGAGATGTACCTTCTTTTTCTCTGCAACTTCTCTCAGACGGCCACAGACATCCTTCACTATTGTATACGCATCCAGCTTCTCCCATTCATATGGATTTTCATCCTCATCCAGCTGCGAAACCTTGATCGTATCTTCTACCAGCGTGATCAGACGCTGTGCTTCGTTATAAATTCTGCCTGCAAACTTCTTGATGTCCTCTTCTTTGACAAGTCCGTCCTGGATGATCTCTGCAAATCCAGAAATAGAAGTCAGAGGTGTTTTCAGCTCATGAGATACATTTGCAGAAAATTCTCTGCGTAACTGTTCCCGCTCAACCTTCTCCGTTTCATTCATCAGAAGGATGACCGCACCCACAACTCTGTGTTCCCTGTTTACCGGGTTTGCGATCATCTGAATGGCTTCACTTCCCATATGAAGCAGAACACTTCCATGTTGTCCCTTCAGTACCTGTTCGATCAAAAGACGGAAATCTTCATTCCTGTTCAGAGAGTACACACTGTCACCAATCTTTGGATCTTTTAACTGAAACAGCTTCCATGCGCTGGAATTGCCCGAAAGAATCATTGTGTAACTGTCAATAACAAGAAGACCTTCCTGCATGTTTTCTGTAATAATGCCAAACTCTTCCTGATTCCGTCGGGCTGCTTCCAGCTGACTCTTGATCTGTCGGTTCTGTTTGTAAATCTTGCTGAGAAGCGGTCCTACTTCTTCATAAATCTGATTTTCTTCCGGATGCTCCAGATCTACATTATTGATCGGCTCCACGATCTTATTTGCCATATGCACAGACATAATTGCTGCCAGAATCAGCATCACAACAGCAATGCCTATAAGTGGTGGTACCAGTTCCATAAGAAGTACCCAGACAGAATACTGTGTACTGGATACCCTGAGTACACTATTATCCGACAGTCGCAATGCATAGTACAAAGTTTTCTGCGACAGGGTTTTGGAAATACGTTCCGCATGGCCGCTGCCCGTCTTCAGTGCTTCCTGAATCTCCTTACGGTCACCATGATTTTCCATGGTTGCGGCATCGGCCTGATTATCATAGAGAACCGTTCCGTCTTCCGCAATATAAGTGATACGGTCATCTTTTTCTTTGATCTGTTTCAGATAATCTATACCATTCTCCTCTACACCATATACCAGATAAATTGCTTCTTTTTTCAACTCAGTATTGATCTGTTTTCCAAAATGCTGATAAAGGATTGCCATAACACATGCAATCCCAAAAATCAGTACAGCCGCAGCTACCAGTATGTTTGATTTAAAAATCTTTTTTGTCACATCAATGACCTCCTAATTGATGTTCATTATTTCTGTGAACACCAGTAATTGCATACTCAACCCATTCTGCAATATTCACTGCGTGATCTCCGATTCGTTCCATATATTTCGCAGTCATAAGAAGGTCAAGGCCTGCTTTTGCATCCAGATTCTGATACATAAGCTCTGCCAGCTCCTCTTTGATCCGATTAAATGCATCATCTACCTGATCATCGTCATCAATAACTTTGCGGCAAGGTCCAGATCTCTCTTGACAAAAGCATCTACGCTTTCTGTCACCATGCCGACTGTCATCTCCGCCATCTTGCCGATCAGTTCCGGAATCTGCACATGATTTTCCTCAATGAACTTGGAAAGATCCGCAATATCCGATGCCTGATCTCCAATTCTTTCCATATCTGAAATCATTTTCAGTGCTGCAGAAACCTCTCTCAGATCTCTTGCAACCGGCTGCTGATGCAACAGAATACGCATACAGAGGTTCTCGATCTCGCGCTCTTTTGTGTCGATTTCCTTATCAGTATCAAAGATTTCCTGGATACATTTATCACCGCGGATAGCTCTGTTCGAAAGTGAAATAGCCTTTTCACAGAGGCTTCCCATTGTAATGATCTGTACATGAAGTTCTTCAAGCTGCCGTTCGAAATGCGTTGCCATAATCAACCAAACCTCCCTGTAATATAGTCCTCTGTTCTCTTGTCTTTTGGCATGGAAAACAGAGTATCTGTATCGCTGAATTCTACAACTTCTCCCAGAAGGAAGAACGCTGTTTTATCAGAAATTCGAGTCGCCTGCTGCATATTATGCGTAACGATCACGATCGTATATTTTCCTTTTAATTCCATTGCAAGCTCTTCAATCTTGGAGGTTGAGATCGGATCAAGTGCGGAGGTCGCTCATCCATCAGGAGAACTTCCGGCTCTACTGCGAGAGCTCTTGCAATACAGAGCCTCTGCTGCTGTCCGCCAGACATACCAAGTGCACTTTTCTTTAATCGGTCTTTTACTTCATCCCAGATGGCAGCATCACGGAGAGATTTTTCTACGATCTCATCGAGTTTTGCCTTGGAACGGATACCATGTGTTCTCGGTCCGTACGCAACGTTATCGTAAATACTCATCGGGAACGGATTCGGCTTCTGGAATACCATTCCGACTCTTTTTCGAAGACGTTTACGTCCATATCTCCATAAATATCTTCTCCGTCAAGTTCTACTTTACCGGTGATCTTACAGCCTTCTACAAGGTCATTCATACGGTTCAGAGACTTCAGAAGTGTAGATTTTCCACATCCACTTGGTCCGATAAAAGCGGTAATCTCTTTTTCTGGAATATGCATATTGATGTCATGCAGTGCATGAAAATTTCCGTAAAAAAGATTCATATCTTCAATTGAAAGTTTGATATTATCACTCATGTTCTGTTATCCTTTCGCGATACGTTTTGCCACCATACCGGACAAACCGTTGATAATTAATACAAATAAAAGAATTACAACTGCGGTAGCAGATGCCTGATTCATATGAAGACCTTCACTGGAAAGTACATACATATGAAGAGCCAGTGTACGGCCGGATCCCATCAGATTCGGGACCTGAGCAACTGTTCCTGATGTATAGAGAAGTGCTGCCGTTTCTCCAATGATACGTCCGATTGCAAGGATGATTCCTGCCAGGATTCCAGGAACTGCTGATGGAAGTACGATAGTAAAGATTGTACGCAGCTTACCGGCCCCAAGTCCGAAACTTGCTTCTCTGTAAGAATCCGGAACTGCCTTTAATGCTTCTTCAGCGGTTCTCATGATCAAAGGAAGAACCATGATAACAAGTGTACATGCACCTGCCAGAAGAGACATTCCCCAATGAAGTGCTGTTACAAAGAACAGCATACCAAACAGGCCATATACGATTGAAGGAATACCGGAAAGTGTTTCTGCTGTAATACGAATCACCTGTACCAGTTTATTTCCTTTTTTTGCATATTCTACAAGGTAGATCGCAGCAAAAATCCCAAGTGGTGCTGCAATTACCAGCGACAAAGCTGTCATAATAAAAGTGTTGATCAGTGATGGCATCAGAGAAACATTCTCTGATGTATATTCCAGGCTGAATAAACTTGGTGTCAGATATGGAATACCTTTCACCAGAATATAAGCCACCAGGAAAATCAGGACTGCAAACGTAACAACTGCTGCACCAATCGTAAGAAGTGCAAGTACACCTGATCCTGGATGACGCAGATAAGACCGAATTCGATCTGCTGCTGATGTTTCATTTCTTTTTTTCATTTTTTCCACCATCGGTTCTGCTACTGCTGCGTTTAGTTTGCATTCTCTGACCTCCTGTTTAGTAAAGAAAGACTCAGGTTGATGATCAGGATGAATACGAAAAGTACAACTCCTGTTGCAATCAGTGCTTCTCTGTGAAGACCTGTTGCATATCCCATCTCAGTTACGATATTCGCAGTCATGGTACGAAGACCTTTGAGCAGTCCGGCTGGCATTCTTGCCTGGTTCCCGGCTACCATGATCACCGCCATGGTTTCACCGATCGCACGTCCAATACCAAGAACGACTGCTGCCAGAATTCCGGATTTTGCTGCCGGAAGCATAACCACAAAAATACTTCTTTCTTTTGTTGCTCCCAGTGCAAGCGAACCTTCATAATAACTTTCCGATACACTGCGAAGTGCAGATTCTGTAGGTCCGATAATCGTCGGCAGGATCATGATTCCCAGAAGGAGGGATGCCGCCAGCCAGCTGGTTCCGGTTCCGCCAAATGTGTTTCTGATCAGTGGAACCATAAGTACCAGTCCGAAAAATCCATATACGATAGAAGGAACACCTGCCATCAGCTCAATTCCGGATTTCAGTGGACGATAGATTTTTTTCGGACAATAGCGAGCCATAAATACTGAAGTAAATAAGGCGATCGGAACTCCAACCAGAATCGCTCCACCTGTTACATAAATACTGGCAATGATCATTGGAAAAATTCCAAATTTGTCATTGGACGGTTTCCATACCGTTCCAAGAAGAAATTTCAGCGGTCCAATTTTGGCAATTGCGGGATTCCATTGGCAAAAAGGAACAAACATATCAGAAATACTGCCAAGACTGAAGCACAGGCAGCCACCATAAAAACAATTTTCATGGCCTGTTCTTTAAATCTATTCATACAGGACTCTTCCTCTCTTATACTCATCATCAGATAACACCACTGGTGTTTCTTTTGATATACAATACCAGACATACACGAAGCCCCGGAAATCCGGCTTCCTGCTTAAGTCTATATCTATCGGTCTTACTTATTTCGCAAGGTCTTCCCAATCTGTTGTTTCACCTGTGAAGATTGCTTTTACCTGGTCACTTGTCAGTTCATCAATATCATTGTCATTGTTTACTACTACTGCAATACCATCTCTTGCAATCTCAGTAGCTGTAAGGTTTTCTTTTGTTTCTTCGTCTTTCAGTTCACGGGATGCCATACCAATATCACAGATACCTTCTGCTGCGGATGTGATACCTGTTGTGGAATCGCTCTGCTGTACTTCTACAGTGATCTTACCGCCATTTGCTTTCTCATATGCTTCTTTCAGTTTTTCCATAACCGGTGTTACAGAAGAAGAACCAGCTACTACAACTTTACCTTCTGCATCGCTCTGTTCGTAAGCTTTTGCATCATCTGCTACTTTAATGTATCCATTGTCTTCAACGATCTGCTGTCCATCTGCACTCATGATGTAGTTTTCAAAATCCTGTGCTGCATCGCTGAGTTTGTCAGTTGTAATGATGTTGAATGGACGGGATACTTTGTATGTATCGTTTGCTACATTTTCTGCTGATGCCTCAGCACCATCGATCTTAACTGCTTTTACTGTATCATTCAGAGAACCAAGTGAGATGTATCCGATTGCATTCTCATCACCAGCTACTGTTGTCATCATACAGATGTGCTGTTTGTGATGCTTGCATCTTCTGTTGTCATATCTACTTTTCATCTCCCTGTTTCTCTTCGATTCCAAACAGTTCAATGAATGCTCCTCTTGTTCCTGATCGTCTTCACGGGATATAACATCAATGCTTCCGCTTGCTGCGCTTGCAGTTGCTGCGAATGCG
>ENA-OQER01001214-OQER01001214.1-human-gut-metagenome-genome-assembly--contig:-NODE-1214-length-12863-cov-2.240342_pt1 | contig 12863 bp, 20 predicted proteins | sample MGYA00242797_ERZ504639 | MGnify/ENA primary metagenome ERZ504639 (study PRJEB26092, sample SAMD00036306) | human gut metagenome | host: Homo sapiens | study: EMG produced TPA metagenomics assembly of...
AAATCTCACCGCCCCACAGTCGTGCAAAATTAATCAGGGCGATGTTATTAAGGTTAATTTTGATTCATCAATGGTCAGAAGTTTACCACCCGCAATGCCATGCCAGACGGTTTTACTCCAGTAGACTTTAATATCACTTATGACTGTGGTGATACTTCAAAGATTAAAAACTCGTTGCAAATGCGCATCGACGGTACAACTGGGGTAGTAGACCAGTACAACCTGGTCGCCAGACGAAGAAGTTCAGACAATGCGCCCGATGTCGGTATTCGTATTGAAAATCTCGGCGGCGGAGTTGCAAATATTCCTTTTCAGAACGGTATCCTTCCCGTTGATCCTTCCGGGCATGGCACCATCAACATGCGCGCCTGGCCAGTTAATCTGGTCGGTGGTGAGCTGGAAACAGGAAAATTTCAGGGCACCGCCACCATTACCGTCATCGTGCGGTAAAAGAAGACGTTGCGTTTTGATTAACGCAACGCTTCGGCACTCTTACCCCTGCTGCTCCAGCGCATACTTATACAGCGCATTTTTCTTCACGCCGTGAATTTCTGCCGCCAGCGCCGCCGCTTTTTTTCAACGGCAGTTCTGCCTGTAGCAGCGCCAGCGTGCGCAGGGCATCGGCGGGTAAGTCTTCTTCCTGTGCTTTATGACCTTCGATAATCAGCACCATTCGCCTTTGCGACGGTTTTCATCTTCTTTTACCCACGCCAGCAGCTCGCCAACGGGCGCGCCGTGAATGGTTTCCCAGGTTTTGGTCAGCTCACGCGCCAGAACCACGTAGCGGGATTCGCCTAATACCGCAACGATATCTTCCAGGCTATCTAACAGACGGTGGGTGGATTCATAAAAAATCAGCGTGCGCGGCTCCGCTTCAATGGCTTTTAGCGCATCACGGCGGCCTTTTGATTTGGCAGGTAAAAAGCCTTCGTAACAGAAACGGTCAGAGGGTAAACCCGCGGCGCTTAACGCAGTGATAGCAGCACACGGCCCGGGTAGCGGCACCACGCAAATCCCCGCTTCACGCAGGTACGCACCAGATGGTAGCCAGGATCGTTAATTAGCGGCGTTCCGGCATCGGAAACCAGCGCAATGTTCTGCCCTTCTTGCAGCTTCGCCAGCAGCGTTTCGGCTTTTTGTTGTTCGTTATGGTCGTGCAGCGCAAACAACCGGGCATTAATCCCAAAATGTTGCAGCAATAAACCGGTGTGACGAGTATCCTCGGCGGCAATCAGATCAACGGCCTGTAATACCTCTAACGCACGCTGGGTGATATCCGCCAGATTGCCGATTGGCGTCGGTACAATGTAAAGCTGGCCCTGAGAATTATCCGCCGATTGGTGTTGTTTCATTGTGTCGTCCGTATTGCCGATTTAATATTGAGCATTGCGTAAAAAAATATCACTGGATACATTATGGTACCCTCAACATTTTCTCGTTTGAAAGCCGCGCGTTGTCTGCCTGTTGTTCTGGCAGCCCTGATTTTCGCCGGTTGTGGCACCCATACTCCCCGATCAGTCCACTGCTTATATGCAGGGCACGGCGCAGCTGATTCTGCCTTTTATCTTCAGCAGATGCAAGCAAGCTCTGATGATACCAGGATCAACTGGCAATTACTCGCCATTCGTGCACTGGTGAAAGAAGGTAAAACCGGGCAGGCGGTTGAGTTGTTTAACCAACTACCGCAAGAACTGAACGATTCTCAGCGTCGCGAGAAAACACTGCTGGCGGTAGAGATTAAACTGGCGCAGAAAGATTTTGCTGGCGCGCAAAACTTGCTGGCGAAAATCACACCTGCCGATTTAGAACAAAACCAGCAAGCGCGTTACTGGCAGGCAAAAATCGATGCCAGCCAGGGGCGTCCTTCCATTGATTTACTGCGCGCGTTAATTGCTCAGGAACCGCTGCTCGGCGCGAAAGAAAAACAGCAGAATATTGATGCCACCTGGCAGGCGCTCTCCTCCATGACTCAGGAACAGGCGAATACGCTGGTGATCAACGCCGACGAAAATAATTCTGCAAGGCTGGCTGGATCTGCAGCGCGTCTGGTTTGATAACCGTAACGATCCCGACATGATGAAGCCGGGATCGCCGACTGGCAAAAACGTTATCCGAACAATCCGGGCGCGAAAATGCTGCCAACGCAGTTGGTTAACGTAAAAGCGTTTAAACCAGCCTCGACCAACAAAATCGCCCTGCTGTTGCCGCTGAATGGCCAGGCAGCGGTATTTGGTTGCACTATTCAGCAAGGCTTTGAAGCGGCGAAAAATATCGGCACTCAGCCAGTGGCGGCTCAGGTAGCTGCCGCACCTGCCGCAGACGTAGCTGAACAACCTCAGCCGCAAACCGTGGATGGCGTTGCCAGCCCGGCACAAGCCTCGGTTAGCGATCTGACCGGTGAACAGCCTGCGGCACAGCCAGCGCCTGTAAGCACCCCGGCAGCAACCACCACAGCGGTAAGCGCGCCAGCGAATCCATCCGCAGAACTGAAAATCTACGATACCTCATCACAACCACTTAGCCAGATCTTAAGCCAGGTTCAGCAGGATGGCGCGAGTATTGTGGTTGGTCCGTTGCTGAAAAATAACGTTGAAGAGTTGCTTAAGAGCAACACCCCGCTGAACGTGCTGGCACTGAACCAGCCGGAGAATATCGAAAACCGCGTCAATATTTGTTACTTCGCGCTTTCACCGGAAGACGAAGCGCGCGATGCAGCGCGTCATATTCGTGACCAGGGTAAACAAGCGCCGCTGGTGCTGATCCCACGCAGTTCATTGGGCGATCGCGTAGCCAATGCGTTTGCGCAGGAGTGGCAGAAACTGGGCGGCGGCACCGTTCTGCAACAAAAATTTGGTTCCACCAGCGAATTACGCGCGGGTGTTAACGGCGGTTCTGGTATCGCTTTAACGGGTACCCCGATTACTCCCAGAGCGACAACCGACTCCGGCATGACGACCAACAATCCAACGCTGCAAACCACGCCAACCGATGACCAGTTCACCAATAATGGCGGTCGTGTCGATGCGGTGTACATTGTGGCAACGCCGGGTGAAATCGCTTTTATCAAACCGATGATCGCCATGCGTAACGGTAGCCAGAGCGGTGCAACGCTGTACGCCAGCTCCCGCAGTGCGCAAGGGACCGCTGGCCCGGATTTCCGACTGGAGATGGAAGGCTTGCAGTACAGCGAAATCCCGATGCTGGCAGGCGGTAATCTACCGTTAATGCAGCAGGCACTCAGCGCGGTGAATAACGATTATTCACTGGCTCGCATGTATGCGATGGGCGTCGATGCCTGGTCGCTGGCAAATCATTTCTCACAAATGCGCCAGGTTCAGGGTTTTGAAATCAACGGTAATACCGGAAGCCTGACGGCAAACCCGGATTGCGTGATTAACAGGAAGTTATCATGGCTACAGTACCAACAAGGCAGGTAGTCCCCGCCAGTTAACCACCAAACAGACCGGCGATGCGTGGGAAGTACAAGCGCGTCGCTGGCTGGAAGGCAAAGGACTGCGATTTGTCGCCGCTAACGTGAACGAGCGTGGCGGCGAGATCGATCTGATAATGCGTGAAGGCCGGACACCGTTTTTGTCGAGGTACGCTATCGCCGCTCTGCGCTTTATGGCGGCGCGGCAGCCAGTGTGACCCGCAGCAAACAACACAAATTATTACAGACTGCCCGCTTGTGGCTCGCGCGTCATAATGGGAGTTTTGATACTGTGGATTGCCGGTTCGATGTGGTAGCCTTCACCGGGAATGAGGTTGAGTGGATTAAGGATGCCTTTAATGACCACTCATAATTAAGGTTTAAGGATTAGCGTGCAAGAAAGAATTAAAGCTTGCTTCACTGAAAGCATTCAAACTCAAATTGCGGCGGCAGAGGCGCTTCCGGATGCCATCTCCCGTGCAGCCATGACGCTGGTTCAATCTCTGCTCAATGGCAACAAAATCCTCTGTTGTGGTAATGGAACTTCCGCTGCCAATGCACAGCATTTTGCTGCCAGCATGATCAACCGTTTCGAAACGGAGCGGCCCAGCTTACCTGCCATTGCACTAAATACTGATAATGTTGTCTTAACGGCGATTGCCAACGATCGCTTACATGATGAAGTGTATGCAAAACAGGTGCGGGCGCTGGGTCATGCGGGAGATGTATTGTTAGCCATTTCCACCCGTGGCAACAGCCGCGATATTGTAAAAGCGGTAGAAGCTGCCGTTACGCGTGATATGACTATTGTGGCATTGACCGGCTATGACGGCGGCGAACTTGCAGGTTTGTTAGGGCCACAAGATGTGGAGATCCGCATTCCTTCGCATCGTAGTGCTCGCATTCAGGAAATGCATATGCTGACGGTAAATTGCCTGTGCGATCTGATCGATAACACGCTTTTCCCTCACCAGGATGTTTAAGGAGAATACATGAAGCATTATCGCCAATCGCAGTCCTTATTTCCGCGCTGCTGTTGCAAGGTTGTGTTGCCGCTGCCGTAGTGGGTACCGCTGCTGTGGGTACCAAAGCCGCAACTGACCCACGCAGTGTCGGCACCCAGGTGGACGATGGTACCCTGGAAGTGCGCGTGAACAGCGCATTGTCGAAAGACGAACAGATTAAGAAAGAAGCCCGTATTAATGTCACGGCGTATCAGGGCAAAGTGCTGCTGGTTGGGCAGTCACCAAACGCTGAACTTCGCTCGCGCCAAACAGATTGCTATGGGCGTAGACGGTGCCAACGAAGTGTATAACGAGATTCGTCAGGGCCAGCCGATTGGTCTGGGCGAAGCGTCTAACGATACGTGGATCACCACCAAAGTGCGTTCGCAGCTCTTAACCAGCGACCTGGTGAAATCGTCCAACGTGAAAGTGACCACCGAAAACGGTGAAGTGTTCCTGATGGGGCTGGTGACTGAACGTGAAGCGAAAGCGGCGGCAGATATTGCCAGCCGGGTGAGCGGCGTAAAGCGGGTAACCACAGCGTTTACGTTTATTAAATAGCAGCCCCTTGTAATGCCTGATGCGACGCTTGCCGCGTCTTATCAGGCCTACAACGATGCAAACCGTAGGTCGATAAGGCGTTTACGCCGCATCCGACATGTTTTCCCTCAAATCAGAACAACAGCGCCAGCCCGCCGACAATCACACCAGACACTGCCACCATCGCCCCTGTCAGCCATAAGGCTTTCGCTGGGAACGCTTTGCGCAGCATAATCAGTGACGGCAAACTCACCGCCGGGAGCGTCATCAACAATGCCAGCGCCGGAGCAGTTCCCATACCTGCCAGCATCATCGTTTGTACAATCGGAATTTCTGCTGCCGTGGGAATGACAAACAAGCATCCTGCTACCGCCATCGCCATCACCCACATCAGGCTGTTATCGACAGCACCATCGGCATGGGGGAATAACCAGACGCGAGCGGCACCCAACACCAGTACTGCAAGGATGTAAACCGATCGTACTCCAGAAAAGCGTCCATAGCGCCCTGCCCCAGCGGCTAAAAAAACCGCCCTGTGCTTCCGGTATGTCAATTTCGACCGGTGCCTGCGTTTGCGGTGTTTCACGCACCCATTTTTGCACCAGCGTCGCAATCAGCAACACCATCACCAGCCCGGCCACCAGACGAATCGCCGCAAAACCCCAGCCGAGGACAAACCCCATAAACACCAGCGTCGCCGGGTTTAACACCGGATTGCCCATCCAGAATGCCAGCGCACCGCCCATCGACACCTGTTGGCGACGCATTCCCGCCGCGACCGGAGCCGCACAGCAGGTACACATCATGCCCGGCAGCGAAAACAGCGTTCCCAGCAGCGTGCCGCGAAAGCGCGATTGCCCAAGCGTACGCAACAACCAGTCACGCGGGATCAGCACCTGAATCAACGAACCGAGGATCACCCCCAGCACTGCCGCTTTCCATACCGCGAGGAAATAGATCATCGCGTAATCCAACGCCGCCTGCCACGGATTAGCATCCGCCTGCGCAAGGATAGATTTACCGATACTGTGGGTTTCGGCAGCAGTAAACGCTTTGCCGTAGTAAGGTTGCCATTTCACATACCAGAGACCGGCAATGACAACGAGAAAGAAAAGCGCGGGTTTCCACCACTGAATGGGCGTTGCCGCCTGAGATGAAGACTGACCAGTCATAGCATTCCCCAGGAATAAGTTATGATAATTGAGCGCGTGAATATTACGCTCACTATCAATTCTTGGGAATAATTATTCAGCTCTTTTGCGTAATTCTGAAGAGCTTAAAATCGTCACACCTTCATGCCCGGGCCGCATCGCCTCTGCCAGCATGACCCGCGCCACGTCTCTCGCATCAATGGATTTCCAGTTACCGGGTAATAAACGGAACAGCGGCGCAAAAAGCGTTTCGTTCATCCGCTGTTTGCTACGATCGCCCAGTAACATCGACGGGCGAGCAATGGTCAATTTCGGCCAGTTCTGGGCGATTAATGCTTCTTCCATCTCCCCTTTGACGCGGTTATAGAAAAACGGCGAGTGGGCATTGGCACCCATAGCACTGACCACCAGCATATGCTGCGCGCCCAGTCGCGCCCGGTTAATGCGGTATCCACTACCAGCGTGTAATCGGCATGAATAAACGCCTCTTTGCTCCCCGCTTCTCGCCGCGTGGTGCCGAGACAACAAAACACAATGTCGATGGGATCGGTGACCTGCGCCAGCGCGTCACTCAGTTGCGGATCATGGGGATTAAACACCCCGGGCATATCGCCCAACGGACGTCGCGTCGGCGCAGCAATGGCGTTAACTTTCGGTTCGTTAATCAACATCCGCAGCAGGTGACCGCCCACCAGCCCCGTTGCGCCTGTAATCAGTACCTGACTCATCTTCGCTCCTTTACAGAATTGTCTGCCTTGCGCTCCACGGCTCATGCACCAGGCTTAATAGACCATGAGGTAATTATCCCCGATTGTGGGAAATTCGCCTCATCCAATGCAACAACGCGGAGGAAGCATGAGTAAGAAAATTGCCGTTTTAATCACTGATGAATTTGAGGATTCAGAATTACTTCACCCGCAGACGAGTTCCGTAAAGCCGGACACGAAGTGATTACCATTGAAAAACAAGCGGGTAAAACGGTGAAAGGCAAAAAAGGAGAAGCCAGCGTGACCATCGATAAATCCATCGATGAAGTGACGCCTGCGGAGTTTGATGCCCTGCTGCTACCGGGCGGCCATTCACCGGATTATCTGCGTGGGGACAACCGTTTTGTCACCTTTACCCGTGATTTTGTGAATAGTGGCAAACCGGTGTTTGCCATCTGTCACGGCCCGCAGTTGCTGATCAGCGCCGATGTGATTCGGGGGCGCAAGCTGACCGCAGTTAAACCGATCATTATTGATGTTAAAAATGCGGGCGCGGAATTTTACGATCAGGAAGTTGTGGTTGATAAAGATCAGCTGGTTACCAGCCGGACACCGGACGATCTGCCAGCGTTTAACCGCGAGGCGTTACGCCTGCTCGGTGCCTGAGTCGCGTAGCCAAATCATTTTTTTACCAAAGCCCAGCGTGTTGTCGGTGAATTTGATTTCATCGAGCCGGATTTCCCATACCGGGGCCGACAGCATTCTGCAACCGGAAAGCGACGGTTGTACGCCTTGCGTGCGAGGTCGCTTTCCTCACCTTCCAGCCTGCGGATCTCACCTTTAAACTGCACACCGCGAATTAACGCTACTGTTTTCGGCTGACCGTTTACCGTTCCGGCAACTGCCGCCTGCGGCCCACTCATCTGCGCATGACGTGTTTTTTCTTCCGTCAAAATGTAGAAGGCGACTTTCTGTGCATCAAAAAGATAAAAGGCATTGGCGCACCAGAGTTCCCCTTCCTGCTGCACACACCAGGTGACAACATGTTGTTTTGCCAGCCAACGACTGATGGCGGTGAGTGTTTCCATTGCTGTTCTCTTTTATACTGTTGGCCTGACCTTAACATGTGACGCAGACGATGACACCCTGGTATCTTTACTTGATCCGTACCGCCGACAATAAGCTTTATACCGGGATCACCACGGATGTCGAACGCCGCTATCAGCAACATCAAAGCGGCAAAGGGGCGAAAGCACTGCGCGGGAAAGGAGAACTGACGCTGGCGTTTTTCTGCGCCAGTGGGCGATCGTTCGCTGGCGTTACGGGCAGAATATCGCGTTAAGCAACTGACCAAACGGCAAAAAGAGCGTCTGGTAGCGGAAGGCGCAGGGTTTGCAGAGCTGTTGAGCAGCCTGCAAACCCCAAAGATTAAAAGCGATTGAAATGCTCGTGATACTCAACCAGGCCGGTAACGCCATTCAGCGCGTCATCCGCTAAACGATGTACCTGGAAGGCGCTTTCAGTGCCCGGCCAGCGGCAACGCAGATCGTGATGCGCCGCCAGTTCAAAGCCGAAACGACTGTACAGCGCCGGATCGCCCAGCGTCACCACTGCGGCATAGCCGAACTCATTAAGCGAATCGAGTCCTTCATAGACCAGTTGGCGTGCCAGCCCTGTCCACGGTATTTTTCATCAACCGCCAACGGTGCCATGCCGACCCATTGCAGGTCTTCGCCCTGCACATCAACCGGACTAAATGCCACATAGCCAATGACCTGACCTTCGTCATCTGTCGCCACCAGCCCCAGCGTCAGAAAGCCATCTTCACGCAGATCGTGAACCAGCTTCGCTTCCGCATCACTTTCGAATGAGCGACGCAGCAGGGCATCAATACCCGGCGCATCAATGGGAATTTCTACTCGAATTAGCATGGTTCACCTACCGATGTCTGTTTGGTTTCAGGCGCGGTTTTCATTCCCGCCTCAACAAAATCCGCCAGTTGCAGCAGCATCATGCGTAAGGCTTTCGGCATTTGCTCCAGTTCAATGGCGTCCATCAGGTTTTTCACATACAGCCCCAGCTCCGTATCGCCTTCAATCACCAGCCGACGCTGGAAGAAGAGCGTATCCGGATCTTGTTTACGCGCCGCAATCATCAGCAGATCGCTGGCGTCGGCACTAAAACTCACATCAGCTTGCGCGTTCTGGCTGACCACCAGTTTGCCATTCACCACCGAGGTAAACCATTGCAGGTCAATATCACGCACATGAATACTTAACCAGCGGCCTTCAAGAAACTCCAGCTCACCATCATCCAGCGCCTGACGGAATTGCCAGCTTAAGACCTGCTCAAGAACCTGGCGTTTTAGCGCAAATGGCGTCAGTTTTATCGGTACACTCAACAGAGATGGCCCCAAATGCACAATACGGGAACGCAGTTTATCCAACACGAGTTTTACTCCCTGTTTCAACAATCATCCTATTTTGCCATATCAGAAAAATAACATAGCGGTATAAATCAACAATTCCATATGAAATTGCTGCTACCACCAATACAACTTTAACTGCCTTAAATCAAAAATTGTCGCAGCAAGGTTAACTAAAATCCCAGTTCGTTAACATTTTTGCGTTTTGATAGCGCAACCTTCAGGAAAAATTATGGAGCTGCTCTGCCCTGCCGGAAATCTCCCGCGCTTAAGGCGGCCATCGAAAACGGCGCAGATGCTGTTTATATCGGGCTAAAAGATGATACCAATGCCCGTCACTTCGCCGGCCTTAACTTTACCGAGAAAAAATTGCAGGAAGCGGTGAGTTTTGTCCATCAACATCGCCGCAAACTTCACATCGCGATTAACACTTTTGCGCATCCGGACGGTTACGCCCGTTGGCAGCGCGCCGTGGATATGGCGGCGCAGCTGGGTGCCGACGCGCTGATCCTCGCCGACTCGCCATGCTGGAATACGCCGCCGAGCGTTATCCGCATATTGAGCGCCACGTATCGGTGCAGGCTTCGGCGACCAATGAAGAGGCGATTAACTTTTATCATCGCCATTTTGACGTTGCCCGCGTGGTGCTGCCGCGCGTGTTGTCGATTCATCAGGTGAAACAGCTGGCACGGGTCACACCTGTACCACTGGAAGTGTTTGCTTTCGGCAGCCTGTGCATTATGTCGGAAGGCCGTTGCTATCTGTCGTCGTATCTGACGGGGTGAGTCGCCTAACACCGTGGGCGCGTGTTCTCCGGCCCGTTTCGTGCGCTGGCAACAAACGCCGCAGGGGCTGGAATCCCGCCTGAACGAAGTGCTGATCGACCGTTATCAGGACGGCGAAAACGCAGGTTATCCGACGCTGTGTAAAGGGCGTTATCTGGTGGACGGCGAGCGCTATCACGCGCTGGAAGAACCAACCAGTCTCAATACCCTGGAACTGCTGCCGGAGTTAATGGCGGCGAATATTGCTTCGGTGAAAATTGAAGGCCGCCAGCGTAGCCCGGCGTATGTCAGCCAGGTGGCGAAAGTCTGGCGTCAGGCTATCGACCGTTGTAAGGCCGATCCGCAAAACTTCATACCGCAAAGCGCGTGGATGGAGACGCTCGGGTCGATGTCCGAAGGCACGCAGACCACCCTTGGCGCGTATCACCGTAAATGGCAGTGAGAAGAGCAATGAAATATTCCTTAGGGCCAGTGCTGTGGTACTGGCCAAAAGAGACGCTGGAAGATTTTTATCAGCAGGCCGCCACCAGCAGCGCCGACGTGATTTATCTTGGTGAAGCGGTATGCAGCAAGCGCCGGGCAACCAAAGTTGGCGACTGGCTGGAGATGGCAAAATCGCTCGCCGGAAGTGGCAAGCAGATTGTGCTCTCCACGCTGGCGCTGGTGCAGGCATCCTCTGAACTGGGCGAACTGAAACGCTATGTTGAGAACGGTGAGTTTCTGATTGAAGCCAGCGATCTCGGCGTGGTGAATATGTGCGCTGAACGCAAACTGCCGTTCGTCGCCGGGCACGCGCTGAACTGCTACAACGCGGTGACGCTGAAAATATTGCTCAAACAGGGCATGATGCGCTGGTGTATGCCGGTGGAGCTTTCCCGCGACTGGCTGGTGAATCTGCTTAATCAGTGCGATGAGCTGGGCATTCGCAACCAGTTTGAAGTGGAAGTCCTGAGCTACGGTCATCTACCGCTGGCCTACTCCGCCCGCTGCTTTACCGCGCGTTCGGAAGACCGCCCGAAAGATGAGTGTGAAACCTGCTGCATTAAGTATCCGAACGGGCGCAACGTGCTGTCGCAGGAAAACCAACAAGTGTTTGTACTCAATGGCATTCAGACCATGAGCGGCTACGTTTACAACCTCGGTAACGAGCTGGCATCCATGCAGGGGCTGGTTGATGTGGTCCGCCTGTCACCGCAGGGTACTGACACTTTCGCGATGCTCGACGCCTTCCGCGCTAATGAAAATGGCGCTGCGCCACTACCGTTGACGGCAAACAGCGACTGTAACGGCTACTGGCGGCGGCTGGCCGGGCTGGAGCTGCAAGCCTAAGTAAATATGCTCGTCATACTTCAAGTTGCATGTGCTGCATCTGCATTCGTTCACCCCAGTCACTTACTTATGTAAGCTCCTGGGGATTCACTCTCTTGTCGCCTTCCTGCAACTCGAATTATTTAGAGCACAGCTCACTTTGTTAACAACTTTAACTACTCTTTAATGCAGTATTAAAGATTAATCGGTAACAAAGTGAGCTGTTATGACTGATAAAACCATTGCGTTTTCGCTACTCGATCTGGCCCCCATTCCCGAAGGTTCTTCAGCGCGGGAAGCATTCTCCCACTCTCTCGATCTCGCCCGTCTGGCTGAAAAGCGCGGCTATCATCGCTACTGGCTGGCAGAACACCACAATATGACTGGCATTGCCAGTGCTGCCACGTCGGTATTGATTGGCTATCTGGCGGCGAATACCACCACGCTGCATCTGGGATCTGGCGGCGTGATGTTGCCTAACCACTCACCGTTGGTCATTGCCGAACAGTTCGGCACGCTCAATACACTCTATCCGGGGCGAATCGATTTGGGGCTGGGTCGTGCGCCAGGTAGTGACCAACGGACAATGATGGCGCTGCGTCGCCATATGAGCGGCGATATTGATAATTTCCCCCGCGATGTCGCGGAGCTGGTGGACTGGTTTGACGCCCGCGATCCCAATCCGCATGTGCGCCCGGTACCAGGCTATGGCGAGAAAATCCCCGTGTGTTGTTAGGCTCCAGCCTTTACAGCGCGCAACTGGCGGCGCAGCTTGGTCTGCCGTTCGCGTTTGCCTCACACTTCGCGCCGGATATGTTGTTCCAGGCGCTGCATCTTTATCGCAGCAACTTCAAACCGTCGGCACGACTGGAAAAACATACGCGATGGTGTGCATCAATATTATCGCCGCCGATAGCAACCGCGACGCTGAGTTTCTGTTTACCTCAATGCAGCAAGCCTTTGTGAAGTTGCGCCGTGGCGAAACCGGGCAACTGCCGCCACCGATTCAAAATATGGATCAGTTCTGGTCGCCGTCCGAACAGTATGGTGTGCAGCAGGCGCTGAGTATGTCGTTGGTAGGTGATAAAGCGAAAGTGCGTCATGGCTTGCAGTCGATCCTGCGCGAAACCGACGCCGATGAGATTATGGTCAACGGGCAGATTTTCGACCACCAGGCGCGGCTGCATTCGTTTGAGCTGGCGATGGATGTTAAGGAAGAGTTGTTGGGATAGTGTGTCTTAACGCGGGAAGCCTTATCCGAGCTGGCAACGCTGTCCTACGTAGATACTGTTATGGCCTGCAAGTTTTTTCCTGGTCCGGTTTCCCGGATTGCAGGCATGCCAGACACAGCGCCGTCAGGCGCTGTTTTTTTCATCCCTTCCGCGATTTTACGCCGCTACCGGATTATGCCGTGACGCATCGAACGGCACGCCTGACTTCAGCACTCCATACGCCACCTGTGCCAGCTTGCGCATCATCGCGCCGAGAATCACCTTTCCTTTCTTGCCATTAG
>ENA-OQER01001215-OQER01001215.1-human-gut-metagenome-genome-assembly--contig:-NODE-1215-length-12841-cov-1.917728_pt1 | contig 12841 bp, 18 predicted proteins | sample MGYA00242797_ERZ504639 | MGnify/ENA primary metagenome ERZ504639 (study PRJEB26092, sample SAMD00036306) | human gut metagenome | host: Homo sapiens | study: EMG produced TPA metagenomics assembly of...
TCCACAAACGACAGTCTGTCAGTATGACCATCGCCACTATGCGGCTTACCGTCCACATTTGGAACATGCCCCTTTCCCGCTGCCTCCGATACCGGTATCGCATAGATTGTCCGTTTTAATCCACTGCATGACAATGAACTATGATACCGGTCTCCAAAATTTGTAATGTATATAGTTCCTGCATTTCCTTTCATGCAATGTTCACATGGATAATATCTGCCGCCACTTTCATTACGAAGATCAGACACCGTACCCATATGTGTCATCCGGATCGACAGATCCAGATAGGAACAATGATAATCTTTGTGATATACAAGACCGTTCTCCGTCACATAGACCGTATCATTTCCCATATCGGATAATCCCTCTTTTTCATATCCGCTCCATGCTTTTATCTTCATGGTTTCCCTGCATTTTACCGGTCTGATACCGAATACCGGCACAGGAATTTTCACCTGATATTCTGCGTTCAATGTTCCAATCCCGGTACGCACAGACATTCTTGATGCCGAACAGTCCATCCCACTGCTGCCGCCTGCAATGATACTTCTTTCCATCCTTGTCTCTCCGATTGCATAGACGACATCACGCTCTACCTTTGACGGCATCAGCATCTGTGTGATACAGGTGTCTTTTGCCGCCTGTTTTCCTGCATACTGCAGACTGCTCCTGACTGCAGTATGTACTGCCATCATTTCCAGAAGGTACAGCAGTGTCACAACCGCCAGGAAAAACAGCGGTACCGTTGCTGCCGCCTCTACGGTAACGCTTCCCTTTCTTTTATTACGGAATAATTTTTCCAATCGTGTTGAGGCGGATAAAGATACCCTTTCAGATACTGAATGATTGATAGGTTGTGAGGGGGAGAATAAATTATTTCTCATTTTGCGAATCCTGCTCCTTTCTTTATTATTTTTATATTTCCGGGATTTCTAACGATACCTGAAAGGGCATCTTTATCCGCCTCATGTCATTGTTCTTACACGCACTACTGATAGCCGTAATATGTCTGAAATCTATACGATATCCCTCTTCTCAGCTTACACACCGTGTCCACTTCCATTCTTCCAACACAGTAATCGATCCGAAATGACGGCTGGCTGTAAATCGTCTGCATATCCTTCTCGATCACTCCCATGGTTCTTACTGTTAATTTCCCTTTATCTTCCAGGAATAACAACATTCGCACATAGTCTTTGTAGTCCATACCACCTTCTACATCCGTCCCGGCGCCGGTGTCTTCCTCTGTTCCAAGCTTCATAAGACCAGATAATGAGAGCTGCCAGCTTGCATCATCTTTTACAACTGCAGTCTTTTTTCCATTCAGCAATGTTCTCACATCCATCACTGATTCTCCATATGCCCATGCCAGAAGAATTCCCTGCGCTGCTGCTTCTGTAACCGCCGGTACTGCAAGCAGTGTACATAATGTCCCTGCCGCTGCCCGTGCCTCGGCCTGTCTGGTTACTGTTGGTCTGCAGATATCAGATAATTCGGCACGAATCTCAGCAGCATCTAATTTGTTCGCGACTGTTTCCAGATTCTCCCGGTCACTTTGCCTGCCAGCCAGAATATATTCCACTTCATAGTCTAGGCTCCCACCCTTCGGTTCATCCAGAAAATCCGCAAAATGTTCCTGTATATACCCGCCCAGCAATACGGAATCCAGTGTTCCTCCTTCCGATTCCACATCTTCAAATGTTCCATGACCGGTCTGATTCTCTCGGTTCTCCGGCATGTCCTCTGACACAATCTGTTTTTCTGATACCTGTGTTTCTTTCGGTAATACCAGACTCAAAATCGGTGCCTGCTTCAGTCCTGCTACATGTTCCAACGGATTCTCTTCGCCCGGAAGTTCCATTTCCTGCCCGTTCAGAAGCTCCTCCAGATGATCTGTCTGCGCTTTTTCTTCTCTGGTAATTTCATCTGCCTGCCGCTCCTGATTCTTCCAGATGGAAGTACTTCCAAGATATTTGTCCGCCCATGAGATTCCGTATTTGTGTTTCATGTATTTACCGGCCTGATCCATGAACAATTCTCCATTCTTATCTGCGAGCAACTGGATTCTTTTTATATCATTTTCCATATCTGCACCGTAATATGACAGGCGGTCTAACAAATTCTGCTCACTGTATGTCCCGCTTTCATATCCTGCCTCTATGGCAAATACATCATAATGTTCCAGAAGTTCTTTTTGATATTCCGCAAATACGCACTCCACTGCCCGGTTCATATCTGCCCTTCTGTAATTCTTTGCCATCTGGATGGATGCGCTTTCCGTCAACGCAAGTACAAGCGAGACAAGCAGAATAAATGTCAGTGTCAGATATACCGTTACCTCTCCTCTTACATACCCTGTCGTCATCTCCTTCTTTCCGGTGCTCACCACACTTAAATTCCGGAACTTTCGCTGGTAATCTTTTCGAATATTGTCTGCACCAGACTGGTAAGCTGTGATTTGAAGATGATCACAAGTCCGATCAGTACGACCAGGATCAAGATCACTTCTACCACCCGATCCCCCGGTCGTCTCTTAATACCTGTAATGCATATCGAATTCTCCACATACTGTATTCCCCTTTCTTCTTTTTCTTTTATTTTTCATCTATATCTGCAATGTCAGAAATGCCGGTACTATCACAATGACCAGTACCACCGCCAGCATAAGAAACATTGGAAGCAGCAGCTTTGTCCCGGCTTCTTCCCCCAAGCCTTTTTTGCCTGTGCTTTCCGCTCTTCAAATGCCTGTATGGATTCCAGTTTTAACAGTTCTGTCAATCCTTTTGTTCCTTTCCGCAGATTCTGTGACAACAAAGCCCCCAGTCTTATATAAACCTGAACGTCACACCGTCTGCCGAAATTCTCATAGCTCTCCGATTCTGTCACACCACTGTCCATCTCATGACAGGTCTGTATCATTTCTTCATATGCGTACCTCTTTTTCCCTTCTTCTTTTTCTCTCGCATAGCCCTCGGTTACCTTTCTCCAGGCACGCTTTACCGTCATGCCTGCTCCTAGATACAATGTCAGTTTGTTGATAATATCCGGATAGTCCTTAAGCATCTGTTTTTTTCTGTCTTCCAGTGCCTTTTTTTTCATTCTGTTTCTGTAATGCGCAGAGCAATATTCCGATCATTATGCTCATTGTGAGCATAATCATTCCCCGGTTATGAAACGGATGATAATAACGAATTTCATTTTTCCCCAGACGTTCCGGCAGAATCATCGTTTCCTGTTCCCGCTGCTTTTCATCTGCCTTTTTCATATTTTCCGTTACTGTTTTCTTTATCTTTTCCTCTCCGCTTAACTTCTTAGGATATACACAGACCACGCACTGATAAGCTGCCTGTTCTTTTTCATTTTCCGTATAAGTAAGTACCGCATTCAGTTTTACAAGCGTTCCCTTTTCTGCAATATTCTTCTCCTGTATCTCGCCCTTAACATTCATTACATCATACCTGTCCAGTTCCCAGGAGACCGTCACCGGTTCTCCCGGAATCTCTGTGATCAGGTTCAGGTCTGTCTCCACATGATCCGGCGTCTGGTTTTCATTTAGTATCAGCCTGTCCATCCTCCGGATGATCCTTCCGAACAGTTCCTGTATCTCTTCTGTCGTATACCGGCGTTCCGATACTTCTATATCCGTTCTTATTTTTTTTCTTTGTATCCCCGACTTTTACATCTAAGACTTCCGTCTTTGACCCTTTTCCGTAATCATTCCTCTCAATGGCCGGTTGTAGCTGCTTTACAGAACGAACGGCATCTGCTCCGGTCAGTAATATTCCGGATATGAACAGTACACAAGTCACCCGCACTATACGTCGATTCTCAATATCCTTATTCCCAGATAATAAGCGCCTGCGTAGATTCCAAGACATAATGTCATCACCCCGATTCCTGCCATATTCCCATATAATTCATTCATGAATTCCGGAAAACTAAGTGACATATAACCGATAATTCCATACGGCACTACCGACATGATCTGAAATTCATATTTCTTTGCAGCGAGCATGGTATCGATCTCTCTTTTCACTTCTATCTTGTCTCCGATCTGATTCGCTGTATTACGGATAATACCGATCATGTCCCCACCGCTTTTCTTTGCCGTTACGAATACGGTTACAAAACTCTTTACATCCTCCGACAGAACCTGTTCTGCAAATTCCTCCAACACCTGTTCAACCGGAATATGTATCCGCAATTTTCTCGTAATAACCAATAGTTCCTTAGAAATCCGGGCCTCCGGAGGATAAAGAATTTTTAATTCTTTCTGCGTTTCATAGAATGCATTTTCTACCGAATAGCCCGTGTTCAGTGCTGCCGACAGAGACTGTATCATCTCGCGGAACTGCTTCTGGAATTCCTGTTCCTTTTTCTTTTTCTCTTCTTTCAGAAATTCTCTGTACAGCCATATCCCCAGCGGATCAGTGCCGGCACAGCCCATATCTTCCGGTAATAGAGCCATGCCGTAATCCCAATGAGTGTGGCAGCCTTTCCCCCGGCTGCCCCACGTTCTTTAAATGTGATATCCTGCTGCCATAAGCTTCTCGCGGTGACAAAGTTCTGCAATTTTTTTCCAGTCTCCGCTGACTTTTCTTTCCATCCTGATTTCTCTTTTTTCTTCATCTTCTGTTACATTCACCGCCTCCTTATATGCTTCTTCAAAGCAATACAGCGTCTGCAGGTGGATTTCTTCCTCCCAGTATCCCAGAACTTCTGTTACTTCCAGGACTTTTCTGGTCTTATCTCTTAGACGGCGAGATGTACAATGATATCCAGACCGGAGGCGATCTGTCTCTGAATTGCAGGAAGGGGAAGATCCATTCCCATCAGTACCATCGTTTCCAGACGGCTTAGCATGTCCTTCGGACTGTTTGCATGGCCGGTGCTGAGACTTCCGTCATGCCCCGTATTAAGTGCCTGAAGCATATCAATTGCTTCGCCGAGCGCACTTCCCCCACGATGATCCTGTCCGGTCTCATACGAAGTGCCGACTTGATCAGATCCCTGATGGTAACTTCTCCTGTTCCTTCTACATTAGCATTTCTTGCTTCCAGTCTTACCAGATTCTTTACATTTTGAATCTGAAGTTCTGCGTTGTCTTCGATCGTTATGATGCGTTCATTTTTGGGTATATATTGCGATAGTGCATTCAAGAAGTGGTTTTCCCGGATCCGTTCCACCACTGATGAATATATTGTATCCGGCGGCTACTAATAAAGCCAGAAAACCCGATACTTCTGAATTGATTGACTGCCATTCCATCAGTTTTTTCATTGTAATTGCTTCTTTTGCAAATTTTCGAATTGTAACGATCGGCCCATTTAATGCGACCGGCGGAAGTACGACATTGACTCTCGATCCGTCTGCCAGTCTGGCATCTGCAATCGGCGATGCCTCATTTACCAGTCTGTTGGATCCTGCCACGATCTGCTGGATCACATCCTCCAGTTTGTCTCTGGATAAGAATCTTTTGTCTGACTGGATGATCCTTCCTGCTTTTTCAATAAATATATTCTGCGTCCCGTTGATCATGATTTCTGTGATCTGTTCGTCTTCCAGAAATTCCTGCAGCAGATCCAGTTTCCGGAATGCATTGAAAAGTTCCTTTCCAAGCATTGTTTTCTGATCCAACGGCAGATATTCTTCCTGCGAAGCTTCCTGAAGTACTTCATAGATCAACTCTGTCAGTTCTTCGTCCTCCATGTCCCTTGTCATATCCAGTCTGGATAATATCCTTGCATGGAGCTGCTCTGCTTCTATCATTTTCCTCATCCTTCCAGCTCTTTCTTTACCATCTTCTGCTTTACATCGTCATAACCCATCAGATGTAATTCTTCTTCAAACTGGAATAATTTTGCCTGCGCCACCTCCTCTTTTATGACCGCCACATGTATCTCCGTACACATCCTCAAGAGCTCATATACTCCACGGATCCCTTCATCGATATCCAGTATCAGGACTTCATATATGCTCTGTTCTGCAATCTGTTCCACAAACCCTGTCCACTCTTCGATCTCCACTGCCTTCAGATCTTCCGACATCCGCATAGGCAGAAGATAGTCAAGCGGTCCCATATGTTTTACCATACCTGCCAGAGCTGCTCTTAAGTGTTTCTTCTCCTGTCTGGAATAATAAAGTGCATCCGCTACCGTCTGTCCGGCATCCGGAAAATGTCCCCCGATCCCTCCATATACTTCAAGATTCAGGTACAATACATTGTACGTCCTTGCCAGTTCTTTTCCCAGCTTTAATGCATACCCGGTCTTCTTACTCCGGTGCACCGGGGAAAAGATTCCGATGATCCTGACATTCTGCTTTTTCGCTGTCCTAAGGAAAAATCTTTCCGGTTCCCCGGACTGCGTACACTGTTCGATCACTGCCCCCATAATGGCCTCTCCGGACTGGTACTTATTGATAAGTTTCTCATTTGTCTCATGTGCTGCATTTTCCGACTGTGCCAGAACGAACACATTCCCGGCCTTTATCTTCTTCCTGTCTTCTACCGGATAACTGCTTCCGATCAACAGGATATCAACCGGTGATTCCTCCTGCAGTTTTACGGTCTGCTCAACACTGTTACATACCTGTACGCCAAGTGCCAGCTCCTTCGCTTTCATAAAAAACTTCCGCAAGGGCCGCAGCTATCTCACTTCCTGGTCACAAATCACCAGATTTCTGCTTACCACATACTATCCCTCCTTCAACACGTTTACACAAAATCTGAAACGTTTGCCGATACGGCATTGAATACTTCTTGAATTTTTTGAATCTAACAATTAGAACTACAAATCAGATGCAAGCTACTTCGTAACTTGTAGGCTGATTATATACTGGATGATTTGTATTTGTCTATGCCCTTTTTAAAAGTTTTCAATCTTTGTGCAATGTTTACATAATTTGATAAAAAGTTATACCGTAAAGTAGAGCAACCCCAGGAAATCCAAAGGATCCGGATGTCAAAAAAGTAATCGGATTCATCCCGACACAAGCAGAAATTCCCTGTCCGTCAAGAAATTCGTTTACAAAAAATATGATCGCGAACCCAATAATTCCACGAATCAGAAAATTTACAATGATTTTTGTTCCCTTTTTTTTCATATTTTTCTCTTTTTTATTACTCTGTTTTTTATTATATGATGATCTGTATCTGTCTTATACCTTTCATAATTATCAAAAAGCATCTAAAAAAACAGGCTTGAAAACTTTTTCTTTTTTCAAACCTGTCTCATGATCTCTGATCTGCTTTTTATTTTATAACGAAATCTTGATTTCCCGTTCTGTCCGATGGTATTTATGATAATTCACGCCGGCAGAATCGAACATCTTCATGGAAGCCATTACAGCTGCTGTACCTTCATACTTGTTGCTGTCATAGATAACCTCTTTGATCCCGCTTTGTATGATCGCTTTCGCACATTCGTTACACGGGAACAGAGAGACATACAATTTTGCCCCTTCCAGACTTCCTCCACGGTAATTCAGGATCGCATTCAGCTCACTGTGAACCGTGTATACATATTTTGTCTCTAAAGGATCTTCTCCTTCCCGCGCCCATGGAAATACATCATCCGAGCACCCTGTCGGAAGTCCGTTATATCCCATTGACAGGATCTTGTTATCCTGACTGACGATACAGCATCCTACCTGTGTATTCGGATCTTTGGAACGCATTCCGGAAAGCTTTGCAACGCCCATAAAATACTCATCCCAGCTGATATAATCTGTTCTTTTATCTCCCATATACGTCACCTCGCCACTATTTTGTCCCAAAAATACGGTCTCCTGCATCTCCCAGTCCCGGAACAATATATTTATGCTCATTCAGATGGTCATCGAGTGCACCGATATAGATATCTACATCCGGATGCGCTTCCTGCAGACGTTTTACACCTTCCGGAGCTGCAATGATACACATAAAACGCATATGTTTTACACCTTTATCTTTCAGCATCTGAAGTGCTGCCACACAGGACCCGCCTGTTGCAAGCATCGGATCTACGACAAATACTTCTCTTTCGTCACAGTCTGACGGAAGTTTGCAGTAATATTCTACCGGTTCATATGTCTCCGGATCTCTGTAAAGACCGATATGTCCGACCTTGGCAGACGGGATCATATTCAGCATTCCGTCAACCATTCCAAGTCCGGCTCTTAAGATCGGCACTACTGCTAACTTTTTACCGCTTAATTGTTTTCCCACCATCTCGCAGATTGGTGTCTTTATCCTGACATCCTCCAGTTTCAGATCTCTTGTTGCTTCATAACACATTAATGATGCGATCTCCCCAACGATCTCTCTGAATTCTTTTGACCCTACCTCTTCGCTTCTGATGTAGCTGATCTTGTGCTGAATCAACGGGTGATCCATAACCTGTACTTTTGACATGTTTCTCCTCCTTGTTGTGAAATGATTCTATACCAATTTTTCTATATGATGTCCTGCAGCTTTCAGAAGACGGTTCATAATTGCACTTCCGATTCCTGCAGTATCAAACGACTCACTGTAGATATAATCTACCTGATCGTCATCAAACTCTCTTAAGATCCCGAACAGATTTGCGGCGATGGTTGATTCATCCGCTCTGGTTCCGATGCATTTTACGTCACCGGCCTTATATTCTGCCACAGTCTCTTCCGTTCCGATAATGCCGACTTTATATCCTGCACAGGACTTTTCTTTTGCACGCTTATTGATCTCTGCCGTCACCTTCTCCAGTGGACCTTCTATAATGGTCAGATCCGCTTTCGGTGCATAATGACGATACTTCATTCCCGGTGCTTTCGGAACCTGCTTGCTGTCCGGTCTGATCAGCGTCCTGTCGATCGTGACTTCTCCGATCACTTCCTCGAACATCTCTTTTGTAATGGCTCCCGGTCTTAAGATCATCGGTGGTTCTACCGTCATATCCAGTATTGTAGATTCTACCCCGATCTCTACTGCCCCGCCGTCTACGATCATGTCTACCCTTCCGGTAAGATCCTCTGCTACATGCTGTGCGGTTGTCGGACTCGGCCGTCCGGAAGTATTCGCGCTCGGTGCCGCAATGTATCCGCCGCCCGCATCAATCACTTCTCTTGCGATCTCATCTACCGGCATCCGGACAGCTACCGTATCCAGCCCTCCGGTGGTTCCGTACGGCACAATATCACTTTTGTTAAATATCATTGTAAGCGGCCCCGGCCAGTATTTTTCAGCAACCTTTACAGCCTTTTCCGGGACTTCGGAAACAATTTTTTCCAGTGCTTTCATATTCGTGATATGAATGATCAAAGGGTTGTCAGACGGTCTTCCTTTTGCGGCATATATCTTCTTGGCCGCATCTTCATTCAATGCATCTGCTCCCAGACCATATACGGTCTCTGTGGGAAATGCAACCAGACCTCCTTCTTTTAAGATCCGTCCTGCTTCTCTTATAATATCTGTATTATTTTGATTTTTATCAATTTTTTCTAATATTGTTTTCATGATTGTTATTATACTACACTCTAGTTTTCCATACAAGCAAGGATTCCTTCTGCGATCGCTTCCGCAAGCTTCTCCTGATACTTTGGACTGACCAGCTTTGCGGCTTCTTCCGGGTTACTTAAGAATCCGCACTCCACAATGATCGTCGGTACTTCCGTCCGTTTCAGAAGATAATAGGTATCATTCGCTTTTGCCTGTCTGGTATTCTCTTCATCTGCCTTCAGCAGTGCTTTCTGCATCACTTCGGCCATTCGCTTTCCCTCTTCCGAATGTGAATAATAGAAGACCTGCGCCCCGTGGATCTGCGCATCCTGATAGCTGTTCTGATGGATACTGACCGCAGCCTGCGGCATCGTCTTATTGATCCGTTCCACTCTCGCTTTCATATCATGGATTTTTTTATTTCCTGCAGCCGGATCTCCAAGCATTACATCCTTTTCTCTTGTCATGACGACCTTCCATCCCTTTTTCTCCAGTCTCTCTTTTGTCTTTTTTGCAATTTTCAGATTTACATCCTTTTCTTTTGCCTGATTCACACCAATCTTTCCTGGATCCTCTCCGCCGTGTCCGCTGTCCAGGACAATACATGGATTCCTTCCTGTAACCCTTCCGCTTGATACCATTTCCTCCAGATGATTACTCATCATGATAAGTACCGCCAGCAGCAGCAATACTATTGCAAATTCTATTTTTTTCCACAAATAAAAATACCTCCTGCAATTCATATATTCTACTATATGACTGCAAGAGATATTTTATCTGTTATTCTGTTTGATTAATTGACATATTTCTGGATCAGATTCCAGATATCCGAACTCTCCTGTCCAAGAGACCACTCAGCTGTACCTGCAAGCTTATATTTCTTCATGAGTTTGAGCTTTGCTTCGATTGATTTGCTGTCTTCCAGCCAGATCTCATATTTGGATCCGTCTGCTTCCCATGTGGCATAGTTCTGTCCGGCCTTCTTATCCCAGGTCGTATCGACTCCGGCCTGTTTTGACGACGGCCTGTGCATTATCCATACCATATGCATCACTCTCTACGGTTGCAGAATACTGTTCCGCATCCGTTCCTTTTATCACTCTTCAGTTCTTCTTCCGTCTTCGGAGTCTCTTTCCACAGACGTGTAAAGAACGGAATACCGCTGATAACCTTCTCCGCCGGAACCTCTTTTAACGTCTCTGTGATTCCTTCTTTTACATAATTGTAAGAAGATACCGGCCCTGCTTCAGGCGAACCTGCATAATACTCATCATATCCCATGATCACTACATAATCTGCTACAATTCCCTGCTCTTTACGGTCATACTGTGTGTTAAAGCTCTTTGGAACATAGTTGTCCACCGACAACACCAGTCCGTTCTGTCTGCATTTTACCGATAATTCACGGATAAATTCAATATAATGTTCTCCGCACTTATCGGAAATCTTTTCGAAGTCTACATTGATACCATCACGCCGACACGGAGTGCCTCTGCGATCAGCTGCGTGATCAATGTCTCACGTCTGGATGTATAGCTGAGCAGTTCGTAAGATTCCTTCTCCGACTGATGCCTCCGTCAAAATCCCTGACGGTCATCCACACTTCCACATTCTGCTTATGTGCGTAACTCACATAATCTGCCGATGCGATAGAGCTGATGTTACCGTTAGTATCTGCCACATGGATCCATGTCGGAGCCAGTGTCGTAAGCCCTTTCGTCTGGGCGATCCTCTGCGCCACCGCATTGTTCGCATCCTGGTTCGTCACATTATGCCATGTCATATTGATCGTGTAATCTTTGCTGATATTAGAATAATCCTGCTCTTCAAACTTCTGGTAATATTCTTCTTTTCTTCGTTCTTCAGAGCCTTGTTCTTTACATATCCGATCACACCATCTGCTGTGCGTACTTTTTTCCAGTTCTGTTCACTCTCAACAACTGTTACTTCATCTTTTTTCTTAAGTTCTGCCAGCACAGGACTCTTTACTCCGCCCTGATAACGCACCTGTGTATTCTTTTTCACAGTTGCAACATCCGTTTTTTCCCCATTTTGTCCTGATCATAACATGATCCGGATTATTTGACACTTCATAATCAATATTCGTGTACTGCTGGACAAAATCCAATGCAATATATGCTGTGTTTCCTTCTGTTTTTAAAATAACGTAATCTTCGCTTTTCTTTTTTTGGATATAGAGTAATCCTTACTGCCGACATCTACCGATATCATATCTTCCGGGAGCATATACAACAGAACATTTTCATTCGGATCCCAGTAGAACCGGCTGTTGATATAATCTCTTACAATATTATATGCAACATATACTTTTCCACCTGCCAGTTTTCCTTCTGCCTCCACGACTTTATTATCCACCGTGATACCAACCTGTCCATCCTTTTCTATCCCATAATATTTCTTCATATCATATTGTTCTTTTGATGGGCTGTAACGTTTCCACAAAATGATTCCTGCAATTGCTGCAATGATTAATATGATCAACAGGACAAATCGTATCATGCGTTGTCTTTTTCTTCTCCGCCGCATACGCGCACGCTCCGCCGGAGTTCTCTGTCTTCCTGGCGGATGATTATCTGACGGTCTTCTTCCCTGTGATTTTCCATATGTTCTTCGGTTTTCATATGTGCGGCTACTTCTTCCTCTGTCTTCCATGCTGCACCTCCTACAGGTCACATTATAACAAAACGTAAGATACACGTCATTATATTTCGACATTTTCCTTAAAACTTTCGTCTTAATCTGCGGGGTATTTACATATTTTTCCTGATTAAATTGCTATATTCTGAAACCACAACTCTTTTACATCACCTTTGTCATTGAGCACATAATCTCTCATATATGCCTGATTTTCACACATCGTATGTGCCTGTACAATCTGCATGGGGCTGGCTGGTATTCCATTGATCCTGAGACTTATATTTTTCTTTTCATAGCCTGTCAGTTCCTGGAACATATTCTTCCATTCGTCATTGTCCCCCATGTTCTTTCCTCCTTTTTACCGGATGATAACTATGGATGTTGCGCATATCTGCAGCGAAGGAGATGCCCGTGATACAATGCTGTTTTTATGCAGCAACAAATTATGTTTCAACTGGAAATAGTCCCCGGCAATTAAATATTTTTCATATTATGTCAAAATTATACTGTGAAATATCTGCCTGAAACGGCTGTGTAATCTGATTTGCTTTTGATAGATCCATCCCACCCGGAACGTGGAATTGAAATATAAATGCGCGGTACGGCGTTCTGTTCCGTCCCCAAAATTAAAATTCAAGAAATTCTCCCTTATTGGTTCTAACAACATAGTTATCAGGGAAAACTATCTTCCAGTAGCGTCATTATATCTGATAAATTGTAAGAATCAAG
>ENA-OQER01001216-OQER01001216.1-human-gut-metagenome-genome-assembly--contig:-NODE-1216-length-12805-cov-3.135826_pt1 | contig 12805 bp, 16 predicted proteins | sample MGYA00242797_ERZ504639 | MGnify/ENA primary metagenome ERZ504639 (study PRJEB26092, sample SAMD00036306) | human gut metagenome | host: Homo sapiens | study: EMG produced TPA metagenomics assembly of...
TCAAATAAAGGCTCAACCTTTACGTTGGAGAAGTCAACTTTTGCTGTCTCTGCTGGAGCAGCTGCAGCTGTCTGAGCTACATTATTTGCTTCATTTTTTGCAGAACCCTGTGATTTCATTGTCGGGAACAGAAGTACGTCACGAATAGCCTGGCTGTCTGTCAGGAGCATAACGAGACGGTCGATTCCGTATCCGATACCACCTGTTGGCGGCATACCGATCTCCAGTGCATTCAGGAAGTCTTCATCTGTGTGGTTGGCTTCCTCATCACCTGCGTCTGCAAGGGCATCCTGTGCTTTGAAACGTTCTCTCTGATCGATCGGGTCGTTGAGCTCGGAATATGCGTTACACATTTCCCATGTATTGATAAAGAGCTCGAAACGCTCTACTTTGTTCGGATCAGAAGGTTTCTTCTTGGTCAGCGGAGAGATCTCGATCGGATGATCCATGATAAATGTCGGCTGGATCAGTTCTTTCTCACAGTACTCCTCGAAGAAGAGGTTGATGATATCACCCTTCTTATGACGATCCTCATACTCGATATGATGCTCGTCAGCAAGCTTCTTGGCTGCCTCATCATCTGCTACTTCATCAAAGTCGATTCCTGCATATTTCTTGATGGCATCGTTCATGGTCAGACGTGCGAAAGGCTTTCCAAGATCGATCTCGATACCATTATAGGAAATCTTTGTGGAACCGCAGACCTTCTCTGCGAGGTAACGGAACATGGACTCTGTCAGCTCCATCATTCCCTCATAATCAGTATATGCCTGATAAAGCTCCATCAGAGTGAATTCCGGATTGTGACGGGTATCAACACCCTCATTACGGAATACACGGCCGATCTCGTAAACTCTCTCAAGTCCGCCCACGATCAGTCTCTTAAGATAAAGCTCCAGGGAAATACGAAGCTTAACGTCTTCGTTCAGTGCGTTGTAATGTGTCTCAAATGGTCTTGCAGCTGCACCGCCTGCGTTGGAAACCAGCATTGGTGTCTCTACTTCCATGAAGTCACGTCCTGCAAGGAAGTTACGGATCTCCTTAAGGATCTGGGAACGTTTGATGAATACATTCTTGCTGTCCTGGTTCATGATAAGATCCACATATCTCTGACGATAACGGGTATCTGTATCTGTCAGTCCGTGGAATTTCTCAGGAAGAATCTGTAAGCTCTTGGAAAGAAGAGTCATCTTCTCCGCATGAATGGAGATCTCACCTGTTCTTGTTCTGAAAGCAAATCCCTCCAGGCCAAAAATATCACCGATATCAGATTTCTTGAAATCTGCATAGGAATCGGTTCCAATGGCATCTCTTGCCACATAAACCTGAATGTTACCCTGTAAATCCTGGATATTACAGAAAGAAGCTTTTCCCATTACACGCTTGAACATCATACGTCCTGCGATCGATACGTGGATCGGGCTTGCGTCCATGATGCTTCTTCTTTCTTCATAATCCTTCTTCTGAGCCTCTTTTGCCTGCTCTTCATCAAGACCTGTTACATCAAGCTCCTTGCGATCTTTGAGAAGCTCTGCCTCATGTGCTTCATAGAGATTCTTTACCTCAAGGGAATGATGTGTCTGATCAAATTTTGTGATCTGAAACGGGTCCCTGCCATTTGCCTGAAGGTCTGCCAGTTTGTCACGACGTACCTTCAGCAGCTGGTTTACATCCTGCTTCTTCTGCTCTGCACTTGTTGGCCTCCTTAATCTATCTGTCGTTCAAGCGGATCTCTGCGATCCGCTCCGTTGTCTGCTTTATACGTTTCTCTGAATCTCAAGAACCTTGTATTTCATGATTCCGGACGGCATCTCAACCTCAACGATATCGTTGGTGTGTGCACCGATCAGCGCTTTACCTACCGGAGACTCATTGGAGATCTTTCCCTCAAGGCTGTTAGCCTCTGTGAACCTACGATCTTCAGCTCCATGTCTTCCTCAAACTCATAATCATGAACCTTAACCTTGCAGCCTACGCTGATTCTGTCAAGATCGACTTCGTCCTCTACTACAACCTCAGCGTTCTTGAGGATCTTCTCGATCTCCTCGATACGTGCCTCGATATCTCTCTGCTCATCCTTTGCTGCATCGTACTCAGCGTTCTCGGAAAGGTCTCCTTGCTCTCTGGCCTCTTTGATCTTTCCTGCTACTTCTTTTCTCTTAACAACTTTCAGATCGTGCAGCTCGTCTTCCAGTTTTCTAAGTCCTGCATATGTGAGTAAGTTCTTCTTTGCTTCTTCCATTTTGCCTTACTTCCTTTCAAAACCGCGCTGTTTTTTCTGAAAAAAATACAGCTTCGGATATTTCTGTTGCTACCATTCCCAAGAGCTCTTTTTTCTAAAAAAGGGCGTAAAAATCTCAGGATATTCACAATTCCTGTATTATACCGAAAAGCCCCAGTATTGTCAAGCATTCCACGTCGAAAAAGGGTCCCTGAAATATGTAAAAAAAGCCGCGCGAAATCCCAGATTTCAACACGGCTTTTCTGTATTATCCTGCCCGGTCTGATTCCTTATTTCTTCTCCGGAAAAAGGTCTTTATAACGATTAGTCACCATCTGTGTCTGATACTCAAAATCCTGCTTATGCTGATTGACCAGTGTAGAAAGGATGATCCCGGAAAACCAGCAGATGATAGCTGTCAGGATCACAAACCCGCTAACGATCAGTGTCGGGATCTTTTCCACTGTCCCAACCTCCAGAAAATGTACCAGCACCGGAATAAAGAAGGCCATTCCCACCACAAACAGCACTGCTGCGATAAGGGAGAAGAACTCCAGCGGCTTGTAATTCTTGAACATTTTCACAATAGTCTTCAGAACCTTAAATCCATCTGCATAAGTATTCAGCTTGGACTCACTTCCCTCCGGTCTGTCACGATATTCAATGACTACATTCTCAACCTGCATGTTCTTATCGATGGCGTGGATCGTCATCTCTGTCTCGATCTCAAAATTCCTGGAAAGTACCGGGAATGTTTTTACAAAGCGGTAACTCATGGCACGGTAACCTGTCATGATATCTTGATGTTGCTTTTGAAAAGACGGTTAATGGAACCTCTTACGATGCTGTTTCCAAAGTTGTGGAAAGGTCTCTTGTTCTCTGTAAAATATGTAGAGGAAAGGCGATCACCAACTACCATGTCTGTGCCTTTCTCCAGAACCTTGCTGCACATTTCAGCTGCAAACTCTGCCGGATAAGTATCGTCACCATCTACCATAAGATAACACTGCGCATCGATATCCCGAAACATACTGCGGATCACGTTTCCTTTTCCCTGCTGATGCTCATAACGGACAACTGCCCCTTCTTTTCTGGCGATCTCGTCTGTTCCATCTGTAGAGTTATTATCATATACGTAGATCACAGCTTCCGGAAGTGCTTTTTTCATATCGCGGATAACCTTTGCTACCGTCTTGCTTTCGTTGTAGCAAGGAATTAAAACTGCTATTTTATCTGCCATTATTTTTCTCCTGTAAAACAAAAAACTTCTGCGGATTCCCGCTAACTGACTGTAGCACGCGCCCCGTTCCTTGTCAATAGAACGTTTCGTTTTCTCCGACATACTTTTCTCTTTTATCGCTCCAGTACCATGTTTGTAAGCTTTTTCAGCTCTTCATAGCTTGAAATATTATTAGATTCTCTCCGGATTCCCGCACTGTGGCGCATACCGGCTGTATACCAGGCTACATGCTTCCGCATTTCACGGATTCCGGTATACTCACCCTTGATCGCGATCTGATCTTCGGCATGGCGCAGGATCATCTCGCATACTTCCTCTGCGGTTGGCCTGGGAAGCTTTTCCCCGGTGCGGAAATAGTGGTTCAGTTCCCGGAAGATCCACGGGTTCCCACGTACTGCACGACCGATCATCACAGCGTCACAGCCAGTTTCTTTAAACATGGCTTCTGCAGTTTCCGGAGAAACGATATCTCCGTTTCCTATCACCGGAATAGTCACCGCTTCCTTCACCCTGCGGATAGCATCCCAGTCCGCCTGACCGGAATAATACTGCTGTCTGGTCCTTCCATGCACAGCAATAGCTGCTGCGCCTGCATCCTCCGTCCGTTTTGCGATCTCCACCACATCCACCGGTGTGTTTTCATCAAATCCGATGCGTACTTTTACCGTTACCGGCTTGGAAACCGCCCCGGAAACGCTCCGTACGATCTCTTCGATCAGCTTCGGATTTTCAGAAGCGCGGAGCCCTCGCCGTTATTTACCACCTTGGGAACCGGACATCCCATATTGATATCAAGAATGTCAAAAGGACGCTCCTCGATGCTTTTTGCCACCTCTGCCATAAGATCCGGCTCGCTGCCGAAAAGCTGCATGGACACCGGATGCTCCCCGGGATCGATCTCCATCAATGCCTCAGTATTCTTATTATGAAAAGAGATCGCCTTGGCACTGACCATCTCCATACAGATCAGGCCTGCCCCCTGCTCCTTGCAAAGTCTTCGAAATGCCAGATCCGTAACACCTGCCATCGGTGCAAGCACAAAGGGTTCGGTATCTCCACATTTCTGATCTTCCACTGCATCTTCATGGATCAGTCCTCAACGGCATCTGCTTTTTTCTGCAGTTCCTCATCCGGGATATCTCCCAGGAAAAATACCTTGTAATACATTTCCAGAGATTCCAGAAGCTCTCTTTTGTCCCGCTGGAGCTCCTTGATCTTCAGTGCACTTCCGATCTCGTCAAAACGGGCATCTGCCTCCAGGGCCTCAGTCTTAAACTGCAGACTTCCATCCTCATCAAATTCCAGTGTCAGGATTCCTCCTACATCCTCTGTGAAAAGCACACACATGATCTGCAGCTCCTGCTTTACCGTCTCAGGAAGAGACGCAAAATCCTGGTTAAAATAATATTTCTGCTCATAAGAGCTTGCTCCGCAGAGCACAATGTTATCCTGATACATAAAATCTCCTTTATTTATAACTTGACACTCCCCACAGCTAAAGCAGGGAGATTCTTGTTTCTTCCACTACTGCAATAAAACATCACCGGAAAACCGCTGCCGGAAATTTTATCCGGTCTGTGCTGCATGTTTTACACATAGCTGTATAAACCACGTACAGAAACCTCTCCGGAATTTACTTCCTCGACTGTACCGTCTGCACGCTCTACCAGAAGCTCTCCGCCGGCATTGATCCCTCTTGCGATCCCCTCATATGGATCATTCTGATCCAGTACACGTACCGGCTGGTTCAGATTCGCCAGCATTTTCTCATAATCCGGCTTCAGGCCGCTGAGATCCTCTGTCTGTACAAATCTCTCATAATTTTCCTCAAAATGCTTCATCACAAGCCCGACTACCTGTGCCCTGTCAAAGGGATGTCCGCTTTCCAGATACAGAGAGGTGGCCTTGTCTGCCATTTCTTCCGGAAAGCTTTTCATATTTACGTTAATTCCCACTCCGATAACTGCACAGCCGATCTTATCCTGCTTCATGGTCATTTCGGTTAAGATACCGCAGATCTTTTTGCGGGAAACAACTACATCGTTAGGCCATTTGATCCCTACATCGAGTCCGATCTCTGCTACTGCCTGTGCAACTGAAAGTCCCATAACAAGTGTCAGCATCGGCGCCTTCTGCGGGGAAAATTTCGGGCAGATAAGGATACTCATAGTAATGGCACTGTCCGGCGGCGCACTCCATCGTCTTGTAAAACGTCCGCGTCCTGCGGACTGATATTCTGCCACAAACAGCTCTCCGTGTCCTGCGCCTTCTTCCCTCCAGGCACGTTTTCCCCAGAGGTTGGTGGAATCTGTTTCTCTTGCAAAATGGACGGTTTTGCCCGCCCATTTTGTATGTGTTGCCTGTGAAATTATTTCTTCATTAAATAAATCTGACATTATTTCTCCGGCTCTCCTAATGTTGCAACGATCACAGCCTTAATGGTGTGCATACGGTTCTCAGCTTCGTCGAATACCTTGGACTGCGGAGACTCGAATACCTCGTCTGTAACCTCCATATCTGTAAGGTTGAAACGCTCGCCCATCTCTTTTCCGATCTTTGTCTTAAGGTCATGAAATGCCGGCAGACAGTGAAGGAAGATCGCCTTTTCACCGGCGTTCTCCATTACATGTCTGGTAACCTTGTATGGTGTCAGGTCGTGGATACGCTCTGTCCATACTTCGTCAGGTTCGCCCATGGATACCCATACATCTGTGTAGATGATATCCGCATCTTTTGTTCCTGCCTCCACATCCTCTGTGAGAGTGATGGTGGAACCTGCCTCTTCTGCCCACTGCTGACACTGTGCTACAAGCTCATCATTCGGGAAATATTTCTTATTGGTGCAGGCTACGAAATCAAGACCAAGCTTGGAGCATACAACCATCAGGGAGTTACCCATGTTGTAACGGGCATCACCCATGTATACAAGCTTCAGACCTTTCAGTCTGCCGAAATGCTCACGTACTGTCAGCATATCTGCAAGCATCTGTGTCGGATGATACTCGTTTGTCAGACCATTCCATACCGGTACACCTGCATGCTTCGCAAGCTCCTCAACAATATCCTGACCGAAGCCACGGTACTCGATTCCCTCATACATTCTTCCGAGAACTCTTGCAGTATCTGCAATGCTCTCCTTCTTTCCGATCTGGGAGCCTGTGGGATCCAGATAGGTAGAACCCATTCCCAGATCATGAGCTGCCGCTTCGAAGGAACAGCGTGTTCTTGTGCTTGTTTTTTCAAAGATCAGAGCAATATTCTTGCCTCTGTAGTACTCATGAAGCTCTCCTACTTTTTTCTTGGCCTTCAGATCTGCTGCAAGGTCGATCATGTAAGTAATCTCTTCCGGTGTAAAGTCTTTCAATGTCAGGAAATTTCTTCCTTTAAGATTCATAATATGTCCTCCTCACGGCTGCAGATCTATTTCTGCTCTGCCGTTTTATCTGTCATGATTTCCTTCAGGGATGTTGCCAGCCCTGCGATGCCCTGTATCTCGGACGGAATGATGATCTTCGTTGCCTTGCCGTCAGCAACCTTTGTAAGAGCCTCCAGGCTCTTCAGCGTAAGAACAGATTCATCTGCTCCTGCTTCCTTGATCATACGAAGTCCTTCTGCAGTTGCCTGCTGTACCTTAAGAACTGCCTGTGCCTGTCCTTCAGCCTCTTTGATCATACGCTCCTTCTGAGCCTCAGCATGAAGGATCGCCGCCTGCTTCTCAGCCTCAGCATCCAGGATAGCGGACTGTTTTTTACCCTCTGCAACAAGGATTGTGGAACGTTTCTCTCCTTCTGCTTTCAGAATAGCTTCTCGTCTCTCACGCTCGGCCTTCATCTGTTTCTCCATGGCATCCTGAATGGCTGCCGGAGGAATGATGTTCTTAAGCTCCACACGGTTAACTTGATTCCCCATGGATCTGTAGCCACATCAAGGGACGCACGCATCTTGGTATTGATAACCTCTCGGGATGTCAGTGTCTCATCCAGCTCCATATCACCGATGATGTTACGAAGTGTTGTAGCAGAAAGATTCTCGATAGCCATGATCGGATTCTCAACGCCATATGCGTAAAGCTTCGGATCTGTGATCTGGAAAAATACAACCGTATCGATCTGCATGGTTACATTATCTTTGGTAATTACCGGCTGCGGTGGAAAATCCACAACCTGTTCTTTCAGGTTTACTCTTCTTGCAACACGCTCAATGAACGGAACCTTGAAATGGATTCCTGTACTCCAGGTAGCCTTGTAAGCACCAAGACGTTCCAGTACCACTGCATAGGCCTGTGGTACAATGCGGATGCAGGATGCAAGCACCCACAGCACAAGAACAATGACTACAAGCAAAACAACAACTCCACCCATAATTTAGCCCTCCTTGCTAAGTTCTTTTACGATCAGCTTCACTCCGCGGATCTCTTCGATCTCAACCACTGCACCTGTTGGAATTTCTTCCCCGTCATCTACGGTCCGTGCAGTCCACTCGATGTCATTGATCCTCACCTGCCCGGTCTGGGCCAGGTTGTTGACCGTCTGTATCACTACGGCTCTTTTTCCCAGAAGACTCTCTGCATTGGTCTTTTCCACGCCCTTGTTCATGTAGCGGACCGCCAGAGGTCTGGTAAAGATCAGAAGCACCACGGAAACTCCGAAAAATAAAAGGAGCTGTACAACAATTCCCCCTCCAAGCCACGAGGCAATGCACGCCACAAATGCACCGCCTGCAAACCAGACAGTGGTAAGTCCTACCGTGATCGCTTCAATTACCAGTAAAATTGCCAGTATTCCAAGCCAGGCCAAAGGTGTCATAAAACCCCTCCTCTCTTATTCTCTTCTCTGTCTTGCAGCTTCGTACATCAGAATTCCTGATGCCATGGCAGCATTCAGCGATTCTACCTTTCCGCACATGGGAATGCGGATCAGACAGTCTGCTGCCTCCGCCGCCTGATCAGTCAGGCCCTTTCCCTCGTTTCCAATGAAAAATGCGGTACCGCCCTTATAGGATTCCTGATCATAGGAATTCTCGCCCTTCAGATGAGCTGCAAAACTGCGGATTTCCTTTTCTTTCAGCTTCTTCTCTAATGATACCACATCTTCCACATATAGAAAAGGCATTCTGTAAATGGAGCCCATGGTAGAACGGATCACCTTGGGATTTGTGATATCCACGCAGGTTTTTGTGAGGAAAACTCCGCTTACGCCGGCGCCCTCACCGGTCCTGAGAATGGTTCCCGCATTTCCCGGATCCTGAAGATCCTCCAAAACCATGACCAGAGGATTTTCTCCTGCCAGTACCTCCTCCTCGCTCCAGGAAGGCAGCTTCAGAACTGTCAGGATTCCCTGGGGAGTTTTGGTATCACACATCTGACGGAATACAGAATCCTTCACGATCTCACAGGGATATTTTTCTGCCTGAGACATCAGCTCTCCATCCCGGGAAACTGTCTCGGAGACAAACACCTGGGAAACCCAGCTTTCCGGTGCTTCCAGAAACATTTTCCGGCCCTCTGCCACAAAAAGTCCCTGCTCTCTTCTGGCTTTTGCTTCTGGTTCAGCTGCATGACATTTTTTATTTTTGCATTTGATACACTGGTTATCATACTTTTATTTCTCTCCTTCCGGCAATCCGTATTCGGTTAACGTAATTCCTCACGACTTGCATTCAGATCTTTGTTTTTTCCGATGGCGATTATGGAACAGTTGTCCGGAAGCGGTTCGGAAGGATCCAGATCTACCGTGACATTTTCACCTTGCTTGATGCCAATGATATTAATGTGAAAACGCTCCCGTATATTCAGATCTACCAGATTTTTTCCGATCCAGGATACCGGCATGGAAAACTCCGCCATACTGAACTCCGCCGAAAGCTCAAACACATCCAGATACCCGCCGGACATAAGATTTCTGGCAACTCTCAGTCCCATGGACTGTTCCGGATAAATGATCTTATCTGCACCAATTTTGTCGAGTATACGTCCATGAAGAGAATTCATACTTTTTGCAACTACAAAGGGCACTCCCAGATCCTTAGCCTGCATGGTTGCGGAAATACTGGCTTCCAGATTTTCGGCAACTGCGATAATGGCTACATCCACATTCTGAACTCCCAGAGCCTTCAGGATTCCCGGTTCACGGACATCTGCTTTTACCGCATAGGTTACTTTTTCGGAAATCTCTTCGATATTTTCTTCTTTGTCATCAATGGCAAGGACATCACAGTCTGACTCTGCCAGCGTCACCGCCAGAGTCATTCCAAACTGTCCAAGCCCGATCACGGCAAAAGATTTATTTTTCATTCTATTCTCCTGTTTAACCGATCATGATATCTTCTTCACCGAGATGCGTGGTGCTTCCCGGCCTGTTGCGTACACGCATCACAACTGCTGTTCCAAGTGTCAGCGGTCCGATACGTCCCAGATACATGGTAAGGATCACGATCCACTTGCCTGCCACATTCAGCTGAGGTGTCAGTCCTCTGGAAAGTCCTACTGTAGCCCCCGCAGAAGTGATCTCATATAAAACATCTGCCAGATCCACTCCCGGCATTGCTGCGGACAGAAGCACCGTCATGGTAAAAAGGATCAGTACACTGGTTCCTGCAACAACCATGCCGAACGGAGATAGCTCTCACGGATCCTGCGGCCGTATACCTCTACATCCTTTTTTTCCCTGAAGATATGCTGCAATGGAAAGGATCAGAACCGCAATGGTAGTATCTTCACACCACCGGCAGTGCCCATGGGTGATCCTCCGATAAACATCCACAGCAGGGAAATGATCACTGTAGGTGTGGACAAAAGCGCCTGATCCATGGTATAAAAGCCCGCCGTACGTGTTGTCACTGACTGGAAAAAGGATGCCATGATCTTTGTTCCCAGTGGTGCCCCCTTCAGCGTGGCAGGGTTTCCGGATTCAAAAATAAATACCAGAAATGCCCCTGAAAATACCAGGATCCCGGTCATCGTAAGGACCAGCTTGCTCTGAAGCCGCAATACACGAAAAACTCTGGATGGAGAAAGATCTTTTCTCAGAACCTTGCGGAATTTATCCCACAGATCCCACCAGACGATAAATCCAAGACCTGACACAATGATCAGGCCAATCGTAGTGATATTGACCAGCGGATTGCTCACATATACCGAAAGGCTTGTTTCCCCGAAAAGATCGATCCCTGCGTTGCAGAATGCAGATACCGCCAGAAATATGGCATGCACCAGACCTTTTTTTTTATTCCAAATTCCGGTACAAAGCAAAACGCATACAGGACCGCACCGATTCCTTCTGCAAGAAACACGCATTTCACCACACTGCGGACTACAGCCACGACTCCACCCATTTCATCCAGGTTATAGGATTCCTTGATGATCCGCCGGTTTTTCAGGGAGATTTTCCGCCGGAGGCTGATAAATATCATATTTGCCAGTGCGATCAGTCCGATCCCGCCGATCTGTATCAGGCACAGGATAACCGCTTTTCCAATGGGGCTCCACTGGACTGCCATGACAACTGTGGAAAGTCCTGTCACACATACGCTGGTCGCCGCTGTAAAAACAGCATCCGGGAAGGTAACAGCCTGCCCGGGTGCGCTGCAGAACGGCAGCCATAAAATAAGTCCACCTACAAAAATCACCCCCGCAAAGCCGAGGGCAATTATTTGTGACGTATTCAGTTTATGCAATCCGTCTGAAACTTTTTTTAAGTTCATAAATATTTTTATTTTCTGTAATTATGAGAAAGAGAATTGCAGACCTCCCACATGTAGGAATCTACATTCTTCTGCATTGCAAGAGCCTCATTGATGTCGAAATCAACAAACTCACCATGACGGTATCCAACCACACGGCTGCGTTTTCCGGCAACAAGAAGATCTACTGCGAGAGCACCCATCATGACGCATATACACGGTCCTTACATGTAGGCTTCCACCACGCTGCATGTGACCAAGGATAGTTGCACGTGTCTCGATGCCTGTCGCAGCCTCGATACGTTTCGCCATAGCCTCTGAATGGCCGATGCCCTCAGCATTTACGATGATATGGTGTTTCTTGCCTTTCTTACGGCTCTCTACAATATTGTCAATAAGCTTCTGCTCGTCATAATCATATTTCTCCGGGATCAGGATGTCCTCAGCACCGTTTGCGATACCGCACCATACTGCAAGGTATCCGGCGTTACGTCCCATAACCTCGATGATACTGCATCTCTCATGGGATGTGGATGTATCACGTACCTTGTCAATAGCTTCCATAGCTGTATTTACAGCAGTATCAAAACCGATGGTGTACTCGGTACATGCGATATCAAGGTCAATAGTTCCCGGCAGGCCAATGGTGTTGATTCCAAGGTTCGCAAGCTTCTGCGCACCTGCGAAGGAACCGTCTCCACCGATAACAACAAGGCCGTCGATCCCATGCTTTCTGCAGATCTCTGCAGCCTGCTGCTGTCCTTCCTCTGTTCTCATCTCTGCACATCTGGCAGTATAAAGAATTGTTCCGCCTCGCTCAATCGTATCGGAAACGTCCTTTGCTGTCATATCTCTGATCTCTTCATTTAAGAGACCGCTGTATCCTTTATAGATTCCCTTTACGTTCAGTCCGCTGCTTAATCCTCTTCTGACAACAGCACGGATTGCAGCATTCATTCCAGGTGCGTCACCGCCACTGGTCAAAACGCCGATCGTTTTGATTTTGTTCTCTGCCATATTGTTATCCTCCATCTTATGAAACAACCTATTGTAATACACATATTCGGGTATAGTTTATAGCATTTTTATAAGTTTTTCAATACTCTCTCCACAATTTTAACATTGGAACTTCCATATTTTTCACACATGCGTTCCAGCCAGGAGTCCTCGATATGGACCTGATAAGCAGGGGGAAGTTTCTTCATTGCCTTGACATCTTTGAGATAAATAACCACCGTGCTGTTTCCTCTGGATTCCATCAGATCGTCTACCAGACCGGTTTCGGCTTTTGCGTACTCTTCCCGGCTTTCAAACTGGAGCCACAGTTCTCTTGGCATATCATCAAAAAGACGGACCTTTTCCAGGATCAGCTTACTGGCTTTGTCGTCTTCTGCGGATACTCTTCCCTGAATAAAGAGCCGGGCATCTTCATTCAGGAACATCTGGCATTTTTCGTAATCACGTGGAAATACCACAACCTCCACGGTGCCTACCAGATCCTCCACTGTAAGAAACGCCATTACCTTATTATTCTTTGTATATTTTATGGTTTTATCCGTGATCATTCCGCCCACGATCACTTCTGATTATCGTAAACCTCCGGTATCCCTGTTTCATCATCCGGCTGAAATCAGAATGTTTGCAGAGATCATTTTCCATTCATA
>ENA-OQER01001217-OQER01001217.1-human-gut-metagenome-genome-assembly--contig:-NODE-1217-length-12803-cov-1.675134_pt1 | contig 12803 bp, 19 predicted proteins | sample MGYA00242797_ERZ504639 | MGnify/ENA primary metagenome ERZ504639 (study PRJEB26092, sample SAMD00036306) | human gut metagenome | host: Homo sapiens | study: EMG produced TPA metagenomics assembly of...
TGTATCGTTCCTTTTCCGCTTCTGACTCCATCTTTATATGCTTTCTGTACAGATTCGTCATGGGGATATACCCTGGAACCTTTTGGAAGATCCACAATCTCTCCGCCTCGTTCAGAGATCTGTACCAGACCGCCTTTCCAGTTCTGTGTACCTTTTGCAAGTGTCGGAATGGTTGCGATCGTCGGAGCAAAAGTCTTTCCTCCTACACCGGGCACCCATTTAGGTATATCAATATGGATGCTGTTAATTCTGCTGATCGCTGAGTTGATCACAGAAATCACACCATTCATCGGCTGTTTGAACAATGCGACAAGTCCCGAAAAGATATTTCCGAAAATGTCTTGTACTCCCTGCCATGCCTTTTCCCAGTTTCCGGTAAATACACCTGTGACAAAATCAATAACGCCTCCGATCACACCCATAACGCTTTCAAATATTTCCGTAGCCTTTGCTGCAAATGACGTGATTTTCTCAGCAGCCAGACCCAGTCCTTTTTCAAATATCGGTCCCAGTGTTTCGGCAATGTCCGAGATCGCCCCAACAATTTGAGATGCAATCGGTCCGGCAACTTCTTTGAAACGTTCAAACTTCTGCTGTGCCCTTTCAAATACCGCCTGGAATAGTTCGCCGAACTTTTCCAGTACCGGCTTCACAGCATCCACGCACCGCTTGAATCCTCTGACAATGCACTTGTGATCGGCTGCACAGCCTCTTTTACCTGTTCAAACTTTTCTTTAAATTTTTCAACGATATCCTTCGCTTTCTCAAATGCATTTGAAAACCAGTCTTTTACGTTCGCCAAAAAACTTTGACCTTTTGACCAGTTTTGATAATCAAAATGCCGCCACAGCAATCGCAGCTACCACCATGATTGCAATGTTCGCCGGTGATGTAAGCCATTTTAACAGACCTCCAGCCACTTTTATACTTCTGCCAAACTCACCTATTTTCTTTATCGGTGCTCCAATCGCACTGACCATTTTGCCAAATATGATTAATGCAGGACCTGCTGCCGCCACGATCCCGGCAATCTTAACCACCTGGTCTTTCTGTTCATCTGACAGTGAATTAAATTTCTCTGCCATCTTCTGCAACCACTCAGTTGCTTTTTTGACGTATGGTGTCATCCGTTCGCCCAGGCTGATTGCAATGGATTCCACCGTTGATTTCAGAATGGTCAGCTGACCATTCAGGTTATCATTGGCTGTGTCATACATCTGTTTGCATGCACCATCTGAATCATATATCGCCTGTGACAGACTATTAAAATCGCTCTCTGATGCATTGACAATCGCCAGAAGTCCGGACATTCCGGATTTTCCTGCAAGCATGGACGCATATTGTGCTTTTTCAGCATCTGTCAATTCTGAAAATGCCGCCCTTGTGTCCCGCATCAGTATTTCGAAATCTTTTGTGTCACCATTTGCATCCGTCAGAGACAATCCCAGCTCATCCAATGCGGTCTTGACCTGTTTGGTCGGTGCTGCCATGCGTGATATCCATGACCGCAGAGATGTTCCGGCAGATGATGCCTTAATTCCGCTGTTTGCCATGATTCCAAGAGCAGTCGACACATCCTGAACGTTATAGTTCATTGCTCCGGCAATCGGTGCAACGTATTTGAACGATTCACCCAGCTTTGCAACATCTGTGTTTGCACTGTTTGCTGTCTTGGCAAGTACATCCACGAACATATTCGTGTCCTGTGCTGACAGTCCAAATGCTGTGATGGCATCCGTCACAATATCCGATGTCGATGCAAGGTCTTCCCCGGTAGCACCTGCCAGATACATAACGCCTTCGATACCATCCAGCATCTGCTGTGTATTCCAGCCTGCCATACCCATGTATTTAAACGCATCTGTCGCTTCAGTTGCAGAAAACTTGGTTTTTGCACCCATTTCCTTAGCCTTCTCAGACAGCTTGTCCAAGTCTTCCCCTGAAGCACCGCAGATGGACTGCACTGTACTCATTCCAGCTTCAAAATCACTGGCTACTTTGATACAGGCAGCTCCCGCCGTGGCAATCGGAACGGTCAGAGTTTTTGTCAGGGAAGCCCCTACTCTCTCAATATTCTTTCCTGCTCTCTGGATCTGTCTTCCTGCTCTTGTCCACTGGTTTGCATGCTCCGTCAGACCTTTTTGCACGCCTTTGAGCGGAGAACTGCACTTGTCAATCAGTTTCAGCGTAATATCTATTACTTTTGCCATTTACGCTCCCTTTTTATCCGTTCTACCTCCTCGTTCATCTGTTCGATCTGGTAATGCATGAATGCTCTGACTACGGTCCGCTCCCCGAACCCCATCTTTTCATACTCACCAGGCATAATGTGATGATAACGAAAGAGGAGATACATGCACTGTACCTCCATTCGTCTCAATCAGTTTTTACTGTTTCCTCATTGTCTTCCTCGGTATCGACACCGGATAACAGACTGATCGCATCACTGATTTCTGTAATCTCCATTCCAAAAAAGTTTTTCGCAAAGATCCTTCGCACTTTTGCATTCAAAGTGTGCCTGAAGGTCTTTGTTTCTCAGATCCGGTTCTACGATTCCTTCCACGCACATCATCAGCTTTGCATCATAGCTTTTTGAATAATCAAACTTACCTTTCTGGTCAATCTGATAAGCCACGATATCATTGACTCTTCGTGATTTGATCTCTCTGATCTGGACTTCTACTTTATCCACTCCCAGCAGTTTTGCCAGTCTTTTCGATTCCACGCTGCCAGTCTGCAGTTCCTCTGCCTTTTTGCATCCATTTTTAACAGTTTATCTACAAGATTCATCGTTTTCTCCTTTATTCTACCGTAATTGTGTCCAGAAGCTCCCAACCTGTAAATGTGAACGGGTAGCTTTCTTCTCCCAGTTTCTTTGCTTCCCAGTTTGCCAGTGTAAGCTCATCAAACGTACATCCCGTCAGTTTGACACGTTCCGCTCCGTATGCATCCGGATCTTCCAACTTGGAAATGATCGTGCAGGTGGTTGTTTTTCCTGCTTTGATGTTTTCGGAAAGCAGATTGATGAAGAAGGAAGTGACCTTATTCATTTTTACAGTTCCCTTACAGTCAATACCGGTTACTTTGTAGCCTTTTGCCAGACTTCCTGTCTGATTTACTTCTGTCTTCTCCAGTGTTACTTTGGCTTCAAGTCCTGTGGTTTCTGCTGCATAATAGTCATCAATCCACACTTCCCCAAATGTTCCGTTAATGGTCTTTTCCGGTGCATGCTGCACATTGTTTCCCATCTTGTGCCTCCTTTCTTTCAGATTGCAATCGGCAGATCAATGTCTTCGATTGCATCCAAAATTGACAGTTTTGCTTTCAGGAAAACGTTTTTTCCCTGTATTTGCTTTCTTGATCTCGTCTTCTGTCATTTTTTCTACATTGGTTCCTTTTTCTTTCAGGTATGCCCTGTTTGCTTCCACATTGATTTCCAGTGTCCAGCTGTTAAGCACACCCTGCTTCTGGAGTTTTTCGAAGTAATTTCCGATGGCTGACACCAGAAGGCACTTATTGTCGTATGTATTGGCATATTTTCCGATATAACTGTCTTCCGTTGTCATACGGATATCATTTGTGATCATGTCCATCGTCTCTACGATTTTGATTGTCTGGAACTGTTCCCCTTTTTCATCCGTCAGCGTAGTCAGGCTGTTGATCCCTCTTCCTGTCTTAACCTTTTCGCCATCCCACCAGACAATCAGTTTACCGGCTTCTGCTGCCGCATCTGCTTCTTTTGATGTCAGTCTTGTGCAGTCTGTTAATTCTGGAAGCGGTGCGTAAGTACAGGAAATCGTGATCGGTGTTCCTGCGATAATACCGGCAATTCTCGAACAATACTGTTCCGTCGTGTATTCCGTGTCGTTTTCATATACTGTTTCCGTTGCGTAATTGATGATCCCTTCACTATCTGCCGTAACATTCGGCAGTACTGCTTTGATCAGTTTGTTTGCTTTTCTCTCGTTTTTAACGTAAGACGTAACTGCAGACAGCTGTCCATCCGTTTCAACGCTCGGTGCCACCAGATAATCAAATCTGACCGTTTTCAGGTAATTCAGTGCTGTTTCATAATTTTCTTCGCTCTTTCCGATCATATATACGATCACGCTGTTTGGTGTATTCACATACCCTTTCAGTGCCAGCCGGATCTGCTGTTTTCCGGCTTCTGACAGCTCTGTCGGAATATCTTCTTCCGTCACACATCGAACCGGATTTTCTGCCGGTACGATATCTTTCAGGATCATGGCAATGATCCCTCTTTCGCCTCTCTTCACGGCTGCGGTCGCCGCTTCCGTGAAAGAGATTGTAACGCTTGGCATTTTCATGCTCTGCTCCTCCATTTCTGTTCTAATTCAACGTTTTTTATCACTGGTGCATCTGTTTTGTGTTCGATGCGATCCATCCATCCAACGTCTACCGTGATTTCTGCAATGTTTTTTCTTTCCCAGAAAATTCATAATCATAATCCAGGATTTTCACAGCCCGATCCCCTATTTTTACATACAGTCCGAACAGATCCCTCAGCTTCTGGATCACATCCAGTGCTTCCGCCTCATCGATCGTCTTCTGAAAATATGTGATATAGAAAGCAGCCTGGTTACTTCTGGAATTGTAGTTGCACGGCTCCATGCTTACCGGTTTCAGCTGTGTAAAAAAGAAGGCCTCGTAAAGCCTTCTTTCACTTCCATTGCATAATATTTATAGGTTTCCTTCGGAAATGCTTCCTGCATTTTCAAGAGCAGTCCCCTTTGACTTCTGTAACCGTCACAGGAAGCCCTCCTCTCTTAATATTTTGTCAATCACTGACTCTATCTCTTTCGGTAATTCTTTTTCTCGCTTTTTGCGTGTACGGTCTATAAAATGAATAACCTGGTACATAACCGTTTTCCGACCGGCTCTCCGTTCTTGTTCATCTGCATATGACCGTTTTCCACCAGATGAAAATGCGGTGCAATGCCACTGATATCTACCTGCTGGTTTGCTCCAAATCCTATTATTTCACTGACTTTATATTCTTTCAGTTTTTAAGCGATTTTGGCGAAGTTCCAGGACTGTCTGTATCATTTCGTACCAGTTTGACGACATCCTTTCGGAATTCCTTTGCCTGCCTTACCAGTGCATCTCCCATACGATCAGGATATTTTTTTGCAAACTTTTCGAGGCTTTCTGCCAGTTCATCCAGACCTTCTACTTGTGCGTAAAGTGTCTCATCCATTACATCACATCCTGTTTTTGTACTTACAGCACATAATCTCAAGCATTTTGTGCTCCAGCCCTACATCCAGGACACTTGTCACAGAATACTGTTTTCCTGCATATACCAGAATACTGTTTGTATCGATATCTTCCCGGTACCGCAGATAACATTTATGTGTAACTCTGCTCTGGATTTTTTGCAGTTCATAGAATTCTGCCCCACGTACCGGGTAGAGTGTTCCCCATACTACAGCTTTTACCTGCAGTTTTTTTGTGGACTGTCCCATCTCATCTTCTACATCCTGCAGACACATGAGCGTGATCCGCTTATTCAGTTTTCCAATGTTTAAGGTCTTCATGTCTCACCGCCTAAAGCAGATTGATGGAGTGCATCGACAGGATGCTTTCCACCGCTTTGTTGATATTGCTGGCTTTCCCTTCTATGTACAGATTCCGGTTATCGAACGCATCCATAATCAGCAATACCAGAGCCTGTGTAATATCTTCGTGCTGATCCAGTTCTTCTTCCGTAAGTCCGGTATAGGATTTGATCTGTGCAACTGCCTGCTTTTTCATTTCTTTCAGCTCCCGGATCTCAACTTCGGTCGGATCATCGATCCTGGCATAATCCACCAGATACTGCAGTGTCACTTCACTGACTTTCATAGATTAGTCCTTTCAGGCTGCCGCCATTTCCAGTGCGGCCAGCATTTCTGCATTCTGCACTTTTGCATCCATTTCCAGGAAAGCGAGTACTTCAACCACGTGCTGTCTTGCTTTAGTTTCTCTGAGCACATCGATCGTCACATCCTCGGACACCTTGACCGCAAGACCTTTGTAATCCCCATAGTAGATTGCTCTTTTTCCTGCTGCCATTTCCGGCATCGCATCTGATGTATATACATCTTTTCCGAACAGCGTATAACCCATCTGGAGTTTGCATCTTTATTCAACAGGTAATTACCCTGTCCATCTTTCAGTTTTCGGATAGCAGTTCTTGTCTTCTTGTTCATGATAAAATAGGCATCTGCCTGATAAACATCCGGAATGCTCTCCTGCAGGTCGATAATTTCGTCTGCTGTAACCTTATCCGCTGCTTTTGCCGTTACCTTCTGTGTTACTCCCTGAAGTCCCTCAATTCTTCTTGTTTGTTCCGATCAGTAATTCTTTTTCGATCCATTTTGCAATTGATTTTGCCATGCGGTTGATCGTAAAGTTCACGATGTCAAAGTTGCTGTTGTTGATCAGGCTCTTGGAAACGTCCGTGATCGCACGGCCAAGGAAACCGGCAAGTGAAATGCTTTTGAATTTTTCCGGAAGTGGATTCTCCTTCCGTAAATTCTTCTGCATAATCCATTGTAATGTCTCCGGTTGCTTCATCGTAATACGGAATCGTAAGCGTTCCTTTTACGTTATATCGGTCTGCATCATAGAAAACCGGAGAAATATCCAGAACTTTTTCGATGATCTTATTGGCGATACTGGATGGAATTACAGCACCGTTGTCTGTAGATGTCATATTGTCCGCCCGTGTTTCACTTGCTGTTCCACGTAAGAAGCTTTCGAATGTTTCCAGATCTCTTTCTTCCTGGCTTCTTTCTTCCTTTTCTGGTTCTTCCGGTTCTTTTTCCAGATTTCTCATGGATTCCATCGCTTTGATGGTTTCATCAATGCCCCGGATCGCTTCCTCCAGTGTTCCGAACTCGTCACGTTCCTCTGTATTCAGGGCACGTTCTTCATTCGTTGCTGCCTCAAGAATTTCTTTCATTCTTTTCTGCTTGGCTGCACGCATTTCTAATAATTTCTTTTTCTTCATATGGTCCTCCTTTTATACCGGCTGTTCTGCCGTGATTTTCATGTAGCGATGCTCAAATTCATGGATATCATTCTCTTTTTCTTCCTGTATCAGCTCTGTTTCGTCCTCAACGCCCGGAATTCTAACATATCGTCGTCCCGCACCTCGATGCTCGTTCCGGCATAAGCAGGTGTTTTCCTGTCATCCAGAATCGATACTTCATTCAGGATCAGTTCTCTTACATTACGGTGGTCTACCTCTTCATTCTCTCTGCGTTCTTCATAGTCATCTTTCAGACAATAGAAGCCGAATGACCAGCCCCTCAGCTTTCCCTGCTGCCGCCTTTTTCCCTTCAGTTCTGCATCCCTGATTTCACAGTGGCAGTGCAGTCCGATGTTATCCTCCTTCAGAATTGCTGTTGCATCCAGTGTGTTCGCCAGCTCCCGCTTTTCATCATGGTTCAACAGTACCCGGATTGCCCTGTTTTCTGCTTTTGCACGCTTGATTGCACGCCCGAACGCTCCGGCTTTGATCTTTTCCACAAATTTCCTCTGCCTTCCCGGTTTTGTAAGCAGTTTGCTTTCGCGTTCTACTGCGTTCACATATCCATCAATGATCATACTTTCTTCCCGAATCTCAATCCGCATCTTCCTCACTCTTTCTTTTCCGGCTCTTCTTTGACGGATTTTCTCCCATCTTCGATGTTTTGTCCGTGTTTGGTGTATAGACTGTCTTGCTGGACGGACTATACAATACGTCCTGCAATCCTAATTTGATGAAATCCAGCCAAAAGCCGGAAGTTTCTTTTTCCCTGACCTCATCAATCTGCATAAATCCAGAATCAATCGCAATCTTATACGCTCCGAACCGTTTTTCGATGTCACCCTTTACCAGATCCGTGGTATCGAATGAAAAAAACATATCATTTTTTTCATCCTCATCCAGCATCACCGCATTGATTGCTGTGGCAAATCGGTCTAGTATCGGTATAATGGCACCTTCTATGTAGTTTTTTTTATCTTCTTCGGTTGCTTTTCCGCTGATGATTGACGGCGGCACATGAAACATCTTGCAAATTTCGTCTGCATTTGTCTTTTTGTTTTCATTCAGCTGCAGTTCAACTGATGTGTTGGAGGATTCCTTGAAAGTCAGACCATCATTGAGCACGATAACGTTCTCTGAACTGTCTGAGTACATTCTCTTGAATGCCTTTTTCAATGCTTCCATAGCTTCTGTCGACAATTTTTTGCTGACTGCAGGAAGCCTTTTTTGTTTCCTCCAGTTTTTACCAGGTTTTTTTCATACAGAAGGCTTGCATAAGCTGTTTCGAAAATGTTTTAGATTCGTCAACAATACTCTCTCCGCTGTAACCGTTCCTTGTATTTCTCAGAAGCTTGATCCACTGCCAGCCCTCATAATATGCACCGTAACAGTAGATCTTATAATCCTTGAAAATCGGGTTTGGATCATAGGTAAAAGCAAGCCTATTCGCTTCTACATAATGCAAAGATACAATTTCTCCGTTGCTTTTATGAACAAACGCATAGCCGCCTTTGTCCAGGAACATATCTTTTACCATAGCTCGTTTCATCTGGAACGCATCCAGTGTATCTCCTGTGTCACCGTTCAGCAGTTTCGTCCTCTTGTCATCCGTCATTTCTTCGATTGCATCGCCATTTCTGCGATACAATTTGATTTCCAGTGACGCAACCGTGTCCGCAATCTTTCCAACGCATCCTGCTACCGTCGGGATGCTCATTGCCTCTTTCTGCTGTTATTTTTGTTTCTCCGATCAATGCCCGAAGCGTGAATCGGATACGATTTCCGTTTCTTTTGGCTGTTCCCTGGCTTCCCGCCAACGTTTCCATATTCCTATTTCAATCACCTCATCCCACCTGTGCTACAAATCCATCCCCACCATACAGCAGTTCCTGTTCGATCAAATAGGTGCTGTTGATGTTTCCGACAACCTGATCGACCTTTTCAACGGATTTCTTTTTGTTTACATATTTGTTTTTGTTCGTATCTTCAGTACATCTGGCGTTCTGAAAGTTGATCTCAAGCATCAGGTTTTCTTCGTACCAGTATCTTCCGGAAAGAATACATTCTTTCAGCCATTTAGTCGGCGAGTGCAGAACGCTGGAGTGCTGTTTGATCTCCACGCACTCATAACCTGCATTTTCGAATTTCTGAATACTTGAGATTGCATTCCATCGGTCATACCCGATCTGTACAATTTCCACACCCAGTTTTTCTTCAAGAGTCAGCACATATTCTTCCACTTTCGTGTAATCAATCACCTCATCACCGCATGCGATACAGCATCCGTTCCGGATCAGCGTGTTATAATCCACACCTTCTCGCTTACTTTTCTGTGCAATTTTTCCGGCCGGAATGAATCCCATCGTCTTTGTATACAGAACAGCATTGTCTTTATCGTCACCTTCATAGGTTTTCATGTCTACGCACACGTTATCTTCCGACAGTGACAAATCCAGCCCGAGCCACACTCTCCGACCTTTCCACCATTCATCGTCCTTTTTCTTTTTACACTTTCGAACCTTTGTGATTTCGATATATCCTTCCACACCAAGACCTTTGTATTTGATGTTGTTGTGCTTGCACAGATAGTTTTCACGTTTGTTCTCGTAATCCACCGCATCCGTTCGCTTCTCAACAATCTTCCGAAAGATGCGGTTATTTGTGCACGCTACCGGATTGCTCTGGTAAATACACAGGTCGTTTTTCTGCCATTCATCTCCCTGTAAAAGATAATCATCCGGCTCATAGATCAGGGAAAACATCCTTCTATTTTCCCTCAGACCGTCCAGCACCTTTTTCCCCTTGTCCGTTTCGTCTATCATGACGTTGTTATCATTCGGATATTCTGTGCTCAGGATGATCCCCAGCGGATTAGTAACTGTAATCTGTCCGGAACGCATCGCCTCCACCGGGTAAGAATCCATCGCCCCGGCTTCATCTGCCAGAAATGCACTCGGAAGCTTTCCATCCATCTTGTCTTCACTGTATGCAAGCGGTGTGTATTCGCTTTCTGTCAGATTGCATCGAATTTCATTTCGCAATGTTTTAAACACCGGTTCCAGCTCATCACTCAAGATCGGACTGGACTTGATAATTTTTTTTGATTGCTATCTGCAGCTCTTTTGACAGTTTTAAATCCGGAGCAACGGAAAAAAAACGCGAAAAACGCGGTTCTGTAAGCATCAGCAAAATGAAAATGACTGCTGCATTAAAGGTTTTAAAGTTTTTTCTTGCAATTTTCAGAAGTGCCGTTTCATAAAACCGTACCTCTGTATCGATATCCGGATCCATAGTCTTCGTGCAGAAAGTGGCTGTGATAAAGAGCATTGCATAGTCCTCAAGAGACTCATTCAGCGGCTTTTGCAGATCCGGATGCACCATCAGTCCAAGCAGTTTCATAATCTTTTCATATGTTTTTTCGCTCACGTACGCTTCCGAATCTTCTCCGTCTGCAATTCTCTTCCAAGATTCACACTGTTTTTTCACATAAGAAGGTGCTTTCTGATTATCCTTCTGCAATACCCATTCGCAGTATTTATATGCTTTACTCTCCTGTATCTTAGCCACTGTTCAACGCCTCCAGCAATGGATTTGCTGCTTTTTCCGGCTCTTTCGGAATGGTTCGGAGCATAGCCGCCAGCGTCATCCCGGATTCTTTTTCAATCGCAAGCAGCATTGCCCTTTTCTTTTCAATTTCACGGTCATACTTGATCAGTGTTGCTGACATCTTGTACATCTGCTCCGTGAAATTTATCAGCAATTCGGCTTTTTCTGTCGGCGATACTTCGGCAAGAACCTGTTCCTTTAAATGCTTTTATCAGGTTTTTTATGCTTTTTTCTATGGTCTTTTTCAGTTTTTCCATATCCCTACATTCCGCCAGCATCAGACAGTACCGGTTGATAACCGTTTCATAGGTTCGGTCATTCTTATCGATACGATCAAGAATTTCTGTGATGCGGTCCCATTCCATTGATGCCTTCCGATTTTCACGGACTTCTGGAAACTTCCGGATCTTGTCCCCTGCAAGCATCTGATCTTCTGCCCGCTTCCTGGATGCCAGTTCCTTCTTTGTCCGATGAGACTTTTTCTCCATCTGAATCACGCTCACCGGCTTTGATGGTCGTGCCATTGGCTACCTCCTTTCATTTTTTCTTCATTTTGGGAATTTTTTGTAAATAATTGTGGGGCGTCGGTCATTGCTTCCGCCACTAAAAAGCAGAATCACAGGCGGGGGGATACCTGCCCATGGTCTGCGTTTTTGTAAGTAACACAATATTATAATACATATATGCCCCCTCCCCACTCTGAATTCTCTTCATGCATGGACTCTGTTACCAGTTCTTTCTGCTTTTCTCTTGAGATTCTTCCGTTCTCACATTGCTCATGGTGCACCCTGCATACTGTGATCAGGTTGTCATCATCCAGTTTCCTGTCATCGTCCTCTTCAATCGGTATGATGTGGTGCACTTCTAATGTATCTGTGTTGTACACCTTCCATGTCCCATACCAGCCTTGCAGCACAGGCACATATAATGGTCACGTTCCTTTATTGCTTTGCTCTTACGTGCCCACCTGCTGCTGTGGTGAAATATCTTCGCCCTGCTGTTACTTCGCTGTCTCTGACATTCTTTCTGTCTTGCTTTCTTCTCTGCACACGACTTCCTGGTGTCATGTATCTTTCCGCAGTAACTACAGCTCTTTAACATCTGCCCTCTTTTCTGTATGCAAAAAGGACATCCGCTAAACGGATGCCCCTTTCGTTACATTACTTATTGTTCTGTTCTTTCACAAACTCCTGCATCATTGCCATGATCTGCCCTGCCTGGCTTACCCCTGCTGCCTCACAGCTTTCGCAAACTCTTCCACCACTTCTTTTCTGAGTTTGTAGCTTTTGGAAATCCAGCCAGCTTTCTTCATGTACTTCTCTGTTGCAATGGTCTGTTTTGATGGACTACCGACTGGCACGTTTATCCCTCCATTTCTGGATCAGATACCACGCAATCTTCGCCAATCCGATCGCAATGAAAAATATCCCTAATTTCCACAACATACTTTACACAGATGAGCCTTCGTGTTATATTTGTTTCAGAGAAGGCTTTCGCCCCTCTCCTTTCTTCTAAGAGTTAATCTTAGAAGAGTTTGTCAAGGATCATAAGTATGATCCCGATTGTCAGATCCGTGATCGCTGTGAGTAACCAGCTCTTCCAGTCGATTCCGGATCTGTTTCTATTTTCATCGCTCATCTGTATCTCACCTCCTTATGTATATATAATATCATATGGTGTACCATATGTCAAGTGTTTTTTTAGAAAATATGCAAAAAAAGTGCCTTTTATCGGGCACTTTTCGCATTTCTGAACGGAAGAAATTATTTGATTATTCACAGCAGCGGCAACATCTGCTGCCGATCGGAAGTCTGGGGTCGAACCAGAGTCTACGGTGCGTAACGCCGTATGTTTTTCCCTTAAACTACATTCCGTCAGCCGCCACCAAGAGGATCGGCGGCTTTTTTCGAACATCAGGATATATGCGTCTGTCTGTTCTTGCATTTTATTTATAACATACTTTATCAGTCTATTTCAGTAGCTTATCAGAGCCAGTAGGAAGTAAGCCATCCTCTTCAAATCTCTATCATATAACAAATCTTTTCCGCACTGCGACTATATTTAGCAAGTTTTTCCGTTTAATATATTCCTGCATCTGTTCACTGATAGACGCCTGACTAAGTCCGGTATAATCCCCCGCAATTTTTTGAACAATTCACAA
>ENA-OQER01001218-OQER01001218.1-human-gut-metagenome-genome-assembly--contig:-NODE-1218-length-12787-cov-2.764455_pt1 | contig 12787 bp, 23 predicted proteins | sample MGYA00242797_ERZ504639 | MGnify/ENA primary metagenome ERZ504639 (study PRJEB26092, sample SAMD00036306) | human gut metagenome | host: Homo sapiens | study: EMG produced TPA metagenomics assembly of...
GCATCCCTCCGGCCTGAACGGTACTTAATACCTCAAATTCCACCAGTACGGCTGCCACTGCTGCCAATAGAATAAAATTACTACATAGCCTGCATATTTTTTATATTTGGCTGCTTTTTTACGCCCGGCTGTTTTTTTCTGTTTCATTGATTTTTTTAAGCCGGTTGTTTTTTTATTCTGAATTTGTTTTTTTTGTTCCGCCTGACCTCTATATTTATCCGTCCTTCTCTGCATATCATTCTCATTTTTAGAAATGCCTTTTTCTCTCTGCTTCGCAGTCTTGATGTTCTCAATATCTTCCGGAATCGTGTATTCTGATTCTTCCTGCTCGAAAAACGAATCCTCGGAACAAAGATCTTCAAAGTTTTCCTGTTCAGAAACTTCCGACTCTTTTGAAATTTTCACTTTCTCTGACTGTTCTGGGTCTTCCGGCAATCCTTCCTCCTGAGCACAATTTTTCCGTCCAACCTGATAAATCATCTGCAGCACTTCCGATATCCGATAATTTTCTTCGGATGCTTTGCTGTATACTTCGTATCCAAGCATCACTGCCTGTTCGTCACTGTGATCCAGTCTTTTTAACAGGTATTCTGAGAGCTTTCGAAAACTCTCTGTCATATTTCCATCATACGTCGGAAGATAGCACAGATTCCATTCCCGTGTCTGCGTATGAAAAAAGAGAAATTCCGGTTCAAAGAGCAGTTGATTTCCATCTAAAAGATATCTCTGGGTGTTTTCCAATGCCTCTTTGATATCCTGCAAAAGTTCAACCATTTCTTCCTGATTAATCTGCCTTTTTTCAAACACACGAACATCGGCTGCATTCCGGTAACCTCATAAAAAAAGACCGCTTTTCCGTCCATCATCCGGCGATTGCATTTTAATAAATGAGGAATATGATTTCCAACCAGCATCCGTACCTGATATTCCTCGCCGGTCAGTTCCCCCGGAGCATCCAGTATCATATAATTATGATCTTTATCTCTGCGATAAGAAACATCCATAAAGTTATCCCTCCCCTGCCCGCTGCAAATTTCGATATTTTTGAATCTGTTTTTTTGCATTTTTAACGGATACTTCCGCTTTACTGTTTATTTCCATTTGCCCGCCCATAAAGAAGCGTGCCACAAATCCCGGAATTCTGAACGTTGCCTTTCCTGTCGCTGTCACTTTATTTTTTCCACGTTTTACACCACCGGAAACGTTGCCGCAGGCAAGTACTCCGCTCCAGTCCGTCTGGTTTTTTCTGTCTTGGTCCAGGGCTGCTTCCATCGCCTCTGTTCTCGTCTTATTTGCGATCCAGACCTTATCATGCTGATAAAATCCAAGATAAATAAGGGCGGTAAGCAACGGAATCAGCACTGTCATAAGCAGTGCAGCCTCCACCGTAAAACTTCCATTCAAATCTCTTTTGATTTTTTGCATAATTTTCATCTCCGTCCCAGTCATTACAAAAACGTGCATAAATATCCCGCTATCAGATACGGCACAAATGGCACGCCTGTCTTGTAAGTCCTCTTTTTACACACCAGCATAACAGCTGAAACCACGGAACAGAACAGCAATGCATAAAAACAACATCGCAAAGGTCTGTCCCATTCCAAGATACAGACCGCACACACAAACTGCCAGTCCATCTCCATAGCCAATGGCCTGCCTTGTCGCATAAGCACTGGTAAGCAGAAACATTCCCGGAAGTATTCCACCAAATGCCTGCCAGATTTTCTCTTTATCCACAAACATCAGAAAAAGAATCCACAAAACTGTAAATATCCATATACTGTGCAATAATATTTTTCGTTTTCTTATATCATACCAGGCGTTTATCAGCAGAAATATTCCCGGCAGAATATAAACAATCTGATTCTTCATTTTTATGATCACCCTCCACATTTTGAACAGGCTTTACGTTTCCCTGCCTCTGACAGCGGTATCTCCCGGATCGTTCTCTTTAATCCGCTGCAAGACAGTCTGGCATGATAACGATTGCCGGTATCTGTAATATAAACTGCTGCACCAACTCCGGATTTACAGCATGAACAGGCATAATATTTCGCTCCATAGCGATTTCTTCTGGCTTCTGCCTGTGTAACCGTTGTCTGCTCCACAGACAGCCGCAGGTGGGTACACTTCAGACTTTTATGGTAAACGGTACCATGTGCGGTCACAAAAACCTTCTCTTTGCTTTCTTCATTTCCTTCTTTCTGCAGTTCTTTGCGAAAATCCCTTCCGGTCCATGCCCTTACAAATCCTCTCTGGATAATCTGTGGTTTTCCAAAAGAAAATACCGGCATCTGACTGCTGATTCGATACGCCGCCACCAGATCAATTCATCTTCTTTTCCTGAAAAAGTAGAATATCCAAGATGAAAGTCCTGATCTGTTATCTTCCGTGAATCATAAGCATAGACTGCCATCTGTTTTGCCCGGTCATGGATTCTGTTCCGTAGCTCCGGCTGTTTCCATAAACTGAACAAAAAAGAGTACACCAAGCATCAGATACAGAAAAATCGGAAGCACAAGTGCAGTTTCCACTGTAAGACTGGCACTTAAGGATGTTCTCCCGGATTTTTGATAACAGCCAGGGGGATGTCTGTTAAATGATTTAATATTTTTAATTTTGAACCAGACAGAGAGCACGCCTCCTTTCATTTTCAAATTTTTATGTTCTTTCTCTCTGCGTTTCATACGGGAAATTCTCCGAAAGAACATCCTTAAATACCTTCTTTTCTACGGCTGCCCATAGCCATATTGTCCTTTTATTGTATAAGCAGTCCCCTGATTTCTGACATGCATCCAGACTGCCGGAACCCTCAGAAAAACAGGAGCCAGTTCAAAGTCTGCACTTGCCTCTGCCTGTGCCACAAGTGCATCCACCCGAAAGGTTTCTCCGCCCTTTTCCATTCTCCGGTTACACTCGATCAGATCAAGCACTCTCAAATTACGCTGCTGCTTTTTTCCAAGTATCAATAAACCAGAAAGATAATCTTCATAAGACTGCCCGTTTCCGCCGCCGGCATCACATTCTTTCAAAACCTCCGCCAGCATCCCAAGCTTTTCTAAAGGAAGTTTCCACTCTGTTTCTGCTTTGAGCATCGGAACCTTTCCTTTTGCAAGCAACGTTCTCACATCAAGCAGACTTTCCCCATATGCCCAGGCAAGCATCAGCAGTTTCTGCAATGCTCCTGCAAATTCCGGCAGTGCTGCTGCCCCTGTGATCGCAGCTGCCAGTGCCATCGCTTCCCCTCGCATCTTGGCACTTTTTGCAGCGTAGCATAGTTCATACCTTCACGGATCAGCAGAATGCGATTGACCGTTTTCTTTAAATTTTCTCTGTCACTTTTTTGTCCGCCGATGATATATTCCAGTTCATAAGAAAGACTGTGTTCTTTGCTTCCCTTTTGATGCTTTCCTCCTTCATCAACTGCACACTGAAAATGTTTCTGAAGATAATTCAAAAAAATGGCTTCTGAAACTGGATCCGCAGAAATTTCATTGACAAGAAGTGAACCTTTTTGCAGGTTACGCTCAGACGGCAGATTTTTTCTTTCTATTGTCTTATCAGAAACCACTGTACCATCTTTCAGGACAAGACCTAAAATCCCCATACTTTTGATTTTCTTTATCTGATCAAGCGGATTCTCCACTTTTGCCTGAACAGCCTCTGTTTCCTTTATATCCGTATCCGACTCTTCCTGCTTTTCGGCATTTTCTTTTTCGGATTCCTGTCGTTTTTTTCTTCCATCTGAGCAGCCTGTGCCCTTTGATACTCCTCATCTGCTTTCTGTTCTTCATTTTGATATTCTTCTCCTTTTTGATGCCCCTCTTCCATTTGTTTTATATTTTTCTTTAAAGCTGATGCCGCTTCCCCGACAAACAATTCTTTCTGATTTTCCACAGCCTGACTGTAAAACACTTGTCCACCGTGATCCGTCGCAAGAGCATACTTATCCACCGTACATCTATCAAGCTCTGTGGGAATACATCCCAGCTTCTCCCTGCTGCCAGATTATATCTGGGATTGATATTTGGCTGAATATATTTTTCCAGCTTTGTCTCCAGCACTTCTCTGATTTTTTGCTCTTCATTGCTCCCATCCAGGAACCACAGATCATACTCTTCCAGAAGTACTCTGTCATATTCTCCAAAAATGGAAAACAATCCCATATCAAAAGCTGCCGCTGCCTGAAATCTTGCTGCCTGCACCCTTACCGATTCTGCCATCGTACAGAAAAGGGACAAAAACAGCATACTGATCAAACTGAGGAACACCGTAATTGTCCCTTTATTTCTATACATTTACTCCCCTCCCGAGTTTATGCTGCACATGAGACCAGACACATGATTTTTATCTCAGTCGAGAAGACTCCCACTTCTGCAAGTGGTGAGTAATTGTTTTGCTGATATTCATCTGGCGAAATCTCTGTGCATTCTTGCGTTTTTAAATGTTCTCTAAATGTTTTCATGTTGGATTTTTCAGATACTGAATGGATCAGATACTGTTGCTCTGACTTGTGATTTTGCTGAAGATTTTGTTTACCAGATTGGTAAGCTGTTTTTTGAAGATGATGACCAGACTGATCAGTACAACGAGAATCAGGATAATTTCTACCGTTGTAATTCCCTGCTCATCTTTCAGAAATGCCTGCACATGTGTCATATATTTTCACCTCCTTTCCCAGAAGATGCACAGTAATTCTAAAATGAAAATGACATCAGTGCCGGTGCCATCAGAATAATCAACACCACACCAAACATCAGCATCATTGGAAATAAGAGTTTCGTTCCCGCCTGTTCTCCGAGTTTTCGTGCAAGCTGATGCCGCTCTTCCATTCCCCGCAAAGCTTCTGCCTCCAGAAGATCCGCCAGTCCATCAGAACCTTTTCTCAGATTCTGTGCCAGTATCGTTCCCATTTTGATGTACTCCGAAGCTGGCATCTTCTGCCAAAATTTTCATATGCCTGTGCTTCCGGAACCCCACTTTTCATTTCGTTGCAGCAACGCCGTATTTCTTCGTCTATATAGTGCTCACGGACCTGTCTGCTCTGTGCCAGCCTTTCAAAAGCTCCCCGGATCGTAAGCCCTGCCCGCAGCAATGCCATTAATTTATAGAGAAAGGAAGCATATTCCATGGTAAGAGCCGTTTGCTTTTTCTTGACTGCTGCCTGTAATCTTTCTTCTTCCAGCATCCAGATACACAATGCTGTGATAACCACCAGAACCGCAATCATCTGCACGGGCGATTCTTTTTCTTTTTCCATTCCAGCTTTTTGCCCTCTATTTCACCCGGAAGCCTCAGCTGTTCTTCCTGCACTTTTTTCTGTTCTTCACTCTGTAAAAGTTCCTGAATCTGTTTTTGCTGTTTCTCTTCCTCCGAACGCACCGGCGGAAAAACACACACAGAAAAACGGTAGTCCATCTCTCTGTCCTGACAGGAAAAATTTACTGTAATCTGTACCTGCGTACCACCCTCTGCCGCCTCCCCGACCAGGTTTCCTTTTTCATCAATAAGACCCAGATCATCTGTAAACCAGTCTGCTTTCACTTTGCCATCTAAAACAGAAGAAGGAAATTCCAGGGAACTTCTTACTTCCTGCATCGATATATTTTCCCCGAGAATCACGCTTTCCAGATCTTCGATCGCCTGCTGAAAAAACTCATCGATCTGCTGGTCACTGTACTGTCTTTCCTGCAGCAAAATCGGGATTTTCTGTGCTTCTCCTTCCCCTTCTACCTGTACTTCCAGATCCGTTTCCATGCTTCCCTGCCCATAAGAAGGTCTTGCAAGAAACGTAATTTCTTTTGCTTCTCCCGTAAAAACGCTGCCAGAAAACAAAGTCCTGTGCCCCAGAATAGAATCATCATTACTTTTGCAATTCTTCTTGCGGTAAATTCAAAAGCGTCTTTTTCCTTTGCCGAATTTTCGACAAACTGCAGTGTCTGTTCCAGTTTCTGATATTTTACATCTTCTTTCTTTACCATTTTTGATGCGATCCATTTTCCGATTTTATAAAACGGCTGCATCATCTTTTCTTCATATCTCAATCGCTACAATCTTCCTTCCCATCAAAAAAGCAAACACATAAACACCAAGGCAGATACTCATCACTGCCATCCCCGCCGGATTCTGATACATTACATCTAAAAATTCCGGTGAAGCCAGTCCCACATAGGCAATCAGCAGACATGGAATCAGACTCATAATGTTCTGCTCCATTTTCTTTGCTGAAAGACAGATCTCAATTTCCTGTCTGGTTTCTTCCTTCTGCGATACAGAGGCAGTCGTGCTGCGTATGATGGCGATCAGATCGCCTCCGGTTCTTCTCGCTGTCTCAAATACCTCAGCAAAAATCTCAATGTCTTCCACTCCGCTGCGTTGTGCCAAATCAGAAAGCAGCTCCTCCATCGTCCGGTTCAGCAAGATTCCCACACGAATCCTGCGAAATTCCTGTAAAACCGGTTCTTTTTTACTGTACAATTTCTGAAGTTCTTCATATGCCTGCGTAAATGCATTTTCAACCGAATATCCCGCCGTCAGGGCGGTAGAAACACACCGCATCCCGACCAGAAATCCCCGCTCCAGCTGTTTTCTTCTTTTCTTTGCCAGTTCTCTTCTGACTTCTCTGAAAAAGAAACAGATGCCCGGCAGAAAAACCACGGCTGCAAGCACAGAACGGTAAAATAAAAGACTGATCAGAACATCTGCCAGAATATACACCGCCGCATACCTGAACATTTCCTTTTTTGTTATCTGATAAACTTTATAATCCATACAAACCCCTTTTAAATCTGCTTTCACTGCTTATTTACGTTCAGGTCAAACGACCGTGAACCTGGCACACAATTCCTGCACGTATCAGTTTCTGCACATGGAACAGCTCCTCTTTTTTATGTAATTTTCCCACGACACGCCCTTCTTTTTGCTTTCCATCTTCCAGAAATTCATACAGCACTGAAGTTACTATTTCTCCGGATTCATAATCATAACCGGTGACCTCACGAATCTCCAGGACACGCCTGCTCTTATCCCGCAGTCTCCCCAGATGGATCAGTATATCGATTCCGGATGCAATCTGTCTGCGTACCGCGGACAATGGCATCTCAAGCCCCATCAGAACCATTGTCTCCAGCCGGACCAGCATATCCGACGGACTGTTCCCGTGACCGGTACTGAGTGATCCGTCCATACCCGTATTCATCGCCTGAAGCATATCAACGACTTCATCGCCCCGCACCTCTCCGACAATAATCCTGCTTGGTCTCATTCGCAGACTGCTCTTGATCAGATCCCGGATCGTAACTGCATGTTTTCCTTCGGTATTTTCTTTTCTTGCTTCGAGACGAACCAAATTTTCCACGCCCTGTATCTGTAATTCTGCGTTATCTTCAATCGTGATGATCCGCTCGTCTTTTGGAATATAATCCGAAAGTGCATTGAGGAACGTTGTTTTCCCGAACCGGTTCCGCCGCAGATAAAAATGTTGTATCCGGCACACACAAGTTGTTTCAAAAAGTCCGCTACCTCTTTTGAAACACTCCCAAGCTCGATCAGACGCTCCATCGTGATCGGCTCTTTCGGAAAACGCCGTATCGTAATGATCGGTCCATTGACAGCCACCGGCGGCAGTACAATATTTACACGATCTCCGTTTTCCAGTCTGGCATCCGTGATCGGAATTGCCTCATTGACAATGCGGTTGCATTTTCCTGCAATCTGCTGCACAACGTCTTCCAGTTTGTTTTCGAAACAAAACGGTGCTCCCAGCAGCGTATTCTTCCTTCTCTCTCCACAAAAATGCCGTCTGTTCCATTCACCATGATCTCTGTCACACTCTCATCTTCCAGAAGTTCCTGCAAAATATCAAGTCGGCGGATCCCGTTAAACAGTTGCTGCCTGAGCGTGATTTTCTCTGACAGCGGCATATACTGCCCTTTTGCTTCCTCCCAGATCAGCTTATCAATTTCCACAAGGATTTCCTCATCCGATATTTCTTCCGTATGATCCAGTTTCTCGTTTAAAAGGGCGTACAGTTTTTCCTGTTTCTGTTCCATTCCCTCCACAATGCATCACCCACTTTCTTTGCGTATTAACTGTCTTACATAATCTCCAAGTTCACTCCAGATCAGCTGCTCCACATAATGTTCCTTTTTACCGAAACTGCTGTGAAACGGCAGCTTCAGTTTTATGGTTTTCCCAAGAACTTCTTCATATTCTCTTGCAACCATGACCTTTTCATACTGAGCAATTTTTGTCACAGCCATGCTGTCCTCTCTGACCGGCATATAGATTTTTCCACAGCGATTCAGAAGTTCCGGAAGGTTATCCACCTGTTCTCCAAAATCCAGGAGGATAATTCATACGAACTGTAGGAGCAGAGATCTTCGATCAGTCCCAGCCATTCGCTGCACTTGATACTCCGCAGATCAAACGGGGAAAAGGCGGGCGGAATATAGTCCAGATTGTTGATTGTCTGCACAAGTCCTCCAAGTTTACTGATCAGATTGCCTTTCCCACTTCCGGAGAAATACATCAGATCACTGATATCCCCGTCAAACTGTCGGTTCATTAATACATCAAAACCGGCATATTCTTCCAAATTCAGATAAAGGACCGCTTTTGTACTTGCCAGAAGCTGTCCGAGTGTCAGTGCAAAAGAAGTCTTACCGGTGCGTTTGACCGGCGAATAAATACCGGTCACTTCCACTTCCGGTTTGAAAAGTGCAGCTGCCGGTGCTTCCTTTACTCTCGCATAAGAATCCATGACCTCCGCGATCAGACTGTCCGCCGGCTGATATTTATAAACTGCGGAATATTCCGACAGTTCGCAGATCTGCTCTCCTTCGGAAAGAACCATAACTTTGCGGATCTGCAGTTCCCTGACCTGTTCACACAATAATTTCCCCGAAATCAGCAGAATCTCTATTGTTTTCTCTTTCGCACACGCACAGAGACTTTCCACTCCGGTAAACGCCTGCACCTCAAACTCTTCTCCCTTCCGGCTGTGAACATATTCCATAAGATTATAAATATACATACTTTCCGAATCACAGATTGCAAAAACAGCCTTACTCACTTCAATAAACACCTCCTGCACAAAGTAAAATCCCACCTAAAATAGCAATTGCAAAATGAAACCTTCCATCCTGATCCTTTTCATTCAGATATGGCTCCCAGACACCATTCTGCTGCCTTTGAATATAAGAACAAAAGTACAGCAGCCTTATCTTTAGATTTCTTCTTTTGAGCAATACAAAAATCGACAACACCGCCCCGACAAATAACGAAGCAATCATACAATATACCGCCCTCTGCGGTCCCAGAAATCCTCCGACAACCGCCCAAAGTTTCATATCTCCCGCACCCATCATGCGAAAATAATAAATCCCGGCACCAAGCACCACAGGAATGCACGCACCTCCAAGAAACAGAATCAATCCCACAGCTTTCGCCTGCCTGATCTGGAAACAACAGCCAAAAATAAGCCCGATTACAATAAGCTCATTTGGAATCTTCCCCTTTCTCAAGTCAAAAAAGACTGCAAACAAACCAATCGGAATCAGAAAAAAGCATTGGTTTATTTTCACGATCCACCTTCTTTCGTTTTTTCAAGTCGAACGCACGTGAGACTTGGCACGCGATTCTGGTCAGCTTTGCTGACATTTACCCAACAGAATCGCTGTGCATCCTCGCGGAGCGTTTATCTTAGTCGGAGATTGCACTCCCACTAAGACAAATTTGTTGCTCGCCACTTATAGAAGTGGGAGTCTTCTCCGACTAAGATAAATCATCTAATGTGAAGTATAACGAATCCTGTTTTTACTGTCAATACATCTTTCCAAACTGTGCATACCCGCAAAAAGCGGAACCTCTTCTGCCCGGATCGCATAAACTATAGAAAAAACACTTTTCGAAAGCATCTGCTATCTTGTGTACATCGATCGGTTCGTTCTATTTCAAAGGAAGGTGTGGGGATTTTATGCGAATCTGTGAACTGCGGCAGAAAGAAGTGATCAACACCTGTACCTGCCGTTCTCTTGGCTGTGTATGCGATGTGGATATCGATATCTGTACCGGATTTGTGAAAGCAATCATTGTTCCCGGTCCGGCAAAGATCTGCTGTTTTCTCGGCCGCGATACCGAATACATCATTCCCTGGGAATGTATCTGCCAGATCGGTGCCGATATCATCCTGGTCGAGATTGAAGAAGAAAAATGCAGGAAGAAATGCGAATGATTTCCTCCTGCACATCTGTCCTCTTCCGCTTTGCTTTAAGATACAGCAACCTGCAACCTGATCATTTGCCAAGGTACACATCTGCTTCTCTTGTACCAAAAGCCGCTGCTGCCTCGTGATCTACCATATAAATATCAATATGCCCATACGGTGTGCCGCGGTCTTCTACCGTATAAACCACATCATCTACGATCAACTTTGTCCCAAACGGAACACCGTACATGGCAACCGTCTGTCCCTGAACCGGAACGGTACCGCTTGCTGTGATGCCATTCGCAAACTCACCGCAGCAGATCTGGCATGCACAGTATGCTGTCAGCTTAAATTTACCCAGATACTTTACCTTTTCCGAATGTGCTTTCTGTGTGGAAGTGAACGTATAATAAAGGGCTCTGTTCTCCTCCGGTCTGATCTCTTCCGTTGCCAGAGTCATATTTTTGCGTTTTGTCGCCTTTACGATGTCATCTGCCTCTTTACCGGTCAGAAGCAGCTCGCTTTTTACAAATCCACGCACATCACCAGACTCCACATAGCACCATTCTTGACCCTGATCTGCAAGAATATAACAAAGTCCGCCCTGCGGGATCACACCAACCACGCGTGCGTCGGTTGACTTCTCTTCCCGCACATTCAGCTCATTCTCCTTTGCGACCGCATTGACACGTTTTACAACAGTCTCCTGAATGGTCTTTTTCACGCTGGCATAAGCCGGATTCTCCTTCGGATCGATTTTTGCTTTCGCAAGTGTCATAAAACCTTCTTTTTTGAGTGCCACTTTGACTCTTACGACCTCACCGGTCAGAACGTTTTTATTTTTTACATAACCACGAACATTCCCGGACTCAACATAAGACCAGTTTTTTCCTTTCCAGAGTATGTAACAGAGTCCGTCCTTTGCAAGGGTTCCAGCAACGTCTGCATGGCTGCTTTTCGCTGTATAGATCTTAAGATCCGCTTTTGCGAGAGCGTATTCCTTTGCTACCGTCTCAAAACGGAACGACTTTTCCAGTTCTTCCGGATCGATCACCAGCTTTTCAAAACGTTCATCGAACTTCTGCTCCGACATGGCATCCTTCTTCACTCTTGGAAGAATCCTTTTTGTCTTTCGCCTTTTCTTTCTCCTTTTCACGCTGTGCTGCCTTTTCATCCAGGTCCTGATCTTTCTCTTTTGTATCCTCCGGATCTGTCTCATCTGGCTCAGACTGCTGCGTTTCGGTCTGTATCTCTTCGGACTCCTGTGTCTCTTCCGCCTTTGTATCTGCCGTCGTCTCACTCTCGGCTTCCGTAGCTCTGGTCTCCGGCTGCGGCACTTCACTCTCCGTGCTCTCCGTGTTCTCTGTATCCTGTACAGAATCTGTTGTATTTTCAGAATCCTGCATCGTCTCCTGTGCGATGTCCGCTCCCTTATCCGAGGCATCTACACCGACCGGAAATGTCACTGCAAGGGACATTCCGAGAAGCAATGCAAGCATGCTCTTTTCTGTTTTTTTAACATCGGTACTCCTTTTCTCCCCATAGTTTTTTCATTATAGCACTTTTACCTGCAAATTGCAAATCTGGGTGCTGCAGCGAGATTCTGCTTTCCATCTGCTGCTATCTCCGGTGGATTGCAGCGACATTCTTCCTTCAGCGATTATCATGTCAAGGTCTGATATTTTTTTATATTTTCTGCGAAATCGCATATTTCTATTCGAAACGGAGAATTCTTTTATCAGGAATATGAATCAGGAGGATTTCGAATATGGCACTTAATAAAGTTGAGATATGTGGTGTGAACACAGCGAAGCTTCCTATGCTTACGCAAGAAGAAAAAAGATGCTCTTTTTATTAAAATCAAAGCGGGCGATCAGGCAGCAAGAGAAACCTTTATCAAAGGAAACCTGCGTCTTGTGCTCAGCGTGATCAAACGTTTTGGTGCAAGCAATGAAAATGCAGATGATTTATTTCAGATCGGCTGTATCGGTCTGATCAATCCATAGATAATTTTGATCCTTCTCTCATGGTAAAATTCTCCACCTATGCGGTACCGATGATCGTTGGGAGATCCGAAGATACCTGCGGGACAACAGTGCCATGCGTGTCAGCCGTTCGCTTCGGGATACCGCCTACAAAGCGATCTATGCCCGGGAGGGGTATATGAAAAAGAATCTGCGAGAACCGACGATCAACGAGATCGCCTCAGAAATCGGAATTGCAAAAGAAGAAATCGTCTACGCCATGGATGCCATCCAGACGCCGGTCAGCTTATTTGACCCGGTCTATACCGAAGGCGGAGATTCTCTCTACGTGATGGATCAGATCAGTGATAAAAAGAATAAAGAAGAAAACTGGGTTGAATCAATCTCTCTTAGAGAAGCCGTAGAACGGCTTGGTGAGCGGGAACGCCATATCATTAAGCTTCGCTTCTATGAAGGCAAAACCCAGATGGAAGTGGCAAATGAAGTCGGCATCTCCCAGGCACAGGTCAGCCGCCTAGAGAAAGGGGCGTTGAAGGCGATGCGGAATTATTTACGATAGGAAATCGAAGAATTTTTGAATGTGCAAATGAACGAA
>ENA-OQER01001219-OQER01001219.1-human-gut-metagenome-genome-assembly--contig:-NODE-1219-length-12784-cov-2.124595_pt1 | contig 12784 bp, 16 predicted proteins | sample MGYA00242797_ERZ504639 | MGnify/ENA primary metagenome ERZ504639 (study PRJEB26092, sample SAMD00036306) | human gut metagenome | host: Homo sapiens | study: EMG produced TPA metagenomics assembly of...
ACTTTAAGAAAAAATGGTTAAAACAACATGCTATGACAATCGTCATTGTTTATGTTTTATGGGTGCTTTTTGCACTTGCCCTGGCAAAATATGATTTACCGGTTTTATTTCGTTGGAGGCATCGGTGGATTCATTGGTGTAACGATCTATGCTTTTTTCATAACCGCATGATGGCTTATGTTGAAGACTGTATATATGGCGGAAAATGGTATGAGTATAAGGGGAAAGAAAACGTTGATTAAAAATAGTGCTGTTAAGCTAGAGAAGCTAAATGGCATTGCAATAAACATCATATAATATGCTGAATTCCCTCACAGATCCTGCGGGCAACCACCGGATTGTTCATGGTATACAGGTGGGAAAAACAAAGTGCCTGACACAATAAACAATGTTATTAAACTCCTTCTTGCACGAACGAGTGTTCTCCTGTATAATATAATTGTAAAGATTCGAGTTGAGAAATGTGGAGTTTGTAGCAAAAAGTTATGAACTCTGGAGTCTGTTTGCCGATGGATGTATATTGTAAAATTCACGGCGTATGCTATAATAAGATTATAACAATACAATTATTTTAGTATTGATTAGGGACATTCCCTTGAGAATTATCAGGGAATGTTGAATCACTTTCCCTGTTCATATAGATAATTAAAAATCTGCTATTACGCAGGGAAAGAGAGGAACGAAAGGTAATGGATTCAGGAAAGGTAGTTATTACCTTCAAAGAAAAAGAGGAAAAAGTCAAAGACCTTCGCCCGATAGACGATGTATTCTTTGAAGTTTTGGCAAATGACGTTAATTTCTGTCAGGAAATGCTACAGATCCTTCTTGAAGATAAGGATCTTGTTGTTACAGACGTTGTTGTGCAAAGCAGCGAAAGAAATCTATATGGTCGATCGGTACGATTAGATGCTTTATGTGTCTTGGGAAATGGAAAGAAGTGTAATGTCGAGGTGCAACGCTCGGATAATGATGATCATCTCCGTAGAGTGAGATTTAATGCAGCTAGTATTGCGGTGAAAGATTCTCAGGAAGGTGAAAAATTCGAGCAGATTGAAGACATCATTGTAGTGTATATTTCTCAATTCGATATTTTCAAAGCCGATCGTGTACTTTACCATGTGGATAGTACAATCCGAGAAACGGGTAATCGTGTTGATGATGGTCTTTACAGAGTTTTTGTTAATACGGAAGTAAAAGACGGAACTACAGTTTCGGAGTATATGGGATGTTTCCTTAAAAAGGAAGTTAACAACTCGAAATTTCCGGCATTTACTAAAAGAATGAACGCTTTAAAGCATGAAGAAAGGGGCTGGATGCCGTGTGTGAAGTAATGGAAAAGTACGAACAGAAAGCTGTTACAAAAGCCAATGTTGAGGCTATTAAATTTATGGTTACGACATTGAATGCTTCAAAAGAGCAAATTCTTCAACAATATTCTGAATACGAATATCGTGAAGCCCTTAATGAACTTTCAAAAAAATAAGAAGTATGTGATTATTTAAAAGGACCATCTCAAACCGAGGTGGTTCTTTTTCTATGCCTATTTTCCACCAAAGTCATCGCAATAAAAATTCCACCAGAGTTAGTGCAATAGCTTTGTTGCGTTGACTTTGAAAAATTACCGTCTAATCAGCATAAAATTATAATAGAATAACAAAGTGCCTGACACAATAAACATGGAAATTTGGCGCATTTGCCCCTCATTTATGATTAATCAGATAATAAATGAAACATTATGGCTGGTTACGGTGCTGCTTTCGATATTGTTTCGGAGTGACACCGTTTTTTTGCTTAAAGGCTTTAATAAAGTGACTGCAGTCGGAAAATCCCGTTTCCTGGCTGATGTAGTTTAAATCCAGACCTGTAGAAATAAGGAGATCTTCGGCTTTGCACATGCGGATAAATTCGATGTATTTTTTGCAGGACTGACCATATAGCTCACGGAAGCATTTGGCAAAATACGGATAACTCATATGGCATCGCTCGGCTAAGTCCTCAACTTTGAGGCTGTCCTGAATATGGCGGTCGATGTATTCGGTAATATAATAGATGCTTTCCTCTTCCCTGGTGCTTTGAATGCATTCTGTGTTAAAACCATTGGCTTGCCAGAAGCGAAGGATCAGAATGAGCAGACTGCTGATCTGGTTTTGCAGCATGTTGTGAAAACCGTAGCACTGCAGCGAAGCTTCATGGTAACTGATCTCAAAAACAGATTGCAGACGTTCGGAATCAAGCTTACCAGCGGGAAAATAGAGCGGAGCGGTATCTTTGCCGCGAGCGTTTTGAAACAACGCTTGAAAATGCATTCCGCTTTCGGAACGGAGTGTGCCGAGATCAAACTTGCATACATAGTAGCGTACCGTCTGATTCGAAACGCTATAAATCGAATGTACTGATAGGGAAGAAAAAGTATGAGATCTCCGGGGGTGGCTACATGAGATTCTTCGTCGCAATTCATGATGGCAGTTCCTTCAATCATATAGATGATTTCCATAAAATAGTGCCAATGCGGATGCACGGGAAGCCCATAGAGTGCTGTATCGAAAATAAAGCATTCATAAGGTTTTTTCAGCCGATCGGTATATTCAAACAAAGTATTCATAATGTCCTCACAAAATAGGTTTTTACAATTTTAACACTGTTTTGTTCTATCTGCAACGGGCAAAAATGAGTATAGTATCAATAGAATAAACGAAATAAAGGAGTTCTGTTATGGAAAAATTGCAGTATATTTGCGGCGTGACATTTGCACCGTTTGCGCCGGCTGGAAGTTTTATGAAAGAGTGTGCAGAAGAAAGCCTGCGGACGATGAAGGAGCGCACGAATGCCAATTTTGTGATTCTGGTGCCAAACGGATTACAGGATACCCCGCAGTCGGAAGAGATTTGTTATACTTCTCCGGCGACGATGACAGACGATGAGTTAAAGAGGATGATCGAGTATGCACATTCTCTTGGACTTCGCGTGGCATTAAAGCGACTGCCAACTGTAAGAATGGAACATGGAGAGCACATATCAGTTTCTTTGATGAGGATGTTGTCTGTGAGCCGAAGTGGGGCAACTGGTTTGCTTCTTATATGGAGTTTCAGAACCATTACGCTGCGATCGCACAGGAAATGGGCTGCGAGATGCATATCGCGGGCTGCGAGATGGTCATGTCGGAACACAGAGAGCGCGAGTGGCGACAGACGATTGCAGAAATACGAAAAGAGTTTAAGGGATTTGTCTCTTATAATACGGATAAATATCAGGAACATAATGTGAATGGTGGGATTGTGTGGATGTTATCTCATCGAGCGGATATTATCCGATCGACGATTGGGAGAATCAGCTTGACCGTATTGAAAAAGTGGTAAAGCAATATGATAAGCCATTCTTCTTTGCGGAGACCGGCTGTATGTCTGTTAGCGGTTCGCCAGCGGTCCCGAATGACTGGAGCGTTCGTGGTCCGGTTGACTTAAACGGGCAGGCCCAGTGGTATCGTACCATGTTTGAGCCTGCGAGAAGCGCGACTGGGTAAGCGGACATGCACTCTGGTCATGGAGGGATCATCTGTATCCGGAGAGTCAGGCAGGCAATCACCTTGATTACGAAATTTATGCGAAACCGGCGGAACGTGTGGTAAATGAATCTATCGGAAGAAGGAGAGTTAGTGCATATGAAGGATAAATACGAACAGGCGATTGAACGTGAGCAAACGGAAAATGATTATGCGGAGCTGTTTCGGAGAAACCGCAATAGCAGTCTGAAAACGTTGATTTTGTTGTATCGCGGACATTATATGGAACTGTTCTGGTCCGTTGTATTTTTTGTCTGCAAACATTCTCCGGTCTGGATTCTCCCGATCGTGACCGCCAATATTATTGATGCGGCGACGAAGCGACCGGATGGCGCCATACGCACAATCTGGCTGAATGCAGCGTTTATGATCGTTATGGTACTACAGAATATTCTGACGAATTACATTCATACGTGGCTCTATGCAAAGACGATACGAAATGTGGAGAAAGATCTCCGGAGTGCGCTGGTAAGAAAGCTGCAGCAACTTTCCATTGCATATCATAAGGAGATGGAATCCGGCCGGCTTCAGTCTAAGATTATGCGAGATGTGGAGCAGGTTGAGACACTTTCCTCGCAGATTTTTATTACGATGCTCTCTATTTTATTAAATGTGGTTGTCGCTCTCGGAATCGTTTTGACGAAGGACCGCATCGTGTTTGCTTTTTTTGGAGCAACGGTTCCGCTTGCGGTACTGATTATGGCTTTCTTCCGTGGCAGGATCAAGCGGTATAATTCTGATTTCAGACAGGAGATGGAAGAGACTTCTGTGCAGGTTATGGAAATGGTTGAGATGATTCCGGTGACCAGAGCACATGCGTTGGAAAAAAAGGAAACCTCCCGCATGCAGACACAGCTGAAACAGGTTGCAACAAAAGGTCTGCAGCTGGATATGGTGCAGACGTATTTTTCGTCTATCAGCTGGGTGACATTTCAGGTATTTCAGGTGCTTTGTCTGGGCTTTACCGGATGCCTTGCGGTCAGAGGGAAAATTACGGTTGGAGAAGTGGTTATGTATCAGACATACTTTTCTTCCATCGTAAATAATGTATCGAGTATTATCAGCCTGATTCCGATCGTTGCCAAAGGTCTCGAATCCGTTCACTCAATCGGAGATGTCCTGACAGCGGAAGATGTGGAGGATAATCGGAAAAAGAAGAAACTAAAAGAATTGCATGGCGATATCAGCTTTTCCGATGTGGAATTCTGTTATCCGGACAGTGGGCATCCTGTATTGGAACATTTAAATCTGCATATTAAGCAGGGAGAGACGATTGCGTTTGTCGGTCCTTCCGGAGCCGGCAAATCAACGATCCTTAATATGGTGATCGGATTTTCCAAACCATCCGGCGGACGGATCTTGATCGATGGAAATGATATTACGAAACTGAATCTTAACAGTTACAGAAAATATATCGCGGTGGTTCCGCAGACATCCATTTTGTTTTCCGGTACGATCAGGGATAATATCACCTATGGTCTTGATGATATTAGCGATGAACAGTTGCAGCAGGTTTTGCTCGCTTCGAATCTGAAGGAAATGATTGATGCGCTTCCGGACGGTCTTGATACCCGGATTCAGGAACATGGAGGAAATCTTTCCGGCGGACAGCGACAAAGAATTTCCATCGCACGAGCCTTTGTGCGTAATCCGAAAATTCTTATTTTAGATGAGGCAACCTCTGCGCTGGATACGATATCCGAGAAACAGATTCAGGAAGCAACGCACAATCTTGCACATGACAGAACAACGCTGATCGTTGCACATCGTCTGTCAACAATCCGGGATGCGGATCGCATTGCGGTAGTAGAAAATGGTGGAATTGCGGAAATTGGTACCTATGAGGAACTGATAGAGAAAAAAGGCGCATTTTATGAGATGCAGCGAATGCAAATTTAGTTCATAGGAATCAACATAAAATTAAACTAAAATTAGCTAAAATACATTTATCCGGAGGATATCCAATCACTGTGTGATGAAGTATATTGGATGAAGAATGGAGGATATGTTTTACCGTCGAAGGAAAATAAATGATGTCAAAGTCATCAGATAAAAGAATAAGAAATGGCATATTTTTGTAGTATGAAAAAGGTACGGGAGTGTACTTGCGTTTCCAATCGTTTTCTGCTACAGTAGGCGTAAACAGAACAGGTGATTAGCAAAGGAGCTTTCTCGGATAAGAGGAAGCTCTTCTTTTATATAACGAAAAAAGAGTCGAAAAGGAGGCGAATCTATGGATGCAGAAATGATCATACTCTGCGACGGTGTGGTAATCCCACAGAGCAAAAAAGAAATTGATGGGGGTGTCGCAATTGCAGGAGACATATCCTGCGGATCGGGGCGCGTGCGGAATTGTCGGATTATCTGGGAGTGGATACGGAGGTGGTGGAATACCATAATTCCACCCTGTTTACATTTGACCGTACAAATACAGAGGGAGATGCCAATATTGCAGTTGTGGCAGGAAACATGAAACACCATGGACATGGAGATCTCAAAAAGACCGTGGGGCTTCGCTTCCTGATGTATCACGGAGATGTGGTAATTCAGAAGGAATTATGAAAAGTATAAACAATAAGTGAAATATCTGCCGGAAACCTTGACGCAGGGGCTTTCCCGACTTACTCTTGTAATTAAGAGATGTGTGGATACACATAGACAGGGAGGAAAAGACCGTGGGTAAGGTAATAGGAATTGATTTGGGAACGACAAACAGCTGTGTCGCTGTTTTGGAAAATGATCAGCCGGTTGTGATCACAACGCGGAAGGCTCGCGGACCACACCATCGGTTGTGGCATTTACCAAAAACGGAGAGCGTCTGGTGGGAGATGCTGCCAGACGACAGGCAGCTGTCAATGTAGACCGGACATTTTTTCTCCATTAAGCGTGAGATGGGAAGTGCGTTCCGGGCAAAAATAGATGGCAAACAGTATACGCCGCAGGAGATTTCCGCGATGATCCTGCGCAAACTCAAAAAAGATGCGGAGGAATATCTGGGGGAAACAGTTTCGGATGCGGTGATTACCGTACCGGCATATTTCAGTGATTCCCAGCGACAGGCGACAAAGGATGCCGGAAAGATTGCCGGATTAAATGTCCTTCGGATTATCAACGAGCCGACATCTGCGGCACTGGCATACGGACTGGATCACGGGGAGCCACAGAAAATTCTGGTGTATGATCTTGGTGGCGGCACATTTGACGTATCGGTTATTGAAATCGGGGACAACCTCATCGAAGTACTTGCCACCGCGGGAGACAATCACCTCGGTGGGGATGATTTCGATGCGCGCATCACGGAGTATCTGGTATCGGAATTCCAGCGCACGGAGCGTGTGGATCTGCGGAAAGATGCGACGGCTATGCAGCGTGTGCGTGAGGAGGCGGAAAAGGCCAAAAAGGTATTGTCCTCCTCTTCCACAACGGGCATCAACCTGCCGTTTATTGCGACCGTAAAGGGTGAGCCAAAGCACATGGAAATGACACTGACGCGTGCAAAATTTGAGGAACTGACGATGGATCTCATTGAGCGCACGGCAGGTCCGGTGCAGCAGGCACTTTCGGATGCGGGAATTACGGCAGCGGATCTGGGCATGGTACTTCTGGTAGGTGGTTCTACCGTGTACCGGCGGTATTCGAGGAAGTGCGCAGACTGACAGGAAAAGAACCTTCACGCAATTTAAACCCGGATGAATGTGTGGCACTGGGAGCGGCTGTGCAGGGTGGAAAACTTGGCGGTGCGCTGATGGCAGGATCACAGGCGGCAGAGATTATCCTGATGGATGTCACACCACTTTCGCTTTCCATTGAGACGGTAGGAGGTGTTTCGACGAAGCTGATTGACCGGAATACCACGATTCCGACACGGTTCAGTAAAGTGTTTACAACTGCCGGAAATTTCCAGACATCGGTGGATATCAAAGTACTGCAGGGCGAGCGTCAGTTTGCAAGAGACAACAAGCTGCTTGGGCGGTTCCAGCTGCGGGGCATTAAACCGGCGCCGGCGGGTGTGCCGCAGATAGAGGTAACGTTTGATATTGATGCGAACGGTATTGTACAGGTTTCCGCAAAGGATCTGGGAACCGGACGGCATCAGGAGATCACAATCACGGCAAGTTCTAATTTGTCAGACGCAGAGATTGACCGCGCGATAAGAGAAGCCGCGGAATATGAAGCAACAGACGGGCAGAGAAAGGCTTATATTGATGCGCGAAGCGAGGCCGACACGTTGATCCGTCAGGTGGAAGTAGCTTATAAAGAGAAGAAAAAGACCATCGACAGTGGTGCGCGTCACCAGATCAAGAGCAGCCTTTCTTATGTAAAGAAACTGGTCAGCCGTACAAAACCGGGAAATGTGTCCGAAGAGCAGGCGGCTGAGCTGCAGCGGGCAGCCGCGGAACTGCGCAGTGCTGCAGGAGTGCTTGGAATATAAAAGGTTTCCATCATAAAGAGAGCTGTTTTGATATAAAAAGGCACAGATACGTTTTCTGTCAAAAGACACAGAACCGTATCCGTGCCTTTTATTTATTTGCACTAACTTTTATTCTCTTTTGTTTTATACTTGCGTTTGCTTTTGAACTGTGTTATATTAAGGCTGACAGATAAAAACAAACGTAAATAAAAATGGAGGTATTTTATTATGAAGTTTTTCGTGGATACAGCAAATGTAGAGGATATTAAGAAAGCAAATGATATGGGTGTTATCTGTGGAGTTACCACAAACCCATCCCTGATCGCAAAAGAGGGAAGAGATTTTACAGAAGTCATCAAAGAGATTACATCCATCGTTGACGGACCGATCAGCGGCGAGGTAAAGGCAACAACGGTAGATGCAGAGGGCATGATCAAAGAGGGACGTGAGATTGCAGCCATCCATCCAAACATGGTTGTAAAGATTCCTATGACCGTAGAGGGACTTAAAGCTGTAAAGGTACTTCTTCCGAGGGCATCAAGACAAACGTTACCCTGATTTTCAGCGCAAACCAGGCAATCCTTGCAGCAAACGCAGGAGCTACTTATGTATCCCCATTCCTTGGCAGATAGATGACATCAGCCAGCCGGGTATCGACTGATCCGTCAGATCGCAGAGATCTTTGATATTTACGGATATGACACAGAGATCATTGCAGCATCCATCCGTAACCCGATCCATGTAACAGACTGCGCACTTGCAGGTGCCGATATTGCGACCATCCCTTACAAGGTAATCGAGCAGATGACAAAGCATCCGCTTACCGATCAGGGAATCGAAAAATTCCAGGCAGACTACAAGGCAGTTTTTGGGGAGTAATGTTTCAGATTTTCGAAGAAAATCTGAAATGTAGCGTCAGCCCATTGCCGCAGGCAATTTTCATGGGCTGATGTTCACGCATACGGAGGAACGAACATGAACAAACAGGAGCTTCAGCGGAAGGCAAATGAAGTCCGCAAAGGCATTGTGACTGCCGTCCATGCAGCCAAAGCCGGACATCCGGGCGGATCGCTTTCCGCAGCAGATATTTTTACTTATTTATATTTTGAAGAATTAAATATTGATCCAAAAGATCCGAAGAAACCGGACAGAGATCGTTTTGTACTGTCCAAAGGCCATACTGCACCGGGACTGTATTCCGCACTGGCACTGCGCGGCTATTTCCCGGTCGAGGATTTAAAGACACTGCGTCACCTCGGTTCGTATCTGCAGGGACATCCGGATATGAAGCACATTCCGGGTGTGGATATGTCGAGCGGTTCCTTAGGACAGGGAATTTCCGCAGCAGTCGGCATGGCATTGTCCGCCAAACTTTCCGGGGATGATTACCGCGTGTATACACTGCTCGGAGATGGAGAGATTCAGGAAGGACAGGTATGGGAAGCTGCCATGTTTGCCGGATTCCGCAAACTGGATAACCTCGTTGTGATCGTGGATAACAACGGACTGCAGATCGACGGACCGGTGGATCAGGTATGCTCTCCGTACCCGATCAACGAGAAATTCAAAGCATTCAATTTCCATGTGGTTGACCTTGCAGACGGCAATGACATGGATCAGATCGCCGCTGCATTTGCAGAGGCAAGAAACACCAAGGGACAGCCGACCGCAATCATTGCGCATACGGTCAAAGGAAAGGGTGTCTCTTTCATGGAAAATCAGGTAGGATGCACGGAAAAGCGCCAAACGATGAAGAATATGCGATCGCAATGGAAGACCTGAAGAAAGAAGGTGAAGCATTATGTCAGAAGTAACAAAAATCGCAACCCGTGTCAGCTACGGAAACGCTCTCGTAGAGCTGGCAAAGGAGCATGATGATGTATATGTTTTAGACGCAGATCTTGCAGCGGCAACACAGACTGCAATCTTCAAAAAGGAATTTCCGGAGCGGCACATTGACTGTGGTATCGCAGAATGTAACATGATCGGCATTGCAGCAGGCCTTGCTGCAACCGGTAAAGTTCCGTTTGCAAGTTCGTTTGCCATGTTTGCAGCAGGACGTGCATTCGAGCAGGTGCGAAACTCGGTCGGTTATCCGCACCTGAATGTAAAAATCGGTGCAACCCATGCCGGAATTTCCGTCGGTGAAGACGGTGCAACGCACCAGTGTAATGAGGATATTGCGCTCATGCGCACCATCCCGGGCATGGTCATCTTAAATCCGAGTGATGATATCGAGGCAAAAGCAGCAGTAAAAGCCGCATATGAACACGAAGGGCCGGTTTACATGCGTTTTGGCCGTCTGGCAGTTCCGATCATCAATGACCGTCCGGATTACAAATTTGAAATCGGCAAAGGTGTGACCTTGCGGGAAGGCAAAGATGTGGCAATCATTGCGACCGGTTTATGTGTGTCCGAGTCGCTCGCAGCCGCAGAAAAACTTGCAGCAGATGGCATTGATGCAAAAGTGATCAACATCCATACGATCAAGCCGCTCGATGAGGATCTTGTCGTCGCCGCAGCAAAAGAATGCGGGAAGTAGTAACCGTTGAGGAACACTCCGTCATCGGAGGCTCGGTTCCGCTGTATGTGAGACACTTTCGAGAAAGCACCGACACCGGTAAAGACCATCGGTGTACAGGACTGCTTCGGCGAATCCGGTCCGGCAGTGGCACTGCTTGAGAAGTATGGTCTGAATGCAGAAGGCATTTATGCTTCCGTAAAAGATTTTGTTTAGAGAATGCGTTTTCCGTCTGCAAACTCCATTTTAACTTCGTTAGTCATTGTTTTCCACTGGAAACGGCCATTTTCCATAATCATGTAGCCGTGCCAGCTTCCGGCTTTTGGAATAGCAACAGATCCGGGATTCATGCAGGTATATGTGTCGTGTGGGACGCATGCCGGGACGTGGGTATGTCCGTGTAGCAGAATGTCCCCGCGATGCAGTGGAGGCAGGTTCTGTTCATTATACGTGTGGCCGTGGGTGGCATAAATCAGCGTATCACCGTCTGCAATGGCGCAGTAATCTGCCATAATGGGAAATTGGAGTACCATCTGGTCGACTTCGGCATCGCAGTTGCCCCGGACACAGAGAATATGTTGTTTTTTTGCGTTGAGCAGTTCAATCACCTGTTTTGGATCATATTCTTCCGGCAGATCATTGCGCGGACCGTGGTATAAAAGATCACCAAGGAGCAGCAGACGGTCGGCCTGTTCCCGGTTGTATGCATTTAACAGCTGTCTGCAGTAGTATGCAGAGCCGTGGATATCAGATGCTATCATCCATTTCATGTTTATCAATGTTTCATCATCAGTCAGACTGGATGGGATGTTTCCTTTCTCCCGGATACGGCCGGGGTATTCACCTTATTGTTTTATAATGGATTATAATGAACATTTTCTTCTGGCTCAATACCTTTTTGAAAAAGGTTTCTTAATTTTTTATAAATCCCTTAGTTCTGGCCAATGCCGTTTTCTAAAATTTTTTTCAGTTCTGCCTGTGCGCTTTCTTTCAGGTTCGACGGGTAACCGATGTGAATGCCATATAAAATCGTGTCTTCGGTCCGGTAAGCGTCTATGGAATCATTGAAATCATCACCCTGAGAGGTGGTCGTAATCAGTTGCCAGGTATCGCCGGAAGCCGTGGTGTACAGTTCGTTGGTAGATACGGCATCCGGCATTTCCTCATACGATGGATAGTCCATATCGATATAGGAACCGATGTTGGATGATTCTGTATAGAGATCGGCGGCGGCCGTCACATTGATCTGTCCGTCTGCACAACTGTATAGTTCGGAAAGCGAGATGTAGCAGATGTTTCCTTTTTTATCCGCGGTTGCGTTGACGGAAATGCTGTCTGCTTTCTGTGGGAGGGCAAATGACCGCAGATTTTTGTATCCGATATAAGCGAGTGCATCTTTTTCGGAAGAAAATGATTTGCTGATTGATCCCGGCGACCAGCTGTTGGTCGGCAGATAACTTTCATATTGTTTAATAATATTTTGTTTTTCGTTTTGAATCGTCCCGGTAATTTCTGTATCCGGAACATTGTTGAGCTGCTCCGTCAGGCGGTATCCCTGGTTTCCGGACAGTCTGGAAAAGACGGGATCGCTTAAGATGCCGGTTTTTGCAAGCAGTGTCTGAAACTCTGTGGCAGAACTGCGGAAGTAGTTACAGGTGCCAAGAAATTCATTTTCTCCCTGTTCTTTCGTATAAGTAAAATCTGTCGTTTTTCCATCCAATGTGTAGGAACGTTACACTTCCCAGATTTTTGGTGCAGGCGAGAATGACCATGGCATAGTTTTTCATGGCTTTTTCAACTGTGGTCTGTTGTTTTTTTGTAAATGCGTCATCCAGATATATGGTCCAGCCGTAAGGGGTTTCCGTGGTCTGCAGTTTGAAGTTTGCAATCGAAAATACATTGGAGATGCCAAGTGCGCAAGTGTTTTTTCATTGGCAGACATATCACCGACGTATGGATGGATCGTGGCATAAATCTGTGCTGCTTTCGGCAGAATAGAGGTGCCGTCCTCCCATGCAATCTGATCGTTCACATATACTTTTTTACGGCATGGGTTTCTGTCTTTTTATCGGAAAATGTATTGTGCCCGGCTCAATCGTGGCATTTGCCACCTCCGGTGTCACACCCATATTGGCTATGGTACGCTCCACACAGAATGCACGCGGTCCTCAATGTATATGCTCACCACATTTGGGCGGTTCTTTAATACATAGTCGGCACATTTTCCTACTATGACGCAGGATTCCTTGTCTGCAAGCTCGTTGATAATCTGGCTCTGATACTCAAAGAGCCT
>ENA-OQER01001220-OQER01001220.1-human-gut-metagenome-genome-assembly--contig:-NODE-1220-length-12782-cov-1.996523_pt1 | contig 12782 bp, 17 predicted proteins | sample MGYA00242797_ERZ504639 | MGnify/ENA primary metagenome ERZ504639 (study PRJEB26092, sample SAMD00036306) | human gut metagenome | host: Homo sapiens | study: EMG produced TPA metagenomics assembly of...
CTGTTTTTTCAGCCTCAAATGCACTTGAATATTTCACAGTCGCATCCATCTCCTGCTGCAGAGTATCATCTGCTTTGGATACACCATAGCATTTTTTGACTTTGCTCTCATTTCCACCTGTGTATGATTCGATTCAAAGTTCTGACTACTCTTTCCGGAGTCTTATGGCTGACTCCGCATCCCTTTGCAGCAAATACAATGATAATGATCAAAACGATCAGCGCAGCAGCGCCTGCCAGAACCGGTTTCGGTAATCTGGCAATCACTGCAGCTATATCAGAACCTCTGGAAGTTTTACGCCGGGTTCCTGAAGTTTTACGTCTGGTCTGCGTTTTTCTTCTCGCTGATGCGGATTTTGAACGTCCGGATGCACTTGAACCGGATCTGCGTCTGACATTTGTTGCCGCATTTTCCTTATCCATGATTCTTATTCCTCTGTGCTGTCTGTATTTTCGTTACTGTTCTCTTCTGTGGAGACATTTTCAGAGCTTTCCTCTGTCTTTTCAGAATTTTTATCTTCTTCTTTTTCACGGACTTTCGCAAAGCTTGCAACCGTTACTCCATCAGAAAGATTGATCAGTTTGACTCCTGATGTAATTCTTCCAAGGATAGAGATATCAGAGCACTGCAGACGGATAATGATTCCTTCTGTGGTGATCATCATGATCTCATTTTCTTCATTGACAGCTTTTGCTCCGATAACATTACCGGTCTTCTCAGTAATCTTGTAGCACTTCACACCTTTACCGCCTCTGTTCTGGCAGGTAAATTCACTGATAGAAGTACGTTTACCCATACCGTTTTCAGATACAACGAGCAGATAATATCCCTGTGTATTCAGCTGCATTGCAACAACTTCATCGCCATCAAGCAGATTGATGCCTCGAACACCCATCGATACTCGTCCGGTACTTCTGACGTCGGATTCTTTGAAACGGATACACTGACCGTATTTCGTTACAAGGATGATATCTTTCTTGTCATCCGTTGCCTTAACTTCGATCAGTTCATCGTCATCTCTCAGAGAAATAGCTGCCAGACCAATCTTACGGACATTTGCATAATCCTGGATCGGAGTCTTCTTAACAAGACCCTTACGGGTAGCCATCATCAGATACTGACCTTCTTCAAACTTACTGATCGGAATGACTGCTGTGATACGTTCTCCCGGCATCAGCTGCAGAAGGTTGATGATCGCGGTTCCACGAGCTGTTCTGCCTGCTTCCGGAATCTCGTACGCTTTCAGTCTGTATACACGACCAGTATTGGTAAAGAACATGACATAATGATGTGTTGTTGTCATCATCAGTTCTTCAATATAGTCATCATCCAGTGTCTGCATTCCCTTGATTCCTCTGCCGCCTCTGTTCTGGCTGCGGAAGTTATCTACTGTCATACGTTTTGATATAACCAAGTTTTGTCATGGTAATGACAGTATTTTCTCTCGGGATCATATCTTCCATAGAAATATCAAACGCATCAAATCCGATAGCTGTTCTTCTGTCATCGCCGTATTTCTCAGAAATCGCAAGGATTTCCTCGCGAATAACACGAAGAAGTGTATTTCTGTCTGCAAGGATTGCTTTCAGTTTACGGATCTTTTCCATTAATTCTGCATATTCTGCTTCCAGCTTCTCTCTTTCCAAACCGGTGAGAGCACGAAGACGCATGTCCACGATTGCCTGTGCCTGAACATCTGTCAGTTCAAATCTGTCCATCAATTCCTGCTTGGCTACCTGAACACTTCTGGATCCACGGATGATACGGATAACTTCATCAATATTATCCAGAGCTTTCAGCAGACTTCTAATATATGCGCACGTTCCTGTGCTTTATTCAGATCGTACTTTGTTCTTCTTGTCACAACATCTTCCTGATGTGCAAGATAATATTTAAGCATTTCAGGAAGTGTCAATACCTTCGGCTGAAGGCTTCCGTTTACAGCCACCAGACACAGCATGATCACACCAAAGGTATCCTGAAGCTGTGTATGCTTGTACAGCTGATTCAGGACTACATTGGCATTGGCATCTTTGCGAAGGTCAATACAGATACGCATGCCCTCACGGCTGGAATGGTCATTCAGGTCTGTGATTCCGTCGATTTTCTTGTCTCGTACAAGCTCAGCGATCTTTTCGATCAGACGGGCTTTATTAACAAGATATGGAAGTTCCGTAACGATAATACGTGATTTACCGTTCGGCAGTGTCTCGATATTTGTCACCGCACGTACACGGATCTTGCCGCGGCCGGTACGATATGCTTCTTCAATTCCTCTTGTACCAAGGATAGTAGCACCTGTCGGGAAGTCAGGACCTTTCACGATCTCAAGAAGTTCCTCGATCGTGGTATCTCTGTCTTCTTCGATGATATTGTCGATGATCTTGACAACGGCACTGATCACCTCTCTCAGATTGTGAGGCGGGATGTTAGTAGCCATACCAACGGCAATACCAGAGGTTCCATTTACAAGAAGGTTCGGATAACGGGATGGCAGTACAACCGGTTCCCGTTCTGTCTCATCAAAGTTCGGCTGGAAATCAACGGTATCTTTGTTGATATCAGCCAGCATTTCCATGGAATCTTACTCAGACGTGCCTCTGTATATCGCATCGCAGCTGCACCATCGCCGTCCACAGAACCAAAGTTCCATGACCGTCTACCAGCGGATATCTGGTTGACCAGTCCTGCGCCATATTTACAAGTGCACCATAGATGGAGCTGTCTCCATGCGGATGATATTTACCCATGGTATCACCAACGATACGGGCACATTTACGATGTGGCTTATCCGGACCGTTGTTCAGCTCTATCATGGAATACAGCACCCTTCTCTGTACCGGTTTCAGACCGTCTCTGCGTCCGGAAGAGCACGGGAGGCAATAACACTCATGGCATAATCTATATAAGATTTTTCCATGGTCTTCTGCAGATCCACCTCATGGATTTTATCAAAAATATTGTCTTCCATTTTCTATTCTCCTAGATATCCAGATTTTCTACAAAGCGTGCGTTTTCTTCGATAAATTCACGTCTTGGTTCAACTTTGTCACCCATAAGAGTGGTAAATGTCAGGTCAATTTCAGAAGTTGCTGATTCATCCATAGTTACACGGAGAAGAATTCGTTTCTCCGGATCCATGGTTGTCTCCCAGAGCTGTTCTGCGTCCATTTCTCCAAGACCTTTGTATCGCTGGATCTTATTATTGTTATCACGTCCAATCTGCCCAAGGATGCTGTTCAGTTCTGCATCATCATAAGCATACCAGACTTTTTTGTTCTTTTCGACTTTGTACAGTGGCGGCTGAGCCAGGTATACATATCCCTGCTTGATCAGTTCCGGCATAAATCTGTAAAGGAATGTCAGAAGCAGTGTCGCAATGTGCGCACCATCGACATCGGCATCGGTCATGATAATGATTTTGTGATAACGCAGTTTGCTGATATCAAAATCTTCGTGAATACCGGTTCCAAATGCAGTGATCATTGCTTTGATCTCTGCATTGCTGTAGATTCTGTCCAGACGCGCCTTTTCTACATTGAGGATCTTACCACGCAGTGGAAGGATTGCCTGTGTTGCACGGTTTCTGGCAGTTTTTGCGGAACCACCCGCAGAATCTCCCTCTACGATGTAGATCTCACAGTTTTCCGGATTCTTGTCTGAGCAGTCTGCAAGTTTGCCCGGAAGAGACATTCCGTCAAGTGCGGATTTCCTTCTTGTAAGATCTCTTGCCTTACGTGCTGCCTCTCTTGCTCTCTGTGCAAGTACTGATTTCTCAACTGTTGCCTTCGCAACCGTCGGATTCTGCTCCAGAAAGATCTCCAGCTGTTTGCTGACTACAAAATCAACAGCTCCACGAGCCTCACTGTTACCAAGCTTCTGCTTCGTCTGTCCTTCGAACTGTGGCTCCTCGATCTTAACACTTACGATTGCTGTCAGACCTTCTCGAATATCATCACCACTTAAATTCGGTTCACTGTCTTTGAGCAGTTTGTTCTTTCTTGCATAATCGTTGAATGTCTTTGTCAGTGCATTACGGAAACCAACGATATGTGTACCACCTTCCGGTGTGTTGATATTATTTACAAAGCCATAGCTGTTTTCTGTATAGGAATCATTGTGCTGCATGGCTACTTCAACCATAACGCCATCTTTTTCACCTTCGCAGTAAATAACTTCCGGATACAGTGCTTCCTTGCTTCTGTTCAGATAGGTGACAAATTCCCTGATACCACCTTCATAATGAAAGGCTTTTTCTTTTTCCTGATCTTCTCTGGTGTCTTTCAGTACAATGCGAAGACCTTTGGTCAGGAAAGCCATCTCACGGAGGCGCTGTTTCAGAATATCGTAATCATAAACTGTCTCTTCGAAGATTTCTTTATCCGGCAGGAAGGTTACTTTTGTTCCTGTCTCTTCAGGATCACAGACACCAATCTCTTTCAGAGGATACATGGTATGTCCTCTTTCATAACGCTGCTGGTATTTCTTTCCTTCACGCAGATCGTAACCTCCAGCCATTCAGACAATGCATTTACAACAGAGGCACCTACACCATGAAGCCACCGGATACTTTGTATCCTCCACCGCCAAATTACCACCCGCATGAAGAATGGTAAATACAACTTCTACTGCCGGTATTCCTGCTTTATGGTTAATTCCTACCGGAATACCTCGTCCGTTATCAACTACGGTAATGGAATTATCCGGATTGATCGTTACCTGGATTTCAGTACAAAATCCTGCTAACGCTTCATCTACCGCATTATCCACGATTTCATATACAAGATGATGCAGACCCCGGCTGGATGTACTTCCGATATACATACCAGGTCTTTTACGGACAGCTTCCAGTCCTTCCAGAATCTGAATCTGATCCGCGCCGTACTCTGTATTCTCTCCGCCCATTTGCTTCCTCCTGTCATTCTATATTCATTATAATGGAAACCGACATTTTTCGCATTTGCCGGTTTCCAGATAGGCATAATAATACTAATTTATTATAGCACAAAACAGCCCTCATTCCAACAAAATCCCTTTAAATAAGAAGAAAAAAACGAGAGCCCGGTTTACACCAGACTCCCGTCAAACGTCTTACACTTTATTTCTGTTTTCTCTTTTTGTAAGCAACTACTCCACCTGCGATCACGATCACAGATACCAGAAGAACCAGACCCCAGAATGCCGGATTCATCGGTCACCAGTCTTAACCGGACGACTTGTTGCACTTCCGCCATGCTGGATGCATCACTTCCACCGTTAGATGTACCAGAACCACCATTGCTTCCGCCAGGTGTTACAGTAGCATCCTTCTTGGTATTGGTAATCTCGATGCTTCCTTTATACTGATCAGACTCATTCAGCTTAACACTGCCTTCACCACTTACTACATATGCGAAAGAATCTTTATCGAGTACATTACCATCCTTATCGGTTTCCTTAACTGCATAAGTAACAGTATCTTTTATATCTTCTGAGAATGGAACCGTAACAGTAACTTTATCATTCTGCTTCAGTTCAACGGTGCTTACCGCCTTACCAGAATCATCAAATACAGTTGCATAGAACTTGTCGTCTACAGTCTTTTCACACCGCCACTACAACGTTCTTTTGATCTCGATCTTCCATTTACAAAGAAGCCTTCCGGAAGAGTTGAAAAAATGTTATTTACATAAGCTGCAATATCTGTAGCAACCGTATTGTCATCCACTACAACACTGTTGTCTTCCTTGTCTGCTGCATTCGTAACATTGTAATGGAAGCTGTTTTCTTTATCAAGCTGCACCTCATCATTCAGCTTGATCGCCTTGTTATTCTCATCAAGCTCAAATACATAATAGGTACCTCTAAGAACATTACTGTAAGAAGCTTTGCCTGACTGTGCATTCTGGATATGGATCGTTCTGATGTAATCATCACCATATGGGATCGTACCATCCTTATCAAGGAAAAGACCAACCTTGTAAGTTGCATCGTCAGCAGTTATTTCATCCCGTTCAAACGTATTCGGATTAATACGATAAAGTCTCTTCTCAACTGTAATACCTGCAGTGTTGCTCTTCTCTGCCTTTGGATAAGCCTGTACATCGTAGATCCAGCCTTCCTCTGTGCTTGCAAAAGGAACTGTTAAGAGCATTGGAGTAACCTTAACGGAACTCTCCGCTGCACCGATTACCAGGTACATGCCCTCTTCCATATCGCTGTAAACAACCTTGCCCTGCTCATCCGAAACAGCCTCAACCGGCTTTACTGAAGAAGCAGCTGCAACCTCGGCAAGCTTTTCGGCTGCTGAATACCATTCACTTGCATTCTTGAAGGAATCAAAATCGTATCCTGCAGATGACATGGAGCTAGTCAGTACAAAATGCACATTTCCATCAAATGAAACATCCGCAACCCTGTAAAGCTCTAACTTGACACCTGTCAGCGGTGTTGTCTTGCCGTCCTTATCCGTCTGCTGCACCGTCAGATTAAGACTTCCCTTCTTTCCGGCTTCGTAAGAACCTGCCTGAACCGTTCCTGCCAGGCAGCCTGTCAACATGACAAACATTCCCAGGAAAGCCAAAAGCTTATTCCACATTTTAAATTTCTTTTTCTTCTGTTTCACCACGATCGGCCTCCTTGTTATTTTCTGTGATCACTATTCGTCTTTGCGGCTACTCTCTTCTGTTTTTCGGTTTTTGCGCCGAATAACTATATAAACAATGATGATCATTATGACCATAGCTACAAGACCAATGATCATAATCTTCACCGGATCAACCTTTGCGATCTGCTGGATCGGTGTCTCCTCAGCTTTCTCCTCCGGTTCAACATACTCTGTCCGGATTCCCCTGATAAGAAGCCTGTGAGTATTGACTCCATAAGGAGTACAGGTTACCAGCGTCACATGATCCTCTCCCTCGACGATATCCAGCTCACTGGATCCTCCGGAAGAACCGTTTTAATCTGATCTACTTTGTATGCAAGAGTCTTTCCCAGAACATGGATCAGAAAAATATCTCCATTTTTCATCTGGTCAAGATCTGTAAAAATCTTTGCACTCGGAAGTCCCCTGTGTCCCGCCAGCACCGCATGTGTACTCGCTCCACCTATTGGAAGACTTGTTCCCTCAACATGCCCGACACCCTTTTCCAGAACCTCTGTACTGAGGCCATGGTAAATAGCAAGTATCAGATTCAGCTTGGGGATCTCGATACTTCCCATCAGCCCGTCACCATTGGATCAAGGACCTCATCGTAAGGATGACTGAGAACATAATCCTCTTCGTTAAAAGCATCTACGATCGTATTGACCTTATGCTCCGCGTTGTATTCCTCAGCCTCCTGCCAGAGCTTTTCGTACTGGTCATCCGACAGATCACTGACGGATTCATTGTACTTGGTTACAAGCTGCGCATTTCGGTACTCATTCCAGTAATTACTGATCGTTGGGTAAGTAAAGATACCCGCACCGACGATAAAAAGTAATATGATAAATATGTTGATAACTATAGAACCTTTTTTTCTTCTTTTCTTTTGCCATAATCTATTTTTTACCGCCTTTATTTGCTCGCCTCTTCAGCTTTGTTTCCTTTAAGTATAACACAAAAACAAAGAGTGCGGTAACGGATAGACCAACAAATACCCAAAGAAGATAATTTGTGTGAAGACTGCTTCCACTGAGCACTGTCTTCTCTTCTTTGACTTCCTCTTCTACATAAGGTACTCTGTGACCACGAACCAGAAGTCGTTCTGTATTTACTCCATATGGAGTACAGGTTAAAAGAGTTACTAAATCCTGCCCATCTTCCACTGCAAGAGCAGAAGTGTCTTCCGGCTTTACAACCGAAATCTTGTCTACTTCATAACATAAGGTTTCATCTAATACATGGAGCAGAAAATGATCTCCTACTTTCATCTGATCCAGATCTGTAAAAAAGTGATGCACTCGGAAGTCCACGGTGTGCAGAAATAACAGCATGTGTGTTTGCTCCACCAACCGGAAGAGAACTTCCTTCCAGATGACCTGCACCCTTATTCAAAACCTCTTCTTCCGTTGTGTGGTAGATTGGGATTTTGATATTGATCTTAGGAATCTCTACACTTCCCATCATCTCATCGCCAGCGATGTTCAGTGTGTTCATATAGACCGGGTCTACTCCACTTGACTCTGCAAGTGCAAAGGAATCAGGAAGAACACATGGAAGTAAAGCTTCGTTATATTCTTCTGCTTTCTTACGCTCTGCATCATAGTCAATTCCTTCTGCTGCTTCCTTTTCAGAAACCGCCTGCTCATAACCACTGATCAACTGTTTCTGTCTGTAGTTATTCCATTGATTGGCTACAAAGGGATACAGCAGCAAGGACAAACCAGCTAAAAATATGATGCAAATTACTAAATTGCCTGCCTTTTTTTTCATCCGAGCTCTCCTTGCTGTTGTATTATTTTTTTATGAATCCGGGGCAAATGCCCCGGATTCGATATTTGGTTATAAACAATCACGAATGATTATTTGTTTGCTTTTTTGCGGCTTGCAAAGAATAAGCCAGCTGCTGTAACCATGATCAGGCATCCAGCGATTGTGAAGATTGTAGTACCGATACCACCTGTAGATGGAAGAGCGGAGAGTTTGCTATCTGTCAATGAAGCATTAACAGTCACGTTCTGAGTTTTATTTTCAGTGATGGTTGCTGTTGCTCCGTTTGTGTTAATTGAATACCTTCTGGTGCTTTTGTTTCTTCAAACCAGTATTCTCCTTCATCAAGTCCTTTTACTGTCAATACGCCATTTTTAGAAACTAAAGTACTAGTTTATCTTCATCAGTATCTAATGCTAATTTATATATCATCATCACTAATTTTTACAAATTTTTAACGCTTCAATATTTTTTTCTTTTACATCTGTTTTTGATCCTTTATACAGTTTGAATTCTGCACCTTTAAGAACCGTTGTTCCGTTTTCTGCGTATTTAGTAAGTTTAATTGTTCCAGTATAACCTTTAACTTCAGTGTTACCCATATTAACATCTTTTCTGAATGTATTAGCTGTATTGGTGTATCCTTCTTCAGATGTTACAATTGCTTTATACTGTACTACAACTGTTTTACCTGCATTTGCATTAGTTGTTCCAATAGTCTTTTGGGTAAATTCAATTGTATACTCACCATTTGTAGCTTTACTAGTAGTATAATCCTCAACAGCAGTTAATGGAGCATTCCCAATTTCAACAGATGTAATCTCTTTAATATCAAGACCTGTTGGTGTATCAATGATTTTGAAATTGTTATCTTTAGAATCAGCAGTTTCAAAACTTGGGAAAGTAGTTGTAATTTTAAATGTTACTTCTTCTCCACGTTTTTACAAAACCATCTTGTGCTTCTTTTTTCACATCATATCCTGTAGATTTAGCTACAAGTGTCACATCTTTTGCCTGCATATAAGTTTCACTATCCTTATATGTTTCTGCAACCATAGGAGAATATGTAATTTTTACACCACTTGCTGTAACAACATAAGCACCTACAGGAACATCTGGAAACTCTACTTGTGTTTCACCTACAACATGTTTCTGCTGAAATGGTGGTACCTGTGCAGATACTGCTTTTGCTAAAGCTGCTGCATCTGTAATCTCATACTTTTTGCCATTTTCGCTTAATTTAATATATTTTTTAGCCCAATCAGCTACAATCCATTCATTCTTATCAACATTTAATGTGATTGCCGCATATAAGCTAACTGTTTCTTCTTCCTGTGAAGATAAACCTGTTACTGTAATTTTACTAGAATAAGAAGTAACTGGTTCTGTAACTTCTGCTGCAAATGCTGTCATACTCATTGCGAGTACCATGGCCAGTGTTAATAACACTGCAAAGATTTTTCTCATCTTCTTCATAATTTTGTCTCCTTTACATTATCGGGCTTTGCCCATTTTATTTTTCCTCATTCGGGATAATTACTTCTTTTGTGGCAAGGAGCCACTGAAAAAATCAATCGTTACAATTATTTTCCCAGCACCTCCCTGCATTTGTTTTTATATAAGATCCATGCGGCCGTAGACATAAGTACCATGCCGCCGATCATATACCAGTAAATTCCGCTGCCACCGGTTGATGGGAGTGAGTAGAGCTTAATGTTTTCGATAAAAAATGCTCCATCCTCGGTATCAACCTTATATCCATTTAATCTTACTTCAACTGACTGATCATCATTTACTAGGACCTGCCATACATTGGCAGAAAGTGAATATCCATCTGGTGCTTTTGTTTCTTTCAGAACATATTTTCCAGGAACTAATTCATTCACTGTTGCTCTTCCATCCGAACCAGTCTTGATCTTGTCAGTTACCAGGTTACTTTCCTCATATGTGTAGTCATCATTTGCTGTATAAAGTGCAAATTCTGCATTTTTCAGAAGATTTTTTTCATTATTTTTTTCAACTTTTATCAGATTCAATTCTGTAACAATCTTTGTATTTGTAATTGTCTGAGTAATCATTGTTCCATCTTCTGATACTGCTTTTCACCATAAGACACTTTATATTTTGTATCGGTATTATTTGCTTTTGCCACAATAATGTTATTTGCTTCTACTTTGACATATCCTTTATTATTGATTGTAAATTCTGCATTTTCATTTACTGTTACCGGTCTAAGCTCATAAACCAAATCAGATGAACTCACATTTCTAAAAACATCACTGTATTTATTATTTTCACTCAGTTCAACTATAACTTCTTAATGCTGTTCCATCCGCTTTATAAAGTCCTGCATATATAGAACTGTGCTTTATTTCTGTATCTGACCATACTTTATTAACTGTCAGATTTACTTTTAATGTGTTTGTTATTATTACATGAGCATCCTTTTCCAAAGCAATCTTTCCGTCAGAACCTGTTACTCTACCACGATCACATGAACCCTCTTCAACTTCTTTTATCGGCTTCTCATATCTTGAATTATCTGGTTCAATTTCGTTTACCCTGAACTCAGTTCCTGAAAGAATTTGATCAATTACAATCGTCTCATCCGGTGCTACGTCAGATATTATTCCCTGAGAACTAGCATTTCCTTCTCTAAGAAACTTGCTAGCTTTATTTATGACTTCATATCTTCCATCATAAGGGATAAACTGCCCATTCTGTCCTGTAAGATATACTTCAAAGCTGAATTTATCTGTAGTAGGTAACCCATTCATCTGCTTGGTAATCTTTAGTTTGTTCAAATTCTTTGCATTACAGGTGTTTTTAAATTCTACCTTGCTGCATTACCAGCAGTTTTCTCTTCACTTTGTGCCAAGTAAGTTTCAGTTTGCTCTGGTACCTTACCGTTGGATGTTTCAACTAGCTTTCCATTCAAATCGTGATATGTTACTTCCCAGTCTGTAATGTCAACCTTATCAAATTGATCCGAAAGGATACCAACTTCTTCCGCATAGAACCGGAGTCCTGAATCAATCCCCTCGAATACCGCTGATTCTCCTGCCTTTAAAGTAAATATATTATTTGCTCCCACATATCTTACTTCATCTGTAAGAGAATCATTTTTCTTAACTCTGTATGGTGTTCCTTCTGGAATTGCATTATACTGAACCAGCTCCTGATTTCTGTCTTCTTCATCTTCAAGATATGCTTTGAACTGAAAATCAGTACTTGTATACTTTTCTTTATCTGAATTTGCAAGACTTTTTACTATTTCAATAGAATTCGTTGGTCTTGGTGGAAGATTAAATTTAATTGAACAGTTTGAATCACCTCGTCCACGCTCCATATAGAAGAGTTTCAATGAATGACTGGTATAATCTGCAAATGTATCACTATCACTATTAAATACACTACTTAATGTTGGATTTGACTGGTTATTTACGTATACTTCACCATTTGCAAAATTGATACTTCCTGTTGCCCTCTCATGGACACCTCCAAGATCAAGCACCAATTGTTATCTATAAATACCCAGACATCATCATCACCAGAGAAACTAAATACCATATCCTGTCCATTAATTTTACCATTTTTCGGTTGTAAGAACTCAAAAGGTATCATCATACCAAAAGCAAATTTATTCTGAGATGCACCATCATCCCAAGAAGAATATGGCATGAATGAAGCAACGTGACGATTTCCCTCACCTTTGTCTTTACTTCTCTCATATACTATAAAATTCTTTTCCGTATTCCTACTACTATCAATATCATAATATGCATAATTCTTATCGCTATCATAGCTATATGTTCCTGTCCTTGAATCATATGAAAACAGATGATTCAATCCTGTAACATATGTATGTGGTATAACCTTATCCCAGGTACCATCAAAAGGCCGTTTAATGATAATGATGTACCATTTTTAATACCGGATATCCATCCTTAAGATATCCTTCTACTAAATTCTGTTTACCGCTTCACTTCCTGTATATCTGCGCTACCAATTGAAAAGAATTATAATAATTCTGGTTTTCCCTATAATTTGCCATACTGATATTGATAAGATTTCTAGTATCAGCTGTCTTTATTGTTTTTGGAACCTCTCCTTTAGCATCTGCTGTATAAATAAATTTCACAGGATTACTTCCAACATCCATCCAGTTTTCACCATCTTCACTATACTGTATTGGTGAATTACTTGAACTTGATTCCCGTCTTAGCTTTGACTTCACTGATTCTTCTCCGATTCCTACAAACTGTACGTTCATATGTTATAGTTATTTCCGCTCTCACTGTCTTTTACACTTGTCGGAATTATATCATTTGCACTTGTTGTATATAAGATATCTATATTTGTCAAATTTACTGTTGATTGTCTGATG
>ENA-OQER01001222-OQER01001222.1-human-gut-metagenome-genome-assembly--contig:-NODE-1222-length-12773-cov-1.931441_pt1 | contig 12773 bp, 17 predicted proteins | sample MGYA00242797_ERZ504639 | MGnify/ENA primary metagenome ERZ504639 (study PRJEB26092, sample SAMD00036306) | human gut metagenome | host: Homo sapiens | study: EMG produced TPA metagenomics assembly of...
AATAAATTGGGAGCTGTTGTGACAAAAGGTGTTGCAAATGTTCCGTGGCCGGGAAATCCGACGCCGCGTGTCGCAGAAGTATATGGCGGTATGTTAAATGCAGTAGGACTTCAGAACCCTGGAATTGATCTTTTTGTGGAGCGTGACATTCCTTTTTTAAAACAGTTTGATACAAAAATCATGGTGAATGTATGTGGACATTCCACAGAGGAATATATTGAAGTAGTGGAACGGTTGAGAGACCAGCCGGTAGACCTTTTAGAAATCAACATTTCCTGCCCGAATGTCAAAGAGGTGGAATTGCATTTGGTCAGGATCCAAAAGCAGTAGAAGCTATCACAAAGGAAATGAAAAAACATGCTGCACAGCCGGTCATCATGAAGCTTTCCCCGAATGTGACAGATATTACAGAGATGGCGAGGGCGGCAGAGGCAGGAGGCGCAGACGGACTGTCGCTGATCAACACCATCACAGGCATGAAGATCGATATCAACCGCCAGAAGTTTGTGCTTGCCAATAAGACAGGCGGCATGTCAGGTCCGGCCATTCACCCGGTCGCTGTCCGCATGGTTTATCAGACTGCCCAGGCAGTCAGACTGCCGATCGTCGGAATGGGTGGAATCATGAATGCAGAGGATGCGATTGAAATGATCCTTGCGGGAGCCACCGCAGTATCAGTAGGTACCGCAAATTTCACAAATCCGCATGTGACAGAGGAGATCGTCGCAGGAATCAGAGATTATATGGAGCGTTATCAGGTTGCCGATATCAAAGATCTGGTTGGCGCAGTGCATGAATAAGAGAGAAATATTACAAAAAGCCGGGATTATGTCCCGGTTTTTTGTTAGGGCAGCAACCGTTCATCAGAGCGAGATTCGCAGAGCGTATCTCGTCTCTGTTGCTCTGAAAGTAATGAGGTACAGTGTCTGGGTAATAATTAAGATTTGAAATGCTGTATACCCCAAATAAATGAAAAACAGTGATTAAAATATCTCGATTGGGTAACATGGTAAAAAATAATGCAAATTACCCACTAAAAAGAGAAAACTGTGGGTAATTTTGTTATGTAAAAAAGATTGTTACCCAAATGGCATGTTTTTTCGATAAATAAAAGCAGTATTTGGGTAAAAAAAGGTGTTTAATAAACACTTTACCCAAATAATAGAGGAAAACATTGTAAGAACTAAAATTTTACAGGCAAGTATCGATAAAACAGAAGTTACTATAATTATGAAAAAATTATAAAGTTGTAGAAACATATAGACAACAGCAGGATTTTCAAGTATTATATCAAAAAATATTCTTATTATTATCTAGAACATACTTATAATTTGCAAATCCATTAAAATCTGCTTTGCAGATGGGATTGCTCATTTTTGAATCGTTCTTTTCAGTCTGAACAGACTTGTAGAGTAGTTATCATAGAACATTCGTTACAAATTATCCAAAAAATATTTCAATTAGGAGGGGAAAAATTGATTTATGACCAGATAAAAAGAGAAGTTGATATTTTATCAAGAAAATATGATAAATTACAGCAGCAGTTATTGAAAATGCCAGAAGGGGAATTACTCTGTGCAAAAAATGGAGATTATACAAAATGGTATTTGCACAATGATAAAACACTATCCTATATCTCAAAAAGGGAAAATAAACTGGCAGAAAAACTTGCACTGAAAAAGTATTATGAATATCAGATGCAGGAGTTGGAAAAACAAATACATATTCTGGAGAAATGTGCAGCAGCATTGAAGAAGGTAAACATGAAATCTGAATATCTTTTGCGTGAAGAATCGCCATATTGGAAATTGCTGAAGATACATTTTGAAAAATATGAAAAAGAGAAAATATCATGGATGAACGGACAATATAAATGCAATCCATCTCATCCGGAAAATCTGATTCATAAAACAATGCAGGGACATTTGGTGAGATCAAAATCAGAAGTGATCATTGCAAACACCTTATATATGAATCAAATACCATACAGGTATGAGAATCAGCTTGAGATAAAAGGAGTCATCCTATATCCGGATTTTACAATTCTTCACCCAAAAACAAACAATCTGTGTTATTGGGAACATTTTGGAATGATGGAAAATGAAACTTATCGTGAGAATGCTTACAATAAATTAAAATTGTAGGTCAGAATGGAATCATTCCATCTATAAATCTTATCACTACATTTGAAACAAAATCTCATCCAATAGATTCAGGAAAAATCCAGCAAATTGTAAAAGAAAAAATTTGTTTTGTAGAGACCGCAGACTCATTTTAAGTTTTGGTTTTGCAAAAAGAGTATGTTCACTACTGAATCACTTCCTGCGCAGCAAAACAGCAAGTGTGAACAGTAACAAAATATCAAATAATAATGGGACAAAAACATATTTTGAATTGAGCTTGCAGATATTTTATGGTAGTATAAGAAATGACACAAATTAGCAGACCTATGGCTGTCTGTGACAGAAACTTGGATGTTGTGCCAAAGAGAAAATAATGGATTACAGGAAATAAAGATCAGGAGGTAAAGATCATATGGAAACATATAAGCAGGAATTTATCGATTTTATGGTAGAGAGTGATGTTTTAAAATTTGGAGATTTTACGTTGAAAAGTGGACGTAAATCCCCATTTTTCATGAATGCAGGAGCCTATGTGACAGGTTCCCAGTTAAAGAGACTTGGAGAGTACTATGCAAAGGCAATCCATGACAACTATGGAGATGATTTCGACGTGTTCTTCGGACCGGCATATAAGGGAATCCCGCTTGCGGTTGTCACAGCGATCGCATACAGTGAATTATATGGAAAAGAAGTCCGTTACTGCTCAGACAGAAAAAGAAGCAAAAGACCACGGAGCAGACAAGGGAGGTTTTCTCGGAAGCAGCTTAAAAGACGGTGACAGAGTTGTCATGATCGAGGATGTGACCACTTCCGGAAAATCCATGGAAGAGACTGTTCCAAAAGTAAGAGGAGCAGCAGCGTTGAGATCGTTGGTCTTATGGTAAGTTTAAACCGTATGGAAGTCGGACAGGGCGGAAAAGTAAGTGCGCTGGATGAGATCAAAGAAAAATACGGTTTGAAGGAAAAGCAATTGTCACAATGGCAGAGGTGACAGAGTACCTTTACAACAGAGAACACAATGGCAGAGTCGTGATCAACGATGAGATCAAAGCCGCTATTGACAAATACTACGAAGAATATGGATGCAAATAAGAAAGGCAGCGAGCGCTGCCCGTTGATACGGAAAGGTAAGCACCGTACTGGCATTCGTGTTTTTTCTGATTTATTTTGCTGTGCTGTTCTATTTCCTCTTTTTTTCCGAGGAGATGGGGCGGACTTATTCAGAGAGAGCGTATCATTACAATCTGATTCCGTTTCATGAGATCATGCGGTTTGTCAAATACCGGCATGTGCTTGGATGGCAGGCTGTAGTGCTCAATATCTGGGGAAATATCATTGCATTTATGCCTTTTGGTTCATTTTTGCCGATCTATTCAAAAAGATGCAGAAATGTGTGGATGACGGTGCTATACAGTTTTGAACTGAGTCTGCTTGTGGAACTGCTTCAGCTTGTGTTTAAGGTGGGTAGTTTTGATGTGGATGATCTGTTTTTGAACACGATCGGTGGACTGCTTGGTTATCTGGTGTACAAAGGATTGCTTTATTTGTGGAAAAGATATGAAAAAGCAAGGCATATAGTGAATAAGTAAGAAGCAGATTTTTATGGATCTGCGAATCGTACATGGAAAAGTAAGAAAAAGAATATGAGTGGCAGGGTATCATTATGGCACAGAGAAGACGTAGAAAATACGGATATAAGTTTACAGAGAAGACACAGTCAAAAAAGGGAATTGCAGCTTTTATTCTGGCTGTGCTTTCGATTGCAATTTTTATTTATGTAATTGTAAATTCATTTCATCATGGCGGAAATGGAAGCATGTACCTTGGAAGTGCAGGAGTGTCCTCCATGCTGGTAGCACTGGTCGCTGTGGTACTGGCAGTGATGAGCCTTCGGGAAGAGGAGTCTTTTAAGCTGTTTCCATATATGTCGACTGTGCTGTCGTTTCTTGCAGCCGGTATGTGGATTGCAATTTATGTAATTGGATTTATGATATAATAAAGACTACCGAGCAAAGTGAGTGTAGATAATGATTATGAAGCATAGCTTCATAATATAGTAATAAGGGAGATCAGGATGGGATACAGAGATATTTATAAGGAGTCAAATGAGCAGGCAGAGGAGCGTTTTTCGCTTGTGATGGAGCGTATTGCAGAGATCGCAGAAGAAACGGACGTGCCGGAGAAATTTGACGATTATTTTAAAAAGACCGCAGCATTTTTGTTACAGTTAAAGAATGTGTCAGAGAAAGCGGAGAAAGATACATTAAAAGATGCTTCTCTTACAGAGTGCGAAAAACAGAATGCAGGTTTTTATGATGACATCAAAGCGGAAAATTATGGAAAAAGTTATGGAAATCCGACTTATGCAGTAGAAAAACTGGGAGAAGAATACGGACAGATTTTATCTGCACTGTATGCAGAGTGCCGTAAACGTATTACGGATGCCTATGCTGCAAAAAAATGAACGTGACGATCACGGCAGAATTATTTGTTGAGATCTATAATTATTTTGAAGACAAAGAGGGGATTGATAAAACTGCAATTGAGCAGGCGATTTACTGGTATTTCCATGATTACAGTGAAATCTTTATCGGAGATTCTGTGCGTGAACTTGTGGATTCCGAAGAAGATTTCTTATATCAGATTGTGATGAACTCAGATTTGAACGACTTGCGTTATCTCTACCAGTATGGTCAGCATATCGGAAAAATGAGACCGGAATCGCGGCATTTTAAATGGCATGACAGACGAGGAGATCCAGGCAATGGCGGATACTTACACGGAAGGATACCGCATTGGTTTTGCGGCAACCGGAAAAGACCTGTCAAAGAAAACAACGGCACAGGTGCGTTACCCGATCGGTTTTGAGCGCATGGTGCGTGCCGCAGTAAAAAATTTGGAAAAATTAAATTTAAAAGTAACAATGCGGGCATGCTCCTCCGCAGCAAATAAACAGTATGATTATGACCACAAAGAGGACAAAGCATTATATTATGATAAGGCATATGTGGAGAGACGCCTGGAAGTAATGAAAACTTCTTTTGAAGAGATGAAAAAACTTGCAAACGGTCAGGCTGGTCCTGCTGTTATCGAAGTGTTTGGCGAGATTCCATTTTCTCCGGAGACCAAAAAAGAGGTATTAAAGCTGGATGAAAAACAGCAGCAGTTAAGTGTTTACGATATGAGCATGTCGGGACAGATCACAAATCAGTATATTATCGGTGAGGAGCGCAGCTTTACGATATTGCATATCCGGTGCCTGAGATTGGTGAGAAGTTTGAAGAAATTTTTGCAGAGACAGTCAAGATCAATACATTGGATTATACCTTATACCAGAATATGCAGCAGAAGATCATCGATGTGTTAGATCAGGCTGAAAAAGTGCATATCACCGGTAAAAATAACAATAAGACAGACCTCTATGTTTCTATCTGGCCACTAAAAGATGCTACAAAAGAATCCGCATTTGAAAACTGTGTGGCAGACGTCAATATCCCGGTAGGTGAGGTGTTTACTTCCCCGGTATTAAAAGGAACAACCGGAAAATTGTTTGTCAGTCAGGTTTATCTGAATGAACTGAAATATCTTAACCTTGAAATTGATTTCGAGGACGGAATGATCAGAGATTACACCTGCACAAACTTTGAAAAAGAGGAAGAGTGCAGAAAATATATCAAAGAGAATGTCTTAATGAATCATGAGACACTGCCAATGGGTGAGTTTGCGATCGGAACCAACACCACAGCTTACCGCATGGCAAGAGATTTTGATATTGCAGATAAATTGCCAATCCTGATCGCAGAAAAGACAGGACCTCACTTTGCAATGGGAGATACCTGCTATTCCCACGAGGAGGACATGGTGACTTATAACCCGGATGGAAAACAGATCGTTGCAAGAGAAAACGATTTTTCAAAACTCCGCAGCGAGGATATGAGCAAGGCATATTTCAACTGTCATACAGATATTACCATTCCTTATGATGAGCTTGACAAGATTACAGTCATCCGCAAGGATGGAACGACAGAAGATATTATTTCCGATGGACGTTTTGTGCTCGCAGGAATCGAAGAACTGAATAAGCCGCTGGACCGCTAAACGGGAAAAATATAAATTCTGGATAACTGCCAAATAATAGGATTATTTGACGGTGTCCGGAATTTTATATTTGACAAAACAGTTGATAATTATGTAATAAGATCACAACAATATATAAATACATTTAATAAAACAAATAACAATTATTAATTGGACTTCTTAATTAAGATGTATTATAATGAGCGCAAGAGAGAAAAATAATGACGATAGACAATTGCGAAACTCATGAAAATCTAAATTGAATTGTGAAAATTAACAAAAGCTTGAGAAAACACTGGGGAGCGGTCGGTACTTAGAAGGCAGGTACGATGTCAATCGTGACTGGCTTCTTAGTACCGTTACCAGCGACACGTAGCGAGAGCGTGTTTTCGAAAATTTTGTTAATTTTGAACAATTGAAAGAAGAGTAGGATGAGTTTCGCAAACGCCTAAGTAATGACGATAAGAAAAGGAGACGAATATCATGGCAAAAGTTGGTATTGTAATGGGCAGTGACTCAGATATGCCGGTTATGGCAAAGGCAGCAGATATATTAGAAAAATTAGGAATCGATTACGAGATGACGATCATCTCAGCACACCGTGAACCGGATGTTTTCTTTGAGTATGCAAAATCGGCTGAGAGCAAAGGTTTTAAAGTCATCATTGCCGGAGCAGGAATGGCGGCGCATCTTCCAGGTATGTGCGCAGCAATTTTCCCAATGCCAGTCATTGGTATTCCGATGCATACCACTTCCTTAGGAGGAAGAGATTCCTTATATTCCATCGTGCAGATGCCGTCTGGTATTCCGGTAGCAACTGTAGCGATCAATGGTGGAGCAAATGCAGGACTTCTCGCAGCTAAAATTCTTGCAACTTCAGACGAAGCTTTGTTAGAGAGACTGAAAGCTTACTCCAAAGATCTGAAGGAGCAGGTTCAGGCAAAAGATGCAAGATTACAGGAAGTTGGATACAAGAACTATTAAATGTTTACGAAACTCCTGCTAGTCATCCTTAAATTGTTCAAAATTAACAAAATTCTCGAAAACACGCTCTCGCTACGTGTCGCTGGTAACGGTACTAAGAAGCCAGTTGCGACTTGCGTTGCACCTACCTTCTAAGAACCGACCGCTCCCCAGCGTTTCTCAAGCTTTTGTTAATTTTTCACAATTCAATTTAGGTTTTCATGAGTTTCGCAATTATTTAAATAAGAACTACTATAAAGGAGAGAAAAAATGGATTACAAGAACGCAGGTGTAGATATTGAGGCTGGATATGAATCAGTGGAATTAATGAAAAAATATGTAAAGGGAACCATGCGTCCGGAAGTGTTAGGCGGACTTGGTGGATTTTCCGGTGCTTTTTCCATGGAAGCAATCAAGGGAATGGAGGAGCCGGTACTTTTATCTGGTACAGACGGATGTGGAACAAAAGTAAAATTGGCATTTCTTCTGGACAAGCATGATACGATCGGTATCGACTGTGTTGCAATGTGTGTCAATGATGTTGCCTGCGCAGGTGGTGAACCATTATTTTTCTTAGATTATATTGCATGTGGCAAAAACTACCCGGAAAAAATCGCAACGATCGTAAGCGGTGTGGCAGAGGGCTGTAAGCAGTCCGGCTGTGCTCTGATTGGTGGAGAAACCGCAGAACATCCGGGACTGATGCCGGAAGATGAATACGATCTTGCCGGATTTACTGTAGGTGTGGTAGATAAAAAAGACATCATTACAGGAGAGAACTTAAAGGCTGGTGATGTGCTGATCGGTATGGCTTCCACAGGTGTACATTCCAACGGATTTCCCTTGTCAGAAAGATCTTTAAAATGGACAAAGAGACATTAAATACATACCATGAGGAACTTGGCAAGACATTAGGCGAAGCATTGCTTGCACCGACAAGAATTTATGTCAAGGCTTTGAAGAATGTGAAAGAAGCAGGTGTTCGGGTCAAGGCGTGCAGCCATATCACAGGTGGCGGTTTCTATGAGAACGTTCCTAGAATGTTACCGGAAGGCAAACATGCAGTCATCAAAAAAGACAGCTATGAAGTACCGGCTATCTTTAAAATGATGGAGAGAGAGGGAAATGTTGAGGAGCACATGATGTACAATACTTACAACATGGGTATTGGAATGATCGTTGCGGTTGATCCTGCGGATGTGGAGAAGACTATGGAAGCAATGCGTGCAGCCGGAGACACCCCATATGTGATCGGTGAGATCAAAGACGGCGAAAAAGGAGTAACTTATGCTAAAAGTTGCAGTTTTAGTATCCGGCGGTGGTACGAACCTTCAGGCAATTTTAGATGCAATAGACAATGGAACAATCACCAATGCAAAAGTGGAAGTTGTGATCAGCAACAACAAAAATGCATACGCTTTAGAACGTGCGAAAAATCATGGGATCGAGGCTCTTTGCATTTCTCCGAAGGACTACGGGACAAGAGATGCGTTCAACAAAGCATTTCTGGAAAAATTAGATGACTGTCAACCGGATTTAATAGTTCTTGCTGGATTTTTGGTTGTGATTCCGAAGCAGATGATCGAAAAATACAGAAACCGTATCATCAATATCCATCCATCCCTGATCCCATCTTTCTGCGGAACCGGTTATTACGGACTGAAAGTCCATGAGGGTGTGCTATCCCGCGGTGTAAAAGTGACCGGAGCAACGGTACACTTTGTAGATGAGGGAACAGACACAGGTCCTATCATTTACAGAAGGCAGTGGAAGTAGAGCAGGATGATACACCGGAAATCCTGCAGAGACGTGTCATGGAGCAGGCGGAGTGGATCATCATGCCGAAGGCGATCGATCTGATCGCAAACGGAAAAGTTTCTGTCGTAGATGGCAGAGTCCGAATTGACGAGAATAAGTAATAGCGAAACCGAAAGAAGAGTTTCGCCAATATTTCATAGAGAAGGAGAATCCGCATGAAAGTATTAGTAGTAGGAAGTGGCGGTCGTGAACATGCGATCTGCACCAGCGTTGCAAAAAGTCCGCGTGTAGATAAAATCTACTGTGCACCGGGTAATGCCGGAATTGCAGCACTCGCAGAGTGTGTGCCGATCGGTGCGATGGAATTTGATAAATTAGTTGCTTTTGCAAAAGAAAAAGAAATTGATTTTACAATTGTAGGAATGGATGATCCGTTAGTTGGCGGAATTGTGGACGTATTTGAGGCAGAGGGACTTAAAGTATTCGGTCCAAGAAAAAAATGCGGCAATCTTAGAGGGCTCCAAGGCATTTTCCAAAGACCTGATGAAAAAATACAACATTCCGACTGCAGCATACGAAAATTTTACCGATCCGCAGGCGGCACTTGCTTATCTTGAGACAGCAAAAATGCCAATCGTTTTAAAAGCGGATGGACTGGCACTTGGAAAAGGTGTTTTAATTTGCAATACATTAGAGGAAGCAAAAGCCGGTGTCAAAGAGATCATGGAGGATAAGAAGTTCGGAACAGCAGGAAATACCATGGTCATCGAAGAGTTTATGACCGGACGTGAAGTGTCCGTTTTATCTTTTGTGGATGGAAAGACCATTAAGATTATGTCCTCCGCACAGGATCACAAACGTGCAAAAGACGGCGATCAGGCTTAAATACCGGAGGAATTGGGAAACTTTCTCCAAGCCCATTCTATACAAAAGAAGTGGATGAGTTCTGTAAAAAATATATTTATCAGGCAACAGTCGATGCAATGGCGGCAGAGGGCAGACCATTTACAGGTGTTATTTTCTTTGGACTGATGCTGACAGCAGACGGACCGAGAGTGTTAGAGTATAATGCCAGATTGGCGATCCGGAAGCACAGGTTGTTCTTCCAAGAATGAAAATGACATCATTGATGTGATGGAAGCCTGTGTAGATGGCAAATTAGATACGATCGATCTTCAGTTTGAAGATAATGCGGCAGTCTGCGTTGTGCTTGCATCTGACGGTTATCCGGTGGCTTATGAAAAAGGATTTGAGATCACCGGACTTGAGAAGTTTGAGGGAAAAGAGGATTACTTCTGTTTCCATGCCGGAACAAAATTCAATGAGGCAGGAAAGATTGTGACCAACGGCGGACGTGTTCTTGGAATCACAGCGACAGGAGCCGATTTAAAAGAAGCGAGAAAAAAAGCCTACGAGGCAACCGAGTGGGTAAACTTCGCCAATAAATACATGCGCCATGATATTGGAAAAGCAATTGACGAGGCGTAATATTTTTTGAATTTAAAATCGTTCAGACCGGATGCATCGGTTTTCGGAAAGTCAGATGGAGTTCTTATGATTTGAAAACGCTGGAAAAGGTCTGAGCGGTTTTTTGCTTATAGTAATGGAAATTCCGCGAAGTCTGAATTCTATTAGATTCAAGAAAAGAAAGACATGGAATAATTGCGAAAAAACATTGCATATTTGCCCCAATCGGTATAATTACAGTTGGTACATTCCAGCTTTGGAATGAATTTCAGGAAAACCAGACTGGAAAAATGATTCCAGAAACAGTTTTTCCAAAAAGCAGGGAGAATTACATGTCACAATCTGTAATGATTAAAAGCAACAAATATGGTATTAATCTGGTGCTGGATCCGAATATACCGTTTGTGGAATTGTTAAAGGATGTTATTGAGAAGTTCAAGGCATCAGAAAAATTCTTTAAAAATGCTGAATTAGCCATTTCTTTTGAGGGAAGAAAGCTTTCGGAAGAGGAAGAAAACCGTATTATCGAGGCAATCACAGAGAATACGACGATTCAGATTTTATGCATCGTACAAAATGGCAGTGAACAGGAAGCAGTCATGAAACAGCAGATTGAGTACTATCAGGCAGTACAGCAGCAGTTTATGAATGCAAACACCGGTTCCGGAGATTTTTACAGAGGAACTTTGCGTTCCGGACAGGTTATCGAAAGTGAATCCAGCGTAACCATTATCGGGGATGTGAATCCAGGTGCGAAGATAATCTCGCAGGGGAATATCGTCATTCTTGGAGCGTTGAAAGGAAATGCACATGCGGGCAGCGCTGGCGACCGCAATTGTTTTATTTTTGCGCTTGATATGAACCCAATCCAGATTCAGATCGGTGATCTGATCGCCAAGAGCCGGATAAAGAAAAAACGAGAAAACATCTGTTGAGACGTGAAAAAGTTCAGACCGCAGAGTCCCAGATCGCAGTGGCGAGGGATGGCAATATTTATATTGAGCCGGTCACAAAAGATATTTTAAACAGAATGTAAAATGCGAAATGCACAGGAGGAAATCATGAGCGAAGTTATTGTAATCACATCTGGAAAGGGTGGAGTAGGTAAGACAACTACAACAGCAAATGTAGGAACAGGTCTTGCACAGTTGAATAAAAAGGTAGTAATGATCGATACTGATATCGGTCTTCGTAACTTAGACGTTGTCATGGGATTAGAGAACCGTATTGTATACAATCTGGTTGATGTTATCGAGGGCAAATGTCGTTTGAAACAGGCACTCATCAAGGATAAAAAGTATCCTGAATTATGTCTGTTACCATCCGCGCAGACAAGAGATAAGGATGCCGTGACACCGGAGCAGATGGTAGAGCTGATCGATGAACTGAGAAAAGAATTTGATTACATTTTACTTGACTGCCCGGCTGGAATCGAGCAGGGATTCAAGAATGCCATTGCAGGCGCAGACAGAGCATTGGTTGTCACAACACCTGAGGTATCTGCAATCCGTGATGCAGACAGAATCGTTGGCTTGCTGGAAGCAAATGAGATGAAACGTATCGACCTTATCGTAAACCGTCTGAGAATGGATATGGTAAAACGTGGAGATATGATGAAGGTAGAAGATGTTACGGATATCCTTGCAGTCAATCTGATCGGTGCAGTGCCGGATGATGAACATATCGTTGTTTCTACAAACCAGGGTGAACCATTGGTTGGTTCTGACTGTCTTGCAGGAAAAGCATATGCCAATATCAGCAGACGTATTATAGGAGAAGAGGTTCCATTTTTAGACTTGGAAGTAAAACAGGGTGTATTTGGAAAATTAATGGATTTATTTAAGAAAAACTAAGGGGGGAGAAGCCACATGGGTTTAATGGATTTGTTCAAAAAGAAAAGTTCTGGTGACGTTGCAAAGGATCGTTTGAAACTTTTACTTGTATCTGACCGTGCCAACTGCTCTCCTGAGATGATGGAAATGATCAAACGGGATATTATCCAGGTAATTTCCAAGTACATGGACATTGATGCAGATGCGTTGGATGTGAAGATCACAGAGACAGAATCTGACTCCAATAATGGTATGGTTCCAGCATTATTTGCAAATATCCCGATCAAGGATATGAAGCATAAACCGGATAAACGCTAAGATGGATAACCGGAGTTTGACGGACGTAGTGTCGCAGATTCTGTGATGCTTTCTCAGGGTGTGAAGGGCAGATATAAGCGTCCTCTCACAAGACGTGATTTTATAGATTTATGAAAAGAAAAACGGTACAGACAAATATGATGTTCCTGTTCGCCGGGCATTCCGCTGGGCTTCTGAACAACAATCATGTTCAGCTGAAGCTTCCATGATTGTTAGAATCCCAGCTCCATGGCTC
>ENA-OQER01001226-OQER01001226.1-human-gut-metagenome-genome-assembly--contig:-NODE-1226-length-12761-cov-2.489156_pt1 | contig 12761 bp, 19 predicted proteins | sample MGYA00242797_ERZ504639 | MGnify/ENA primary metagenome ERZ504639 (study PRJEB26092, sample SAMD00036306) | human gut metagenome | host: Homo sapiens | study: EMG produced TPA metagenomics assembly of...
TGCCCCAATTAAAGCAAACATCAAGCTAGCCATTGGCACTGTGAAACGTTGATATAATTCTATCTCTAATTTTTTAGTATCCACATATTGAGATTTCATTATATTAATCTGTTCGATAGCGCCTACTGGACATTCTGGTTCGCAAGTTCCACAGCTAACGCATGAATCAGAAATTACGTATGCCATTGATATTCCCTCCTTATAATTAAATAAAAATCATTATTCTGCGTATTAAGAATACGCATCACATCATAAATGATGTAAGGTTATCGTCGCCAATAACTTTAACACACATTTTAATACAAACAGACACGGTTTACAAGTCCATAACATGAAAAATCGTGTATTTTAATTAGCACAAGCCATTAAAATACACGATAATGAAAGCGTAAATGATAAATATTGCTCAATAACAAAAATTAAAAAGTTGAGAAGTGATACAGCGTCTTGGAACGGAAATCCTCGCCGGGATGAAGCACGATGCTTGGGAAATTTCCGTGATTGATCGCATCAGGGAAATGCTGTGTTTCCAGGCAGACACTGGAGTGCTCTGCGTACGGAACGCCCTCTTTTCCCGGAAGCTTCATTGGCTGGTTTGCGACATAAAGCTGCAGACCCGGCTGGTCCGTAAAGCAGGTCATGCGGATTCCCGTCTCTTTTGACTGGAGAACGGCAGCCTCCCTGAGACCGGTTCCGTTGATGACAAAGTTGTGATCGTAAGTGCCGAATTTTTTTCAACTGCTCATAATCGGAGTTGTACATTTTTCCGATTGTGTGCATGGTGCGGAAGTCAAATGGAGTGCCATCTACCGGGATAAACTTTCCGGTTGGAGCCTGGGAGTCATCGAGTTCCGTGATCTCATCTGCATCAATAAATAATTCATGCGACATAATATCGCCATGACCTTCACCGTTTAAGTTAAAATAACCGTGATTTGTCACATTGAACAGTGTATCCGCATCTGTGGATGCCTCGTAAAGAATCGAAAGCTCATTGTCCTCGGACCATCCATAAGTGACTGTCAGTGTCAGATTACCGGATATCCCTCTTCCCCATCTGCTGAATTCATGGTAAAAATTAATTTGTCATCCTTGATCTTCGATTCCCAGATCTTAGAAGCGTAACCGACGATACCGCCGTGCAGGTGATTTGTTCCGTTGTTGATGGCAAGCTGGTATTCTTTTCCATTCAGAGAAAAGTGGCCATCTTTGATGCGGTTGGCAACCCGGCCTACTACAGCACCGAGCTTGCATCATCGTCTGCATAGTGATCGGCTGTTGAGAATCCAAGACATACATCTACCGGATCACCATTGCGGTCCGGCACGACAATTTTGTCAGACGGCAGCCAAAGTCAATGATCTCAACATAAGCGCCGCTTGTGTTTTCCAAATGAAATAAATTGATAATAGAACCGTTTTTTGTAGTTCCAAATTCTGATTTTGTAATTTTCATAACGATCTCCCTCCTGTAAGAAAGATTGCTGATATTTCTGCCAAAGCATATAATACCGGAAAAGAAGCAGTTACTATTTGAAAATAACTGCTGCATCAATATTCTTTACCTAATTAAAATTATTATGCCACATTTAGAAAAACATAGCAAGTATGTTGCCTAATTTTTGGAATTGTGAGATAATAATACATGAATGTTCGGAGGAATAACATGCAGACTAAAGTTGTAAAAATAGATCCATTTCAGATAGACGAAAATGAAATGAAAGAAGCGGCAGAACTCATCCGAAAAGGAGAACTGGTAGCATTTCCAACAGAGACCGTATATGGTCTGGGTGCAGATGCGCTGCATCCGGAAGCATCAAAAAAGATATATGCGGCAAAGGGACGGCCATCAGACAATCCCCTGATCGTGCATATCTGCAAATTTGAGGAACTTGTTTCCATTGCAAAAGAAGTTCCTGCTCAGGCAGAAAAGCTGGCAGACGCATTCTGGCCAGGACCGCTCACGATGATCGTCTGGAAGAATGAAAAAGTACCATATGAGACGACCGGCGGTATGGAGACCGTAGCAATCCGTATGCCAAAACACCCGGTAGCATTAAAATTAATTGAGGAAAGCGGATGCCTGATTGCAGCACCAAGTGCAAATACATCCGGCAAGCCAAGCCCGACAGAGGCTTCCCATGTGAAGCTTGATCTGGATGGCAAGATACCGATGATCTTAGACGGAGGACCGGTAGGAATCGGCATTGAGTCAACAATCATTGATCTGACCGAAGATACTCCGATGATCTTACGCCCTGGTTATATCACGAAAGAAATGTTAGAAGAGGTTCTTGGTGAGGAAGTGAAGATCGATCCGGGAATTATAGCCTCGGATTCGCTCACAAAGCCGAAAGCACCTGGAATGAAATACAAACATTATGCACCGAAAGCAGATCTTGTGCTTGTAGATGGCGAGGCAGAGAACGTTGTGAAAAAGATTAACGAACTCGTAGCCGAAAAGCAGAAAAATGGTCTGAAAGTCGGAGTGATCGCAACGGATGAGACAAAAGATCAGTATCAGGCAGATATTGTTGTGAGCATTGGAGCGCGGGCGGATGAAGACGCGATCGCGCAGCATCTCTATAAGATTTTAAGGGAATTTGATGACTGGAATGTAGATGCAATCTATTCAGAGAGTTTTGCAACACCAAGGATTGGACAGGCAATCATGAACCGTCTTTTGAAGGCGGCGGGACATCAAGTATTACATGCGTAGTTTTGATGACCGATGCAGAGATCAGAAAGGCATGATTTATATGAAACAATATAACCGAATCCTGTTTGTGGCAGAGAGCGGCACATCCCGTGCGCCCATGGCAGCAGGGATTTTAAGTGAATACACATTAAAGCACCCGGTGACAATAGAGTGCAGAGGCTTAGTTGTACTTTTCCCGGAGCCGTTGAATCAGAAGGCAGAGGCAGTGATGATCAGCAATGGAATTAACTGGGAGAATTTCACATCCACGCAGCTTGAGGATGAAGATTTTACAGATGATACGCTCGTACTCACGATGGAGCACAGCCAGTTAGAGAAGATTTTTGAAAAATACCCAAGTGCCAGAGAAGAAAATGTATATGTACTGACAGAACTTGTCGGTGATGAATTAGAGATTTTAGATCCTTATGGCGGATCACTGCAGTCTTATGGGCTGTGTTATGAGACCATGAGGAAATCAATCATAAAATTAGTAAAACTTTTAAACGAAGGAGAATAAAAAACATGTCAAAAGTAGTAGTAATGGATCACCCATTAATCCAGCACAAAATTGGAATTATGAGAAGAACGGATACAGGTTCCAAGGATTTCCGTACACTTGTAAGTGAGGTTGCAATGTTAGAGTGCTATGAGGCAACCAGAGATCTGAAGCTGACAGATGTTGAGATCGATACACCAATCTGTCATGCAACTGTAAAAGAATTAAAGGGTAAAAAACTTGCAGTCGTACCTATTTTACGTGCAGGTCTTGGAATGGTAGACGGAATGCTTGCAATGATCCCAGCCGCAAAGGTAGGACATATCGGATTGTACCGTGACCCTGAAACATTAGAGCCAGTAGAGTACTACTGCAAATTACCGGATGACTGCGCAAACCGTGAAGTATTTGTTGTTGACCCAATGCTTGCAACAGGTGGATCTTCCGCAGCAGCAATCCAGATGTTGAAAGACAAAGGTGTAAAAAATATCCACCTTATGGTTATCATCGCAGCTCCGGAAGGAGTGAAGAAAATGCAGGAAGCACATCCGGACGTAGATATTTATATCGGTGCGCTGGATGATCATCTGAATGAGCATGGATATATTGTTCCGGGTCTTGGCGATGCCGGAGACAGAATTTTCGGAACAAAATAATCCAGAGAAATACCCGTTTTTCTGAGAGGAATAGATATGAGTGAGAAACGCAGAGATTACATCAGCTGGGATGAATATTTTATGGGTGTGGCAATGCTTACCGGCATGCGCTCCAAGGACCGAACACACAGGTAGGGGCGTGTATTGTAAGTGCAGATCATAAGATTTTATCGATGGGATACAACGGACTGCCAACAGGCTGTTCGGATGATGAATTCCCATGGGGACGGGAAGGTGCTCCGTTGGAGAACAAATACCTGTTTACCACACACAGTGAGCTGAATGCAATTTTAAATTATCGTGGTGGAAGTCTGGAAGGCTCGACGATTTATGTTTCATTATTCCCATGCAATGAATGTGCAAAAGCAATTATTCAGGCGGGAATTAAGAGAATTGTGTACGACAGCGACAAGTATGACGGAACGCCGTCTGTTGTGGCATCCAAGCGTATGTTAAAGGCTGCAGGAGTCGTGATGCAAAAGTATGAACATACCAACAGAGAGATTACGATCAGACTTTAACCGCAGACCATAGAAGAACAGCAGAGAGGAGAACATCACTTATGAAGAATCAGAAAAAAGTGTTTCAGTCACTGACACTGATTTACAGTTTGGGCTGAATATGATCGTTCCCATTGTACTTTGCATGATGTTCGGCATATGGCTCGGCAGGAAATATGATATTTTGTGGATTACGATCCCGTTTTTTGTCATAGGGGCATTGGCGGGTTTCACCAATATTTACAAGATGGCAAAGATTTATGGATTAGGCAGAAAAGACAGGAAGAAGTAAGATGTTAAAGAGACTAAACGATGCATTACCAGAGCTTGTTCTAGGTATTATAGTATATGGGATTGTCGTGGAATTGGCAGGCGTATGGTTTGTGACGGACAAGCTGCGGTACACAACGGGACTGGTGATCGGAATTGCATTGGCTGTGGGAATGGCGGTCAACATGGCAATCGTACTTCGGGATGCCGTTGAAATTTATGGCGGAGAGCATGCACAGGCAAAGATCATTGCTAAGTCGATTTTGCGGTATGTGATCGTTGTGATCGTCTTTTTTGTCATGATGAAGTTTAATCTTGGTAATTTATTTACAGCTTTTATCGGTGTCCTGGGATTGAAGATATCTGCTTATCTTCAGCCCTTTACACATAAATTTGTTTTAAAACTGCAGGGAAGAGTGGAGACACCTTCCGAAAGCAGCGACAATTAAAAACGAGAAAGGAGGAGGTGAGAACGTGAGTAACGCAATCCTAATGTCTGGTGGAGCGGATGATATTGACTTTATGATCCATGGACTGTTCTCCTATCAGCTGTTTGGACATACCGTGTGGATTACAACATCCCATGTATGCATTCTGATCGTTATGCTTGTGATCCTGATCTTTGCAGTGATTGCAAACCGTAAGATCAAACATGCGACAGAAGTACCGGATGGCTTTCAGAATGTCATTGAACTCATCGTTGAAAAGTTGGATGGTGTAGTTATGGGCACGATGGGTAAAGTAGCTGGTCCGAAGTTTGTGAATTATATCAGCACAATCTTTATTTTCATTTTTATGAGTAATATCTCCGGTCTGTTTGGTCTCAGACCACCAACAGCGGACTATGGTACAACACTTGCACTTGGTCTTATTACATTTTTCCTGATCCATATCACGCAGTTCAAAAATCTGCCGTTGAAACAGATCTGGGTAGACATGTGTTCGCCATTACCACCATGGCTGCCAATTTGGTTCCCAATCAATGTGATTAGTGAGATTGCGGTACCGATTTCCCTGTCATTACGTTTGTTCGCAAACGTATTATCAGGAACCGTTATGATGGCGCTTGTATACGGCTTATTGAGCAAAATTGCGATTATCTGGCCGGCAGCCCTTCATGTGTACTTTGATTTGTTCTCAGGAGCAATTCAGACCTATGTATCTGTATGCTGACAATGACTTATATCAGCCAGAATTACGAACAAGAGTAGAAAAGGAGAATTCAATATGAATATTACAGGACAGGATTTAATTTTAGCATGCTCAGCAATCGGAGCAGGTTTAGCAGTTATCGCAGGTATCGGACCTGGTATTGGACAGGGTATCGCAGCAGGACATGCAGCAGCAGCCGTTGGTAGAAATCCGGGTGCAAAAGGCGATATTATGTCAACCATGCTTTTGGGTCAGGCTGTAGCAGAGACAACAGGTCTTTATGGTCTGTTGATCGCTATGTTATTACTTTTCGTAAAACCATTAGTATAAGAAGTTTTGGAAAAAGCTAAAATAAACGGAAAGGAGGCCAGACCTTGGAGGAAATGACAAGACTTTTTAATCTGGATTTCCAGCTTCTGCATGATACCGTACTTCTTGCAATCGCTATTTTCTTCCTGTTTTTAGCCCTGTCATATCTGTTATTTAATCCGGTCCGTAAGATGCTTAAGGACAGACAGGAGAAGATCGCAACAGATATCGACACCGCACTTGCAGATAAGAAGGATGCCGCTGCTTTAAAAGCAGAGTACGAAGCGAAGCTGAAAAATATAGATAAAGAGGCAGAACAGATTTTAAGCGAAGCCCGCCAGAAAGCTTTGAAAAACGAAGCAAAAATTGTGGACGAAGCCAAGGAAGAGGCTGCTCGGATCATCCAGAGAGCGAACGAGGAAGCAGAGCTTTCCAAGAAACGTGCAATGGATGAGGTAAAACAGGAAATGATCACAGTTGCATCTATGATGGCTGCAAAAGTTGTAGCTGCCAATATTGATGCTACAGTTCAGGATACGCTGGTAGAAGAGACATTGAAAGAAATGGGTGAATCAACATGGCAAAGCTAGTATCAAAAACATACGGTGACGCATTGTTTGAGGTAGCTTTGGAGAAAAACCAGTTGATGAGTTCCTGGATGAAGTCAAAGCGGCACAGACCGCCATTGAAGAAAACAAAGAACTCTTCAAATTAATGAGTCATCCAAAAATCGTAAAAGAAGAAAAAATCAAGATCATCACAGACATTTTTACAGGAAAAGTTTCCGAAGAACTTGTTGGACTTCTCCGCATGATCGTGGATAAAGGACACTTTGAACAGGTGGACAGTGTATTTACTTACTTTATTGATGAAGTAAAAGAATACAAGAATATCGGAACTGCTTATGTGACTTCCGCAATGGAGTTATCCGATGCACAGAAGGCAGCAGTGGAAAAACGGTTATTAGAGACAACAAAGTATGTGAAATTTGAAATGCATTATGATGTCGATTCCGAATTGATCGGCGGAATGGTGATCCGTATCGGCGACAGAGTCGTTGACAGCAGTGTTCGGACCAAATTATATGATCTGACACGCGAGTTATCCAAAATACAGTTGAAAGCAGGTGAATGCGCTTCATGAATTTAAAACCAGAAGAAATAAGTTCCGTTATTAAAGAACAGATCAAACGTTATGCAGCGCAGTTAGAAGTAGCTGACGTTGGTACCGTAATTCAGGTGGCAGATGGTATCGCACGTATTCACGGTCTTGATAATGCAATGCAGGGCGAACTTTTAGAGTTCCCTGGCGAAGTATATGGAATGGTATTAAACCTTGAGGAAGATAACGTTGGTGCCGTATTGCTCGGTAACCAGAAGAATATCAACGAGGGTGATACTGTAAAGACAACCGGACGAGTTGTTGAAGTTCCAGTCGGGGACGCTATGTTAGGACGTGTAGTCAATGCATTAGGACAGCCAATTGATGGCAAAGGACCTATTGAAACAGACAGATACCGCCAGATCGAACGTGTTGCATCCGGTGTTATTTCCAGAAAATCAGTAGATACACCGTTGCAGACAGGTATTAAAGCGATCGATTCCATGGTTCCAATCGGACGTGGACAGCGTGAGCTGATCATCGGTGACAGACAGACCGGTAAGACAGCGATCGCAATCGATACAATTATCAACCAGAAGGGACAGAACGTAAAATGTATTTACGTTGCAATTGGTCAGAAAGCTTCTACCGTTGCATCTCTTGTTAAGACATTAGAAGAATTTGGTGCGATGTCTTACACTACAGTTGTAGCATCAACTGCAAGTGAATTAGCACCATTACAGTATATTGCACCATACGCAGGATGTGCGATTGGTGAGGAATGGATGGAAGCAGGACAGGATGTTCTCATTGTTTACGATGATTTGAGTAAGCATGCAGCTGCATACCGTACACTCTCCCTGCTTCTTAAGAGACCACCAGGACGTGAGGCTTATCCAGGTGATGTATTCTACTTACACTCCAGACTGTTAGAGCGTGCAGCTCGTCTTTCTGATAAATTAGGCGGAGGTTCTTTAACAGCACTTCCAATTATCGAGACACAGGCCGGTGATGTATCAGCATACATTCCTACAAATGTAATTTCCATCACAGATGGTCAGATTTATCTGGAAACAGAGATGTTCAACTCCGGTTTCAGACCAGCGATCAACGCAGGTCTTTCCGTATCCCGAGTTGGAGGTTCTGCCCAGATCAAAGCGATGAAGAAGATCGCAGCACCTATCCGTGTGGAACTTGCACAGTATCGTGAGTTGGCAGCATTCGCACAGTTCGGTTCCGAGCTGGATGCAGATACTACCGAGAAGCTTGCACAGGGTGAAAGAATCCGTGAGATTTTAAAACAGCCTCAGTATCAGCCAATGCCAGTTGAAAAACAGGTTATGATCATTTATGCAGCTACCAAGAAGTACCTGATCGACATTCCGGTTGAGAAGATTCTTGATTTTGAAAAGCATTATTTGAATATGTTGATACCAAGTATCCGGAAGTGCCAGAGGCAATCCGTACTGAAAAAGTCATCAGTGATGAGACAGAAGCAAAACTTGTAAAAGCAATCGAAGAATGCAAAGCGGACTTTTTAAAGTAGGCGGAGGGAGGTTTTTCTTATGGCCTCAATGAAGGACATTAAAAGAAGAAAAAGCAGCATACAGAGTACGCAGCAGATCACCAAAGCCATGAAACTTGTTTCGACTGTAAAGTTACAGAAAGCAAAGGGAAGAGCGGAACAGACGAATCCATATTTTAATTATATGTATCAGACTGTCAGCTCCATGCTTGCAAAGTCCGGAAACATTAATCATCCATATTTAAAATCCGGGGAATCCACGAAAAAGGCAGTGGTTGTGATCACGTCTAACCGTGGACTTGCCGGAGGCTACAACTCCAATATTGTAAAGCTGATTACAGGAAGTGATTTGAACAAAGAGGATCTTTTGATCTATGCAATTGGTAATAAAGGACGTGAAGCATTAGAGCGCCGTGGTTACCATATTGAACTGGAGGATTCCGCAATGATCGAATCTCCTCCTATGAGGATGCAGCAGCTCTTTGTAAAAAGATCCTGCAGTCATTCTCAGACGGTGAGATTGGCGAGATTTATCTTGCTTACACAACATTTTAAAATACTGTCAGCCATGAGCCGAAGCTTATCAAACTGCTTCCGGTTGAGATTGAGGCAGGGACGTAGCGGAGGATACAGATTCGAATATTCTTATGAATTATGAGCCAACCACAGAAGAAGCACTGGATATGATCATTCCAAAATATGTCACCAGTCTTTTCTATGGAGCATTAGTAGAAGCTGTAGCCAGTGAAAATGGAGCGAGAATGCAGGCGATGGATTCTGCAACAAGTAATGCAGAAGAAATGATCAGCGATTTGACTCTGAAGTATAACAGAGCGCGTCAGGGCGCTATCACTCAGGAATTAACTGAGATCATAGCAGGCGCGTCAGCAATCTCCTAGATAAGCAGCAATCTGCGCACTTTAGGAGGAAAGAATAATAAACAAGGAGAAATTATAGCATGGCAAATAATATAGGTAAAATTACCCAGATTATTGGTGCCGTTCTGGATATTAAATTCACAGAAGGCAACCTGCCTGAGATCAACGATGCTATCAAGTTCCTACCAGAGATGGAAAAGACTGGTAGTAGAAGTCTCACAGCATCTGGGTGATGATATTGTCAGATGTATCGCCATGGGATCTACAGACGGACTCGTACGTGGAATGGATGCGATCGCTACAGGTGCTCCGATCAGCGTTCCTGTAGGTGAGAATACCCTTGGACGTATGTTCAATGTTTTGGGAAATCCTATTGACGAGATCGATCCACCAACGGGTGTTGAGACATGGCCTATTCATAGAAAAGCACCTGCATTTGAAGAGCAGGCAACTTCTCAGGAAATGTTAGAGACAGGTATCAAAGTCGTTGACCTTCTCTGCCCATACCAGAAAGGTGGTAAAATCGGATTGTTCGGTGGTGCCGGTGTAGGTAAGACCGTATTGATCCAGGAGCTGATCCACAATATCGCTACTGAGCACGGTGGATATTCTGTATTCACAGGTGTAGGAGAGCGTACACGTGAAGGAAACGACCTTTACTATGAAATGAAAGAATCAGGCGTTATTGATAAGACAACCATGGTGTTCGGACAGATGAACGAGCCACCAGGAGCACGTATGAGAGTTGCACTTACCGGTCTTACCATGGCAGAGTACTTCCGTGATAAGGGTGGAAAAGACGTACTTTTATTCATTGATAACATTTTCCGTTTCACACAGGCAGGTTCCGAGGTTTCAGCGCTGTTAGGACGTATGCCTTCAGCCGTAGGTTACCAGCCAACTTACAGACAGAGATGGGTGCGCTCCAGGAGCGGATCACATCTACAAAGAACGGTTCCATCACATCCGTACAGGCAGTTTATGTGCCAGCCGACGATTTAACTGACCCGGCTCCGGCAACAACATTTGCCCATCTGGATGCAACAACCGTATTGGAACGTTCGATTGCAGAGTTAGGTATTTACCCAGCCGTAGATCCACTGGCATCTACTTCCCGTATTCTTGATCCACGTATCATTGGTCAGGAGCACTTTGAAGTTGCCCGTGGTGTACAGGAAATTTTACAGAAATACAAAGAACTTCAGGATATTATTGCAATCCTTGGTATGGACGAGTTATCAGAGGATGATAACTTGTCGTTAACCGTGCGAGAAAGGTACAGAGATTCTTATCCCAGCCATTCTTCGTAGCAGGACAGTTTACCGGTCTGGAAGGAAAATATGTTCCAATCGCAGAAACAGTTCGTGGATTTAAGGAAATCCTGGAAGGAAAACATGATGATGTTCCAGAAAGTTACTTCTTAAATGCAGGAAGCATCGATGAAGTACGCGCTCGTATGAACGCTTAAGGTGGAGGATTATTATGGCAGAGGAAAATAAGATTTTTACCGTAGAGATCATCACTCCGGACCGAATCTTTTATAAAGGTGAGGGAGACATGATCGAATTTACAACTGCTGTTGGTGAGATTGGTGTATACAAGAAACACATTCCGCTGACCACCGTTTTAGCACCGGGTGTTGTGAGGATTCACAAGACAGGTGAAGATGATGTGATTGCAGCAGTGCATTCCGGTTTTGCAGAGATTCTGCCAGATAAAGTAACCCTTCTTGCAGAGATTGCAGAATGGCCGGATGAGATCGATAAAGGTCGTGCTGAAGCAGCAATGAAGCGTGCCGAAGAACGTCTCGCGAATAAGACCGAGGCGATCGATGTGAAGCGTGCAGAGTTTGCACTTCGCAAGGCGCTGGTTCGTCTTGATATTGCAAAATAAAAGAAATGCTGGAAATTCCCCGGAGAGTGTTATATACTTTCAGGGGAATTTTTAATGCAAGACAATAGAATGTTTGCAGAGCGTACATTCTATTGTATATGACAATGCATTGGTGAAAGCTGATATATGAATTTTACTATAAAAACAAAGGAAAGGGCAGGGCTATCATCATGAAAATAACAATTGCAAGACAGTGTGGAAGTGGCGGACATGAAATTGCAGAGGCTTTGGCAGAGAAGCTTCATCTGGAGATATTTGACAAGAAAAGATTTGTGGAAGAGGCAAAAAAGAGAAACTCTACGACGAAAATGCCAACTTTTTAAATGAAAGGCCAATCGACAGTTTCCTTTACAGTATTGCGATGAGCTATGGAGCAACAAATCCGAGAGACCGCTATATTGATTTTGTAAAAGAGCTGACAGAACAGGAAAATTGCATTATTATCGGAAGATGTGCGAATCATATTTACAGAGATGACAAGGACTGCGTTTCCGTTTATCTGCATGCAGACAGAGAAATCAGATGTGAGAGAATACAGAAACGGGATCAGATATCAGAGAGAGAAGCCCTGAAAATGATTCAGGAAGTTGATGAAAAACGTGCTGCTTTTCAGGAACAGTGCACGTCTACCAAATGGGGCGATGGAAACGAGTACGATCTCTGTATCAATACCGGCATAATTGGGATTGAGTATGCGGTGGAGATGATTCTGGAGTATATTCGGTTTGAAAATATACTATAATGAATATTAGAAATTAATTGTAAAAGTACGTTTTATCAATAAAAGGGAATCAATAGAAGCAGTTACATGTAGAAATGAAGCACATGAAACTGCTTTTCTATTTTATTAGATAAACATTGCAAATAGTAGATATCATAAAGTTAGAAAAATGAAAAAAATGAGTAGAATAAGGTTGGAAAAAATGAAAAAACAGGTATAATAAGGTTAGAAAAATTGAATATTATGTATAAAAGTGGGTTGGAAAAATTATAAGTTATGAAATGGCAGGAGGAAATCATGATTGAAAGGAAAGCTAAGGTGGCTGTAAACGAATGGATTACACATGGAAATGACGCCTTTTTGCTGACGGGAGCAAGACAGATCGGAAAAACGTATCTAATAAGGCAATGTCTGAAAGAAAGCGGATATCCATATATAGAATTAAATTTTATAGAGCAGCCTGACTTGTCAATTTGTTTATCGGGGCAAAATGATGCGAAAGAGTTATTGATGCGTTTGAGTGTAGTGGCGAAGGAGCCATTGGAGTCAGGGAAAGACAA
>ENA-OQER01001227-OQER01001227.1-human-gut-metagenome-genome-assembly--contig:-NODE-1227-length-12756-cov-3.020271_pt1 | contig 12756 bp, 13 predicted proteins | sample MGYA00242797_ERZ504639 | MGnify/ENA primary metagenome ERZ504639 (study PRJEB26092, sample SAMD00036306) | human gut metagenome | host: Homo sapiens | study: EMG produced TPA metagenomics assembly of...
GAAGAGAGTCCATGGAAGGGAAAACGGAATACAGAGGAAGATCTGGAGATATTTTTTGCAGAAAAAGGCAGATCTATGAACAGACAGCAAAAGAGACGGGTGGTCAGGTACTTATATATGAAGGAAAAGTGAGACTGACTCCCTGGCATAAGAGAAGTGCCGGGAAAACCCGCAGCGGGGAAGAAGTTTTTCATGATGAGGCGTATACATATCTGAAATCGGCAGATAGCAGTGAGGACAAAAAATCTCCGGATCATATAAAAATCGTGGAAATTCCTGCGGGACAGCTTTCCGGGGAGCTGAAGATCAAAAAGCGGGACAGTGCCGGTTATGTGACAGAGCTTACGATTGGGGAAACACTTTTGGAGGGAGAAAGCTTTGCAGCGGGAATGGGACTGGAATCAGCGAATTTCAGTTTGAAGAAAAAGGATGATATTTATTATCTGAGAGTGCGTGGCAGCGGTCATGGTGTGGGATTTTCCCAATTTGGTGGAAATGAGATGGCAAAAAACGGAAGCAGTGCAGAGGAGATCCTGAAAAGATATTTTCCGGAGATGGAGTTGAAAGCTGAGGATTAAAGAAGGTCAGGCATCAGAAGCAACGTCTGATAAAAAAATATTCAGAAAATGAATAGACAGCCATATTCTGGACACTCTATAGATATAGAAATGGTGACCGAAACGGCAGCAGCGGGAAAAAAAGATGTCCGTTTTACTGTTTTTTCTGTTACTGAAAATGAACATATCAGACAGAGGTGGAAAGAATATGAAAAGTAAAATCGTGAGAGGTATTATCAACGGAGGAGTTTTGGCAGCAGTAGCGGCACTTGGAATTACTGTTTATCAGTTGGAACAAAGCCCATCGCAGAAAATCCCCAGGAGGAAAATCTGCACAGGCAGAAGAGACCGGGCTGGAGGAGGAGCTTTCGGACGGAGAAAACGCAGAAGATGCTGCAGCTGCGGGAGATGGCTGGCAGGATGCAGTACAGGATGAGATTTCTGATGGAGAAAACGGAGATGAATCAGGTCTGCCAGGAGTTTCAGAAGCCGGAGCAGATGCAGACGGAGTGACCGGAAGCATCCGTGAGACTGCAGGAAGTGGTACAGCCGAAAATGCAGCGGCATATGCAGATAATGGAAGTGGTACGGAGGATAGGAGCGTGTCTGCGGCAGCAGGTGCAGAAGGTGCTGGAAATACAGCAGATAATGCCGGAAATGCAGCGGCAGAGGGAGCGGTGAATAACGGAGCTGGAGCTTCCACAGATACCGCGGAGACCTCAGCTGTCGGAATTGCGGCACAGGCCTTGGATTTTACGGAGGATTCCATTATGGAATGGCCGGTCAGAGGAACGGTTCTTGTGGATTACAATATGGATGAAACCGTATATTATCCGACTTTGGATCAGTATCGTGTAAGCCCTGCCATTGCTTTGCAGGCAGTGAGGATGCGCCGGTGTATGCGGCGGCAGATGGTCAGGTGCTTTCTGTTGTACAGGATGCCTGTACGGGAACGACTGTGACTATGGAGCTGGGAAATGGTTATCAGGCAGTATATGGGCAGCTGAAGGACCTTACTGTGGCAGAAGGTGACACAGTAAAGGAGGGTGAAGTGATCGGAAATATCAGTGCACCTACAAAATATTATTCTGTAGAAGGCCCGAATCTTTATTTTGCAATGAAAAAGGATGGCGTGCCGGTAGATCCGTTTGAATATCTGGAATGACAGGGAAAACCGAAAAACAGATCTATCGGGGAAATTTCTGGAAACAGAGGATACGGGATGGGAGGTATATGCATCCCGTATCCTCTGCCTTGTGAATCATGCTGCCGGTTACTGAGAACGGAGTGAGCAGTAACCAAAAAATTTCCATTTATGTAGGAAAAGAATCTTTTTTACCGGAAAGAAACCGTGTATAATCTATATTATAAATATGCATACAAGGACAGATATAACAGGATAAAAGAAGAGGTACATAAGTTATGAACATTAATGAAATAGCCAGGCTTGCCGGAGTTTCCAGAGCTACGGTATCCAGATATCTGAATAATGGATATGTCAGCAGTGAAAAAAAAGAAGTCATCCGCAGGGTGATCCAGGAGACAGGATATCAGCCATCCTCCAGGCACAGACACTGCGGACTAAAAAAACCAGTCTCATCGGTGTCATCCTTCCAAAGATCAATTCAGATACTATAAGCCGTGAGGTGGAAGGGATCAGTGATATTCTTACACGGAGAGGATATCAGCTTATCCTTGCTAATACCAATAATGATGTGGAAGAAGAACTGAAATACCTTTCTCTGTTTAAAGAACGCCAGGTGGACGGAGTGGTTCTTATTGCTACCATGTTTACCAGAAAGCATAAACAGATGCTGAAGGATTACAAGGTGCCGATCGTGATCCTGGGACAGCATCTGGACGGATACCCATGTATTTATCAGGACGATCATAAAGCAGCTTTTCAGGTCACGGAGAAGCTGTCAGAGAAGGGAAAAAAGTTTGCCTATATCGGCGTTACAGATAAGGACGAGGCAGTTGGTGCCTGCCGGAAAAAGGGTTTTATGGATGCTATCCATAAAGCTAAGCTGGAGGTCGTGCCGGAGAGGATGAAGATAGGAAACTTCACCATGGATTCCGGTTATGAGATGGCGAAGGAGCTTTTTGAGGAGGAGCCTTCCATAGATTCTCTTGTGTGTGCTACGGATACTATGGCGGTGGGAGCCATGACTTATTTGAAGGAAATCGGGCTTCGCATTCCCGAGGATGTTCAGATCGCAGGGATTGGGGATGGAGTTCCGGGTAAGATCGTGGAACCGAAGCTGACAACGGTACATTTTATTATAAGACCAGCGGAATGGAGGCAGCAGCCATGCTGGCTGATCTTATTGAGAACGATACCGGGATCAGCAAGGAAATAAAAATGGGATGTGAACTTGTGGAACGGGAATCTCACAGGTAACAGAGAATATCCTCGCAGACAGAGGAAGAAATTATAAGTTATTGTGGAACAGGAGCAGATCTTTTGGGAGAAAAAGACCTGCTTCTTTTTGTGTGCTCATGTGTTATGGCTGGGCAAACACAAAAAATGCCAGATTTTTTCTGTGATGTCCTGACTGGTTTGTCTGTCTTGCATCTGTCTTATAGAATATTTACAATTTTGAACGAAGAAATTTGTGAGATGTTGCGGATTTACAAATAAGAATGCAGTGGTTATAATACAAGCAAGATATGAGAACGATTCCATACAAGAACGCAAGCAACAACATAAAACAAACCATTAAAAAGTGTTAAAATCATCAAAAAACTTAAAAAATGGAAAAATCATCGTTCCTTGTATGAACAGATATATGAAATCAATCTCATAAATAAATGAAAAATAATGGATCAGAGATAATAGATCCCGGGAAGCTGAAGAAAGAACAGACAGATCTGATCCGAAGAAAGAGATGACTGTCCGGGAACAGTAGCAGAAAAGGAGGAAGGACATGGATTACAGAAAGACAGCACAGGAAATCTATGATCATGTAGGAAAGAAAGAAAACATCATTTCCGCGGCGCACTGTGCAACAAGGCTTCGTCTGGTCATTGCGGATAATGACAAGGCGGATAAGGAATATGTGGAGAATATCGACGGTGTGAAGGGTGTGTTTTTCGCACAGGGACAGATGCAGATCATCCTGGGGACAGGAGTTGTAAACAAGGTTTATGATGAATTTATCCAGATCGCCGGAATATCAGAGAGCAGTAAGGATGAACTTAAGAAGGTGGCAGCATCCAAGGCCAATCCGGTACAGAGGCTGATCAAGACACTGGGAGATATTTTTGTCCCGATCATCCCGCTATCGTAGCCAGCGGATTCCTGATGGGAATCATGGAAGCCCTGAACTTCATGGTAAACAACGGCTTCCTGAATATTAACACAAATGGTTCCATTTATGTATTTGCACAGCTTTTCAGCAACACAGCGTATACATTTCTGCCGATCCTTATCGCTTACAGTGGTGCGAAGGTATTCGGTGCCAACCTTATCTGGGTGCGGTTATCGGTATGATCATGATTCATCCAAATCTGCAGAATGCCTGGACTGTTGCAACAGAGGGTGTGCAGGCAACGCAGAAGGTATGGTTTGGACTTTACTCCATTGACATGGTGGGATATCAGGGACATGTGATCCCGGTTATCATTGCAGTATGGGTACTGGCACAGATCGAGAAAAGACTTCATAAGGTCGTACCTGCAATGTTCGATCTTTTTGTAACACCACTTGTCAGTGTTTTTGTAACCGGTTATCTTACACTTTCCATTATTGGACCGATTTTCGTAGCTGTTGAGAACGGACTTCTGGATGGAATCCAGTGGCTGATCGCACTGCCATTTGGAATCGGAAGCTTTATCATGGGTGCCTTTTATGCACCGACTGTTGTTGCTGGTGTTCATCACATGTACACCATCATTGACCTTGGACAGCTGGCCAAATTCGGCGTTACCTACTGGCTGCCACTTGCATCTGCAGCTAACGTTGCACAGGGTGGTGCAGCTCTTGCTGTAGGCCTGAAATCCAGAAATCAGAAGATCAAATCCATGGCTGTTCCTTCTGCTTTAAGCGCATGCATGGGAATCACAGAGCCGGCAATCTTCGGTGTAAACCTCCGCTTCGGAAAGCCGTTTATCATGGGCTGCCTGGGTGGTGCATGCGGAGCACTTTTTGCCTCCATCACCAGTCTTGGTGCCACAGGAACAGGTGTTACCGGTATCTTCGGAATCCTGCTGTGCCTGAATAATCCAGTTGGTTATATCCTGATGTTTGCCATCGCATTCGGTGTGGCTTTTGTGCTTACCTGGATGTTTGGATATAAGGATGAGGTACAGGAAACAGCTGAAAAAAATATTGAAGCAGAGAAAAAATCAGATGCTCCGGCAGAAATTGCCCGGGAGAAAACTTCAGAGACAGGCGTACAGACCTCTACAGCCCGCTTGAGGGAATTGCGATCCCGCTTTCAGAAGTAAAGGATGCAACCTTTGCATCCGAAGTCCTTGGAAAGGGCATGGCAGTGATTCCGTCCAAAGGTGAAGTAAAAGCACCCTGTGATGCTACGGTTTCTACAATTTTTGACACAAAGCATGCCATCGGGCTTGCGACAGAAAGTGGTCTGGAGCTGCTGATCCATATCGGCGTTGACACCGTTGAGCTTGGCGGTAAATTCTACACCGCTCATGTAAAGGACGGTGACGTGGTCAAAAAAGGCCAGACACTGATCACCTTTGATATGGATGCTATTAAGGCAGCCGGCTATGATGTGACCACACCGCTGATCGTAACTAATACCGATGATTATGAAGAAGTAAAAATGCTTGCAGAAGGAACAGTAAATAATGGTTCTAAAGTACTGGAGGTTAAATAAATGAGTTCTTTGACCAAAGTCCTTGCGGAGGAAGTTCGAAAAACCGAGGAAACGGCAGCAGTTGCCAGGACGATGCAGACAAATCGTCTGACACATCATCTGATGCCGCCTGTGGGATGGCTCAATGACCCGAACGGATTATGCTGGTACAAGGGAAGATATCACGTGTTTTTCCAGTATTCTCCGTTTGAGGCCAACGGTGGACTGAAATTCTGGGGACATTACTCCAGTGAAGATATGATCAGCTGGAGATATGAAGGGGTTCCGCTTCTGCCGGACAGCATTTATGACTGTCATGGTGTTTACTCAGCTCTGCCATTGCGGAGAAAGATAAGCTTCATCTTTTCTACACAGGAAATATCAAGATGGATGGAGATTATGATTATATTAATAACGGAAGCAGTCCAGCACTCTTCATGTGGAGAGTGCGGACGGCCTCATTTCGGAACAAAGGAAGTTGCGGTTTCCTGTGAGGATTATCCGGAGAATTACACCTGCCATATTCGTGACCCGAAGGTTTGGAAGGAAGGTGAAGAGTACCGGATGATCCTTGGCGGCCGTCAGAAAAGCGACCAGGGTGCCGTACTTTTTTACAACTCCGAAGATCTGAAAAACTGGAAATTTGACTGTGAGCTTACTACGGAGAAGGCATTCGGATACATGTGGGAGTGTCCTGATTTTTTCACTCTTGAGGGGCAGGAAGTGCTTTCGGTATCTCCCCAGGGACTGACCAGAGAAGAATTCCGTTTTCAGAACATCTATCAGTCGGGATACTTTATCCTGAAGGATGGAAAGCCGGAGGAAAAAGCTTTCCGGGAATGGGATCACGGCTTTGATTTCTATGCACCCCAGACATTCCAGGATGGAAAGGGCAGACGGATCCTGATCGGCTGGATGGGAATGCCGGATGCAGATGAGGAGTATGTGAATCCTACAGCAGAGAGTGAAGGCTGGCAGCATTGCCTGACTGTTCCAAGGGAAGTTACGTATAAAAACGGAATGCTTTATCAGTATCCGGTGAAAGAACTGAACGGGCTGAGAAAGGCTGGCGTTTCTGTCAGCGGTTCCGATGTGGAAATTCCGGTAAATGGACCGTTTGATCTGGATGTTCAGGTAAGGGGGGATCAGGCAAGGTAAGCCTTGGGGAAAATCTCTTCCTGGAGTATCAGGACGGAGATGTGATCTTAACTCTCTCCGAGAAGGCCGGTGCCGGGCGAAAGGTACGTAAGGCGCATGTTCCGTCCGGTAGGATCGAAAGCATCAGAGTTCTTGTTGATACTACAGCTGTGGAAATCTATGTGAATGGCGGAGAGGTTGTTTTCTCTTCCAGATATTATCCGGAAACGCAGGAGCAGGCTGTGAAGGTGGAGACTGCGGAGGCTGATGGAAGGCTTTATGCGTTGAAGAATTATGTGATGGAGTAGGCTGGCTCATTGATCGGGAAATACAGCAAAATCAGAATACGGATACCTATAGAGCAGCTATTAAGTGAATTCCATATTCACAGAAATAAGAAATAACCGTATAATAAAGCAGGTGGGAAAATCCGCAGCCGGAATCCCGACCTGCTTTATTTTTTGATGTAAGTGAAATACATGAATTGTGCCGGCTGCTTGAGGATAGAAGGACGGCTGCTGAAGAAATGCCGGTGGCTGTCTTTACATAGAAGGAAGGATATCAGTCTTACAGGACGACAACGATCTGTGTGGATACTGCCGGAAATATACTGGTGTACTGGTATTACATTGCCGAAATTTTTTACAGAAGAGGAAACGGACATGAACTATACATACATCGTACAGTGTGCGGACGGCACGCTCTACACCGGCTGGACAAACTGCCTTGCCAGGCGAATGAAAGCCCATAATGAAGGCAAAGCAGGCGCCAAATATACCCGGGCCAAAAGGCCGGTGAAGCTGGTGTATTACGAAGCTTTGCCACAAAGGAGGAGGCCATGAGCGGGAGTACCGGATCAAGCAGCTGACCAGGGAGAAGAAGCTGGAGCTGATGAAGTTTTGAAGGACGATAAAGGTCATAACCGGAAACTGATGGAAACCTGCAGGATCCTTGAAGACTATGCGGAATACACCTTCCGTGTGAGAGAATATGCAGCAGAGATGCCACTGGATGAAGCGGTAGAGCGGGCGATCACAGAATGCATCAGCGAAGGAATCCTGGCAGATTTTTTGAGAAAAAACCGAGCGGAGGCGAAGAAAGTGAGTATATATGAGTACGATGAAGAACGGCATATGAGACAGACTCGTGAGGAAGGCATGGAAGAGGGGGATGCCAATGGGCTTAGTCAGGGAATTATCCAAACCGCAGTTAATATGCTGAAGCTCAAAGAATTTACGGATACTCAAATTCGAGAAGTTACAGGACTTGCTCAGGAGCAGTTGGATGAACTGAAGAAAAATATAAATAAAAATCAGATCGGCTAAAAGTTTATAGAGTAGTTCAATAAGAGCGAAAAGTTCTGCACGATACCAATACCAGAGCTTTTTGCTCTTTTTTTGTATATAAGGCAGATGAACAGCTGCAACAGAGGCAGAAAATGACGCTTTATGATAATAAAAATCAAATGTTTGGAATTGTGCGAATATTGTGAATATGGTAGAATGAACACAAAAATCAAAGAACTCAGTCAGCTGAGAAGAGGAAAGGAAAGAGGATGAAAAAGACAAAAGATTTTTGTCTCCGGCTTATGTGCTGTTTTCTGTTTCTGGGGTTATTTTGCGGAACAGAGGTTTTTGCAGCAGTTCAGGAAGGGAAGCCAGGAGAAACATTTTCCGGGGAATATGCAGTTATCATTAACACAGATACCACAAATCCCGGAAATACAGGAACCTTGCAGTTTGACGAGACATCGGCACAGGCGGCAGACTCTGAAGCAGAAGATTATGCAGTCGTGCAGAGCGGAAGCGATGCATCGGCGCAGGCGGCAGCTGCAGAGGAAACTGCGGGAGAGGCAGCAGATGTGGGACAGGTACAGATCCTGGAGGATGAGCAGCTGCAGGCATACATGCAGGATGACCAGCCAATGCTGACTGCTGTACAGGCTGCGGCGACCACCTATCAGGTAGGTGAAAAAAAGTACATTTATAGAACTAACGGCCATGATACATATGGAAAAACATATGTCTGCATCGGGGTTGGTGAACACTGCTATGTGTGGATGGATGAGAACATGAAGGCAGATTACGATACTGCAAGGAAAACATCTCTGATCGCCGCGGATATGGCAGCTGTCTACGATGGTCAGCCTTACCGTATCCTTAACCAGCTCTGTGCAGGTGATTTTCCGGCACAGGATGGCTCCGGCAAGCTGTCGATCCTGCTGGAGTCTTTAAGCAGTGCCAGCGGTATGTATATGTATGATGAGGGGATCACAGCGATCCATATCAACACACCGTCAGCATCCTCTTATGTTTCGGGGGAAATGTCAAAGAGAAACGGCCTTCTTGTTCATGAGGGACAGCATGCAATCCTCTGGCTGAAAACCGGATTTATGAGTACCGGCAGATATTCGTGGCTGAATGAGGGTCTTGCAGTGGCTGTCATGGACTATCTCTGGGGAGGAACGGACAGCAGCGGCTGGCTGAATGGTATTGGAAGTAATACGACCATCCGCTCAGGAGCTTCGCTGATCTATGAGAATTACCGGGATGACAATGCACAAGACTATGGAATGCCGTATCTTTTTGTAAGATATGTTATCGACCGGATGGCAGGAAGCTATCAGCCTATGAAGGTGCTTCCAAAGTTTTATACGATCAATGCTTCTTCACTCAGCTGTGAGCAATATCTGGAGAAAGTAACCGGAGTTTCGTTTAAGGAGCTTATGGCGGATTTTTATACGGCAGTTGCAGCCGGTGAGAGTTCCGGTAAATACAGCTTTTACGGGGATACCATTGCTGCAGCAAAGGCTGCGACATTCCCGGTTTATGCAGGAGACAGTAATGAAAATCATACATTGCCGGCAGCATCGGCAATCCTGGTGAAGCTGTCGAATGGCAAGTTTACCGTTCCGACGGATGGCTCAGCAGGGATTGTTTATCGTATCATTGGAAGCAGAAGCTCTTCCCTTGCACCGGCAGAGGGAGATGGTACGTCTGCAAATCCATATAAGATATCTTCAGTCGATGATCTTAATCTGATCCAGGCGAACCAGGGAGCATGCTATCGTCTGACAAAAAATATCAGTACAGACGGAAGGACAAATTTTTCGGCATCGTATTTCAGTGGAACGCTGGACGGAGCAGGTTTCACAATAACCGGTCTCCAAAAGCCTCTGATCCAGCAGAATGCAGGAACGATAAAGGATTTGAATATTGTTGCGGATTTTGATTATGACAGTCATGACATCCATGGTGTTGTGGCACAGTATAATACCGGTAAGATCCAGGATTGCAAGGTGACCGGAACAATAACAGGACATATGGGTTCTACCAGTTCCATGAGCCACCCGGCTTTTGGCGGGATTGTCGGAGAGAACGAGGTGGCCGGTACTATCAGCGGCTGTTCGTCCGGAGTAGATATTTCCATATCCATGACAGCTACAGACAGCTATGTTGGTGGTATCGCAGGAGTAAACATTGGTACTATTGAAAAATGTGTTGCAGGAGGAAATCTTTCTGTCACACAGGCCAATGGAAATTCTTATCAGGTTTACCTTGCGGCATTGCCGGCCGGATCGAACAGTTTGGAAAAATGGGCGGATATGTGAAACAGTGTGCTTTTACAGGTACGCTTCGCGTGACTGGCGGAACAGCAGTTACAGGTCAGATCTGTGCACAGGTAAATGCAAATGTACTCAATTCTGCTAGCGGTCTGAATGGACATGTTTCTAACTGTTATGGTAAAAACGGCCAGGGAGCGCTTATTGGGACAAACACGGAACAGACACTTACAACAGGCGGTGTTCTTACAGCAGAGCAGATGAAGGATCCGAACTCATATAAAGGCTGGAGCTTCGACGGAGACTGGCAGATTTCCCAGGATGGATTGCCGGAACGTGCAGATGCATCGGCGATCAGATCGCTTTCTGTTTCCGGTGTACCGAAAGAATGTTACGTGGGAGAAGTTCCGGCGTACTGGGGAAAGCTTATTGTTAATAATTCTACATCAGTAACGATCACGAAGGATATGATCACCGGATTTGAAAATTCGGAAACGGGGACAAGGGAACTGACGATCAATTATAAGGGAAAACAGACCGGCTGGTCGATGACAGTCAAAGAACCATCTGCCAGTGATATTACAAAGATTGAGCTTTCCGGGCGTCCGAAGACGACATACAGTGAAAATCAGAAGTTTGATCCTTCAGGCGCCAGCTTTTTTGCCACGATAGGTGGACGTTATGTATATATTTACAGTGGTTTCTCCTATGATAAAACAGGTCCGCTGAAGTCTGAGGATACCTCTGTGATATTCAATTATTTTGGAAAAGAAATTCCGGTAAGTATTACGGTAACAGCCAGAAAAGCAACGAGGCTTTCCGTGCTTACAGCACCGGCAAAAACTCAGTTTACAGTTGGGAATACGCTGGATCTGTCCGGTGTGAAACTGCAGATCACATATAATGATGGGACGCAGACTCCGATATTTAAAGCGAATGAGCTGGAGAAATATGGCGTTCATGTTGCTTTTGGAAAGAATGGATCTTTTACAACGGTTGCAGCAGATAAGGTTCTGGAAAGTGATGACAGCGGAAGTATGATCGTATTTTATGCGACGGATAAACTGCCGTCAGAGTATGGCTCGGTAGTTGCGGCATCATCGATGATCACGGTGCGGAGTCCGCTGACTGTACCGGCGTTGGATTTGTATGTCAGTGCAGGAAAAAGTGCGGCGCAGTATCCGTGCACAGATAATGTGACTGGTGGAAGTGGAACGTATGCGACTACAGTGATTGAGGAAAAGCTGCCGGCAGGATTGAAACGCACGAATCTGCCTGGAGAAAAATATAATGCTTTTGGCTACACAGGTGTTGTTACGGCGTCAGCCGGAGATTACAGTTCGCAGTATAAGATCAGCGACACAGAGACACAGGAGAGTATTCAGGTGACTGTGACGATCCATGTGGTTCCTTCTGATCAGGCAGCATTTTACAGCTTTGTGCTTAAGAAGGTGGAAAATCCTGGACTGAAGCAGGATGTTATCGGTGTGATCGGGGAGGATACGATCGTTCTTCGGGTGCCGAATGGGACGAATGTTACGGCGCTGCAGCTTCGGTCGAGTTTGGCATGGGCATGGGAACTGAACTTCCCCAAGAATTCTGGAATAATACGAAGCATGATTTTACCAACCCGGTTGTATATACGCTTACAGCACCGGATGGGGTTACAAAGAAGTCTTATACGGTAAGTGTGGAATTTTATGATGATACTTCGGAGGAAGTACAGTCTGGTGATGAGATCCTTTCACCGGCTGATAATACGAAGATCAGCTGTAAGGACAGTGATGCGGTTATCCTTAAAGGATGGGCCGGAGACAGTTCAAAAGAGATTTCACTTTTTAAATATGTGGTAAATGGAATCAGTTATACTACATCCGCGAATGCCACTACACAGACTATCCCGAATGCCAGGCATATGAAGTGAAGATTTCCGGAAGCAGCTTGAAGGAAGGAAATAATACTCTGGAAATATGGGTGATGTATGCTGATAATTCGGCACCGGAAGCGGTGGTACTTTAAAGAAACTCGGCACAAGAACCGTTGTTAAGGAAGGCCACAAAGCAGTAAAAGATGCGGCGGTAGCAGCAACTTGCGAAACAGCAGGAAAAACCGAAGGAAGCCACTGCAGCGTCTGCAACACAGTAATAAAAGCCCAGACCATAACAGCAGCACTAGGCCACAGCTGGGATAACGGAAAAGTAACAAAAGCAGCGACCTGCACCACAGCCGGAACGAAGACTTACACCTGTACCCGTTGCAAAAAGACACGAACAGAAACGATCGCAGCCACAGGCCATAAAGCAGTGAAAGACGCAGCAGTAGCAGCTACCTGTGAGACCACCGGAAAGACAGAAGGAAGTCACTGCAGCGTCTGCGGAACCGTACTCAAGGCCCAGACCACAGTGGCGGCATTAGGTCACAGCTGGGATGGCGGAAAAGTAACAAAAGTAGCAACCTGCACCACAGCCGGAACGAAGACTTACACCTGCACCCGCTGCAAGAAAACACGCACAGAAACGATCGCAGCCACAGGCCATAAAGCAGTAAAAGACGCAGCGGTAGCAGCCACCTGTGAAACCGCAGGAAAGACCGAAGGAAGCCATTGTAGCGTCTGCGGAACCGTGATCAAAGCCCAGACCACAACAGCAGCGCTTGGACACAGTTGGGATAACGGAAA
>ENA-OQER01001228-OQER01001228.1-human-gut-metagenome-genome-assembly--contig:-NODE-1228-length-12753-cov-1.921670_pt1 | contig 12753 bp, 18 predicted proteins | sample MGYA00242797_ERZ504639 | MGnify/ENA primary metagenome ERZ504639 (study PRJEB26092, sample SAMD00036306) | human gut metagenome | host: Homo sapiens | study: EMG produced TPA metagenomics assembly of...
TTGAGAAACATTTGTTTCTCAAGTCTGTGAGCAGCGATTGTTTGATTAATCAAGAATCAAATCTTAGGGGATTTGGATGAAAAGAAAGGATGTAGAAAGATGAGCGAGAAAGAATACTTCAATGTAGCAGACATCTTTGGAGAGAACGTATTTAACGATGCTGTCATGCAGGAACGTCTTCCAAAGAAAATTTACAAAAAACTTCATGAAGTCATGGAGGAAGGAAAAGAATTAGACCTTGAAACAGCAGATGTCGTTGCACATGAGATGAAAGAATGGGCAATTGAAAAAGGAGCAACACACTATACACACTGGTTCCAGCCGTTAACCGGTGTAACAGCAGAGAAACATGATTCTTTTATCACGGCTCCAATGCCAAACGGAAAAGTATTGATGAGCTTTTCCGGAAAAGAGCTGATCAAAGGTGAACCGGATGCATCATCTTTCCCATCCGGTGGTCTTAGGGCAACGTTTGAACCAGAGGATATACAGCGTGGGATTGTACATCACCGGCATTCGTCAGACAGGATGCAGCAGGCGCAACACTGTGTATTCCAACAGCATTCTGCTCCTACACAGGTGAGGCACTTGACCAGAAAACACCATTGCTTCGTTCTATGGAGGCGATCAATGAACAGTCGCTCCGGTTGCTCCGGTTATTTGGAAATACAACCTCGAAAAAAGTAACTCCTTCCGTTGGACCGGAACAGGAATACTTCATTGTAGACAGAGAGAAATACTTACAGAGAAAAGACTTGATCTTCACAGGCCGTACCTTATTCGGAGCAATGCCTCCAAAAGGCCAGGAGATGGATGACCACTACTTTGGAAGTATCCGGGAACGTATCGCAGCTTACATGAAGGATGTCAACAAAGAACTCTGGAAACTCGGTGTATCCGCAAAAACACAGCATAATGAGGTGGCACCGGCACAGCATGAGCTGGCTCCGATTTATGCAGAGGCAAACATCGCAGTGGATCACAACCAGTTAGTCATGGAGACATTGAAAAAAGTTGCTTACCGCCATGGCCTGCAGTGCTTACTTCATGAGAAGCCATTCGCAGGAGTGAACGGTTCCGGTAAACACAACAACTGGTCGATCACAACAGATGATGGAATTAACCTGTTGGATCCGGCAAAACGCCACATGAGAATATTCAGTTCCTATTAGTTTTAACCTGTATCTTAAAGGCAGTGGATACACATGCAGATCTGTTAAGAGAATCCGCAGCAGATGTCGGAAATGATCACAGATTAGGAGCAAATGAGGCACCGCCGGCAATCCTTTCCGTGTTCCTGGGCGAGCAGTTAGAGGATGTGTTGTCACAGCTGATCAGCACTGGTGAAGCCACACATAGTATTTCAGGAAAAATGTTAGAGACAGGTGTTAAAACATTACCTGATTTCATGAAAGATGCAACAGACCGGAACAGAACGTCACCATTTGCATTTACCGGAAACAAGTTCGAGTTCCGTATGGTAGGTTCTCAGGATTCCATCGCACAGCCAAAACGTTGTATTAAATACAACGTTGCAGAAGCATTTGCAGAGGCCTGTGATGAACTGGAAAAAGCAGATGATTTCGATATGGCAGTACATGATCTGATCAAAAAATATGCAACCGAGCACCAGAGAATTGTATTCAATGGAAATGGTTATTCTGAGGCATGGGTAAAAGAGGCAGAGAGACGTGGACTTCCAAACATCAAATCCATGGTAGATGCAATCCCTGCATTGAATACTGACAAGGCAGTTACATTATTTGAAAAATTTGGTGTATTTACAAAAGCAGAACTTGATTCCCGTGTTGAGATCGAATATGAGACTTACGCAAAAGAGATCAATATTGAGGCAAAGGCAATGATCGATATCGCAACCAAACAGATCATTCCGGCAGTGATCAAATACACAACGGTTCTTGCAGAGTCCATCACAGCAGTGAAGGCAGCATGCGGCGCTGATGTGAGTGTTCAGACAGAGATTCTGACAGAGGTATCTGATCTGCTTGCAGATGCAAAATCAGCACTTTCCAAACTGGAAGAAGTCACTGCAAAAGGTGGTGCAATGGAAGAGGGAAGAGCACAGGCAGTTTATTATCATGATGAAGTAAAAGCAGCTATGGATGAGCTACGTGCACCGGTTGATAAATTGGAAATGTTGGTAGATAAGTCCATGTGGCCAATGCTTCTTACGGAGATCTGATCTTTGAAGTATAATAACAGAACGGTATACATAAAAACTCCATAAGAGGATGCCAGGTGGTTCTCCACCTGGCAGATTATGAAAAAGTTATATAAAAAGTAATCAAAACTTTGAAACTGTCTTTTGTTTTTATGCTTTTATTATATGCAGCAGAAGTGAAAATCCATGTTCACATCATGAAAGGTTTTTAAACAAATTGTGAACAAATAAAGAATAGAAAACAAGGAGGATTGTTATGAAGAAGTTAGAGATTATTATTAAACCGGAGAAACTTGAAGACTTAAAAGAAGTTTTAGATTCCTGTGAAGTAAACGGTATGAATATCGTAAACAGCATGGGTTATGGTAATCAGAAAGGTATCATTAAAAATTACCGTGGTTCTGAGTATGCTGTAAATCTTCTTCCTAAGGTTAAAGTGGAGACGGTCGTGACAGATGAAGTTGCACCAACTCTGATCGATAAGATCGTAAAGGAAATTAATACCGGACATTTTGGTGATGGTAAGATTTTCGTATATGATGTAGAAGATGCAGTTCGTATCCGTACCGGCGAACATGGTACAGATGCATTGTAAGATTCTATGGACGGAAAGAGGAGTCCTAAAATAGAATTAGTTTTTTTGTTATGAAAAAATTGAATCAGGAAAAAACGATTATCAAAGGGGATAATAAAGGGTGTAGTCTCACCTGAATTATCCCCTTTTTTATATCGCAAAACAAGGAGGCTAAATCCTGCACAGCTTGCTGGGCATTGCTCCATGCAAGGGCAGTCGCATTGCTTCGCAAAACAAGGAGGATTATTATGGATATGAGTGTATGGTACCTGATGGGTGCAGCGTTAGTATTTTTTATGCAATGTGGATTTGCAATGGTAGAAGCAGGCTTTACAAGAGCAAAAAATGTCGGCAACATTACGATGAAAAACTTAATGGATTTCTGTATTGGTACAGTTGCTTTCTATTTATTAGGTTATAACCTGCTCTGTGGCGAAGGTGGTTTTGTAGGATGGGGGCTGAATCCTTTTACAGGCTTTGGCGAGACAGACTGGTCAGCTTTCGTATTTAACTTAGTATTCTGTGCAACAGCAGCAACAATTGTTTCAGGTGCAATGGCAGAGCGTACAAAATTCATTACCTATTGTATTTATAGTTTCATTATCAGTTTAGTAGTTTATCCGATTGAGGCTCACTGGGTTTGGGGTGCAACACCGTGGCTTACAGATATGGGATTTACAGATTTTGCAGGATCAGCATGCATCCATATGGTAGGTGGAATTACAGCCTTCATTGGAGCAGCAATGCTTGGACCTCGTATCGGTAAATATGATAAAAACGGAAAAGCAAGACCAATTCTTGGACACAATATTTTAATCGGTGCTCTGGGTGTATTCATTCTCTGGTTTGGCTGGTACGGATTTAACGGCGCAGCAGCAACAGACACGATGCAGTTATCACAGATTTTTGCAACAACAACTGTAGCACCGGCAGTCGCAACAGTAAGTGCAATGATTTTCACATGGATCAGAAATGGCAAACCGGATGTTTCCATGTCCTTAAACGGATCTCTTGCAGGTCTTGTGGCAGTCACAGCAGGATGTGCAAATGTCGATGTCATTGGTTCTTTCATCATCGGTGCAGTTGCAGGTGTTCTGGTCTGCGTGAGCAGTATACTTTATTGAAGATAAATTAAAAGTAGATGATCCGGTTGGTGCCGTAGCAGTTCACGGATGCAATGGTATCTGGGGAACGATCGCTGTAGGACTTTTTGATTACAAAGATGGTTTATTCTATGGCGGTGGTGTACATCACTTATTGATCCAGTTACTTGGTATCGTATGTATCGCAGGCTGGACAATCGTTACAATGACAATTGTATTTACAGTACTTAAGAAAACAATTGGACTCAGAGTATCTGCTCAGGAAGAAGTAGAAGGACTTGACTCTACAGAACATGGTCTTGAATCCGGATATCCTGATTTTGTTCCAAGAGAACTTCATTAATTCGCACGAATCTAATTCGGTTAGGTTCGTGGAATCTAATCCCCTTAGTAGTATATACATCAACACAAAAAGAACGGCGGCAGCCGTTCTTTTTTGTATAGAAAAATGATAAAATACAGATCTTTTGAATATATATGTGCGAATAAGATCATATAAGAGACAAAAGTTTTATGGTAGATTTTTTGGAGAACAAAAAGTTATAATAAAAGTGCTATATCAGATTACAAATGATATGGCTGAATGTGATAGAAAATAAGAAGGAAAAAAATGAAGCGAAATCTTTTATTTATCAGCAGATATCCGGAGATTATAGATGAATTCCAGGGGATTTTAGAAGAAAAACAGATTGAGACAGATATTGCACAAAATGGAACAGATGCAATGGAGTTGTTAAAACAAAAAGAATATCAGATACTTGTCACAGATTTAAATCTGGATGGATATAATGGAGACAAGATTATTTCTTATGTAAACCAGGTGTTCCCAAATACAATCTGTATGTTATATACAAATTCGATCAGTGCAGTGCAGTTAGGATTCTATTTGAATAAACGGGATGTGTTCCGTGTATTTCTACGGCCGGTAAATTTCAGGCAGGAATTTATGCAGGCACTGGAGGAAGCCTATGAACTTTATGACTTGAAAAAACATGACAGGGACAGCAGACAGGAGCGTCTGAAACAGTTAGAGGACAATCGGAAAGCAATTGCAGAGATCGAGAAAATCATAGAGAACCAGAATGGAAGATGGAAAGATTTTGAGATTTTTGCAGACCGGCTGCTTGGATTTACCATGGAAAGATATGGGACAGCCTGGAACGTAGAACAGCGCAATCAGTATTTTGCGAAGGAAAAAAAGCTGTTAAAAGCAATGTGTGAGAATCCAAATACTCATAATATAGCCAGGGCACAGAATGAGGCAGAAATGCTCATGAAGTGAAAGTTTAGTGACAAATGCATGATAAAATGCTAACCCGTGGGTTAGCATTTTTTATGTTTAAATATTTTACTGACCATCAACACTCTGATCCGTTGTGGCAGCTGGATCGGTTGTCGTATTTGGATCCGTTGTGGTAGTGCTGGCATCAGGCGTAGCAGCATCACCTGCCGGATCAGCACCAATCGGGTTGACACCGGTTGATCCAGGGAAGGAGTTTGTTCCAGTGTATGTGGAGTTAAACTCATTGTGTACGGTACATGTCTGACTTAAGAATGCATCTGTTAACAGGTAAGGTGCATCTTCGGTTGTCTCAGAACCGCCGATGACATATACACCCGTGGTAACGGTTTCAGCAGGGCAATAACTGCCGGCTAACATATTAGATGCGGTACAGATATTGGCTACAGTATGATGATCGCAGTATTCGGTTGGTTCTGTACCCTGTGCAAAATATTCTGTAATAACGCAGTTCCACGGGGATCGTGATCACAGACACCTTCAATCGGAAGTTTCCCGGATTCTTTACATACAGCGACCGCAACAATTCCACTTGGTTTTGTGAAATCTTTGTAAGCAAGATTTTCGTGTATTCGTTTCATAACAGCTTTCCAGATACGTTTTGGATAGTTTGTATCGGAACCTTTCTGCATGGCATTATCATCGTAGCCACCCCAGACAGCACAGGTATAATAAGGTGTGTAACCTGCAAATAAAGCATCTCGCTGCTGGTCGTTGTACCGGATTTTCCCGCCTGAGCCATGGAACTGCCAAAGTAAGCGGAAGTACCGGTACCGGAAGTCATAACATCTTCCATGCACTTGTTAAGAGCCATGCGGTAGTATCTTTGATAACTGTATGAGATTCCGGTGTTGTATTATCAATTAAAACATTACCATCGTGGTCTAAAATCTTTGTATAGAACTTTGGTTTGATATAAGTTCCCTGATTTGCGATTGCAGCATATGCAGCGGTAAGTTCAAGGTTTGATACACCCTGCGTGATACCTCCGAGTGCAAGGGCTTCATTCATATCACGGGAATCAACGGTTGTGAAGCCATATTCCTGTACATACTGCCAGCCGAGGGAAACACCAGCCTGTGCAAGTGTTTTCACGGTTACAATATTGATGGAGTCTGTGATCGCCTCTCTTAAAGTGGTAAAACCACGGTAACGTCTGTCGTAGTTATTAACAGATTTTCCGTTTGCTCCGGCATAAGTATAAGGGGCATCATCCTGCACGGAGGCAAGGGTAAGTCCACCTGCATCAAGCGCAGCGGAGTAGGCAGCAAGGATTTTAAAGGTAGAACCAGGCTGTCTGGTTGTATCGGTGGCGCGGTTGAGGGTTTTACTTGCTGTTTTATCGCCACGGCCGCCAACGATTGCTTTTACTTCGCCGGTTGACTGGTCAATGACCGTCAGGGAAGCCTGTGGCTGTAAGTATAGATCACAGTTTCACTTCCGTCTACGATCTCATCCCCCTCCTGCATAATATCTGCTTTATACTGCTCAATAGCGGCATCTGCATCTTCCTCAGAGGCAAAATTAATAGAATAATTCGTACTCTTAAAGTTCGGATTATCCTTATTCTTATAATAAGAAAGCATCGTCTGCTCACTGTAGTTCTTTACGGATCCATCGGTCGAACGGATGGAAACGCGGTAGGAGAAAGAAACTTTGGGACTTGATGTATAATTGTCCTGATTATTTACTTCCTCATCGGCAATATTCTGAATATCCATATCCTGTGTAGAGTAAATGGTAAGACCGCTCTGGTAGAGTGTCTTATATGCCTGGGTTTCCGTATAGCCCTTCTGTTCTACGAGATCGCGGATAACTTGATCCGTCAATTCATCAATAAGTAAGAATTGATACCGTTGTCCTGTAATTCTACGTTGACTAACTGGATTCTGTCATAAACATTATCTGCCACAGCTTCGTCATATTCACTCTGGGTGATAAATTCCTGCTTTAACATATTATTTAATACTTTCATGCGTCGTTCCGCATTTTTCTCCGGGTTGGAGATCGGATTAAACCTGGACGGATTCTGCGTGATTGCTGCTAAAACGGCACATTCCGAGAGCGTTAGCTCGGACACATCTTTTCCAAAATATCGTTCGGATGCAACTGCGACACCGAGCGTATTCTGCCCAAGGTTGATAGCATTTAAATAGTTTTCCATGATCCAGTTTTTGCTTACTTTTTTCTCAAGCTGGACGGCAAGGTATTGTTCCTGAATTTTACGTTCCAGTTTATCAATGAAAGAAGTTTCACTGGTCCATTCGGTGAAAACGGTATTCTTTAAGAGCTGCTGTGTGATCGTACTGGCACCCTGGGAAAAATTACCACCGGAAGCGATGCCGGTAACGCCGGCACGGATGATACCGGTAAGGTCGATACCATTGTGCTCGTAAAAACGGGAATCTTCGAGTGCAACAAAGGCATGCTGCAGATTGATCGGTATCTCATCGATTGTTACATTTTTACGGTTTGAACCGGAAGCTACCAGAGTTGCGATCTCATTGCCCTGATTATCTAACACGGTTGTAAGATAACCGGTAGGTGTTGCATCGATGTCATCGATGGATGGCGCAGAATCCAGAATGCTTTATAGACGCCAAATCCAAGGCTTCCGCCTATAATTGCAACTGCAAAACAACATACGAGCAATACCTTGCAAAAAAATAACACGCATTTTTTTTCCGTACATAATGCCCTTGGAAGTCAGTTCGGCCTGGCGTTTCTTCGAACCTTTCTTTCCATAATTCATATAATAAGTCTCCTTTTTGATCAAATGTTAAAAAACCACCGTCTATGTATTATATCAAATAAATGTGTCATAATAAAGAAAAAAGTGAAAATATTGATTCCATTGCGTATTGCATTTTATATTTATTTCATGATAGTATTTTGATACAGAAAACAGCAAAGTATACATTATTATAGAAGAATCGTAATGATAAAGTACGGAATCATTACGAAGAAACAAATCAGGAGCCATAAGAGATGAAAACAGTATATGCCGGTGGCGAGGGCGAAATTGTTGAGAAAAAATCCCGGTTTATTGCGACAGTGCGTCCGGTAAGCAGCGAAGAGGAAGCGGTTGCTTTTATTAATGAAATGAAAAAGAAATATTGGGATGCCAGACATAATTGTTCTGCATTTGTGATCGGGGACAGACAGGAGATCAGCCGGTGTTCGGATGACGGAGAACCGGCACAGACAGCAGGAAGACCAATGCTGGACGTATTATTAAAGGAAGAGATACATAATGTGTGCGTTGTAGTGACCCGTTATTTTGGCGGGACGCTGCTGGGAACGGGTGGTCTTGTCCGTGCCTATCAGAAAGCGACGCAGACCGGATTGGAAAATAGTGTGATCATTGATAAACAGATTGGAAGAAAACTGACAATCGGAACGGATTACAATGGACTTGGAAAATTACAGTATCTGATCGCAAAAGATGAACTGACAACGATTGATACCGTTTATACAGAGAAAGTGGAACTGATCCTCATGGTTCCAAAGGAAAAAGAGCAGTCTTTTGAAAAAGAAGTGACCGAGGCAACCAGCGGAAATGCTGATATTTCCTGGGGTGACGAAGTATTATACGCAATGGTTGAAAAAAAATCTAAAAATCTTTTGAAAAAATGCTTGACATTTTTATTAAGGGTGTATATAATAGCTATTGTTGAACGGCACAAAAGTCGAAAAACAACAAAACTTAGGCTATCGCCAAAACGGTAAAGGCAACGGACTCTAACTCCGTCATTTCAAGGTTCGAATCCTTGTAGCCCTGCTAGAAAGCACCACGGAAGTGGTGCTATTTTTGTGTAATAGGAACTTCGTTCCATCATAAATTGACATTTTTCCAATCATTGCAAAAAACTTCCGGGTGGCAGCATAGTTCGTTGGAGAAGATAATTTCTTATTTTGATCAGGAGAACAGGATATGTATGATTTCAAAAGCAGGGTAAGATATAGTGAAGTGAATAGTGAGAGACAGCTTACGCTGCCGGCATTGATCGATTATCTGCAGAATTGCTGCACATTTCAGTCAGAAGATATGAATATCGGTGTGGAGTATTTAGAACAGCATCATGCTGCGTGGGTGTTATCGTCCTGGGAGATCGTAATGAACCGCTATCCAAAGCTTGCGGAGCATATTACGGTGAGCACCTGGCCATATAGCTTCAAGGGATTTTACGGTTATCGTAACTTTACAATAAAGGATGAAGCGGGAGAGATCTGTGCATTCGCCAATTCCGTCTGGGTTTACATGGATACTGCCACGATGCGTCCGGTGCGGATCGCAAAAGAAGTGCAGGATGCTTATATCCCGGTGATGGATGAGGCGATACAATATGAATGGGCAGATCGTAAGATCAGGATAGAGGCACTCCGGTGGAGAAAGAGCCGGTTTTGGTACAGCGTTTTCATATTGACACCAATCATCATATGAATAATGGAAAATATATTCTTGTGGCAGAGGAATATCTGCCGGAGAATTTTAAGACAGAGAGTATTCGCGTGGAATACAAAAAGGCTGCAGTCATCGGGAACATGTTATACCCGGAGGTTTATGAGCAGCAGAACGGAGTAACCATTGTGTTGGCAGATGAGCAGAAGTGCCATATGCATTATGCAGTTTAGAGGAAAATAAAATGTTAAAATTAGGACAGTATCAGAAACTTACAATTGTAAAGAAGTGGAGTTTGGAGTTTATCTCGCGGAAGAGCAGGATATGGAGAAACGTGTGCTTCTTCCGGCAAAACAGGTTCCGGAGAATGCAAAGACGGGGGATGAACTTGAAGTGTTTTTATACAAGGATTCCAAAGACCGGATGATCGCAACGACAAATCAGCCAAAGATCACTCTTGGAGGGCTTGCTGTTTTGCGTGTGGCACAGGTTGGAAAAATCGGTGCATTCCTTGACTGGGGACTCGAAAAAGACCTGTTTCTTCCTTATAAAGAGATGACAATGAAAGTCCAGCCGGAAGATGAGGTTTTGGTAACACTTTATATTGATAAGAGCAGCAGACTCTGTGCGAGTATGAAAAAGCTTTACGATCTGCTTTCCACAGATTCCCCATACAAAGAGGGAGACCATGTAGAGGGAAGAGTTTATGAGTTCAGTGATAATTTCGGAACCTTTGTTGCAGTGGATGATAAATATTCCGCTATGATTCCACGACATGAAGATACAAGCAGGCTTCGTATCGGAGATGTGATCGAGCAAAAGTGACAAAAGTAAAGCCGGATGGAAAACTGGATGTGTCATTGCGTGACAAGGCATACCTGCAGATGGATGAGGATGCTGAGAAGGTGATGCAGGTTATTGAGGAATTTGCCGGAGTGCTTCCATTTGGAGATAAAGCATCCCCGGAAGTCATTAAGAGAGAGACCGGACTCAGTAAAAAATGCTTTCAAACGTGCGGTGGGACGTTTATATAAGGAACATCGTGTGGAAATAACTGAAAGAAGTATCAGAAAGGTGGACTAACAACATGAAAAAAGTAATCAGTACAGAAAAAGCACCAGCAGCAATCGGACCATATTCACAGGCAATCGAAGTAAATGGTATGGTTTATACATCAGGCATTATCCCGGTTGTACCGGAGACAGGAGAGATTCCGGAGGGGGCTGTGGCTCAGGCGAAACAGGCACTTACCAATCTTTCTAATTTGCTGGAAGCAGCCGGAACCAATATGGACAATGTAGTTAAGACAACGGTATTCATCAAAGAGATGAATGATTTCAGCGCCATCAACGATGTGTATAAGACTTTTTTTACAACAGATTTCCCATCCAGAAGCTGTGTGGAAGTTGCACGTCTTCCGAAGGATGTTATGCTTGAAATCGAAGCAATCGCAATCAAATAGGAAAAGCAGTTCCAGAGAACTCCATGTGAGCGATACTTTGGAACTGTTTTTTATGGAAATAAAAATACATAAAATATTCATGCTATATTTGGTAAAATCTGACAAAGTCTTGCTGTTGACAGTGCTAGGACACTTTGTTATAATAACCATGTAATAAATGTAACAAATTCGTAACAAATAGTTCTTGGAGGCAATATACAAGATGAATTATAGAATGAAGAGAATAGCAAGCTGTTTGCTGGCAGGTGCTATTGTAATTAGTGGAACAGGAGTCGGAACTTATGGTGCACAGACCGGTGGTGTGTCTGCAGTGATCGCAACCGGACTTTCTTCAAATGGTTCTCCGGCAGCAGGATTTTCCAAAATGCTTTCCCAGTGTCTGATCGAGAGTGACAAGGCAGTTGCAGAGGCAGCGGCTCAGGCAGAGGAGCAGGTCAGTGAGAATGATGTTCCGGTGGTTGCATCTGAGTACGCAGACATTGCAATCGCACAGGTAGATAATTATGTGAATGTCAGATCAGAACCGAACACAGACAGTGAAGTGTTGGGTAAGTTATATAACAATTCTGCAGCCACTGTTTTAGAGACAACAGAAGATGGCTGGTATAAGATCACATCCGGAAGTGTTACCGGATATGTCAAATGCGAAGTATGTTGTAACAGGGGATGAGGAACTTGCAAAGAAGGTAAGTACCAGATATGCAACTGTAACAACTACAACTTTATACGTAAGAATGGAGCCTTCTACAGAGGCAGGTATTTTAACAATGCTTGGCGAGGGAGACGATTTCGTTGTTGTTGATGATTCTATGAAGGATAGCGGATGGGTCATTGTTACAACAGAGGAAGGCGATGGCTATGTATCCACAGATTATGTAAATCTCTGGACTGATTTTGTAACCGCTGAATCCAAAGCGGAAGAGGAAGCAAGACTTGCCAAGGAAGAGGCAGAGCGTCAGGCGGCAGCCGCTGCAGCAGCGAAGGCAAAACAGAAATCTTCCAAGAGCTCGTCATCTTCGGACGGTACAAGCAGTTCCAGCGGTTCATCAGCTTCTTATGCGGCACCGAGTGGATCCAATGGTCAGGCAGTTGCAAGCTATGCAAGCCAATTTATTGGTAACCCATATGTTTATGGTGGTTCCAGTCTGACGAACGGTACAGACTGTTCCGGATTTGTAATGTCTGTATATGCTGCATTTGGTATCAGTCTTCCACATTCTTCCAGTGGACAGAGAAGTGCCGGATATGAAGTAAACTTATCTGAGGCACAGCCGGGAGATATTGTATGTTACAGTGGACATGTTGGAATTTATGTAGGTAATAACACAATTGTTCATGCAAGTACACCATCCAGTGGTATTAAGTATTCAACAGCTACATATCGTAATGTACTTTCTGTAAGAAGAATTTTCTAAAAAAAAGATATTATCGGAACTGTCATCGCAAATGATGGCAGTTCTTTTTTTGCGGGTAAAAAGTCAGAAGTAATGCGGTACTTTTTTACAGACAGAAAATTGAAAAATATCATTTATGAAAAGTGCACAAAAAAATAAAGTGGTCTGGAAATAATCCCCAAAAGAGGTAAAGTTATGAGAAAGTTTTCCACGTGAAAAAAGGTCGAAAAATGCCAAAAAATAAAGTTATACACGAAGTTATCCACGTTATCCACATTTTTTTATGTTAAAAAAAAGTGGTTTACATAGTAAAAAAAATCGAATATACGTTTTGTA
>ENA-OQER01001229-OQER01001229.1-human-gut-metagenome-genome-assembly--contig:-NODE-1229-length-12750-cov-6.231641_pt1 | contig 12750 bp, 10 predicted proteins | sample MGYA00242797_ERZ504639 | MGnify/ENA primary metagenome ERZ504639 (study PRJEB26092, sample SAMD00036306) | human gut metagenome | host: Homo sapiens | study: EMG produced TPA metagenomics assembly of...
CACAGTTCGAACAGAATTTACCGCTGTTCTCGGTTCCACACTTGCCGCAGATCCACACCATCGGCTTTGCACTTCCGCAGTTTGAGCAGAATTGCCGGTGTTCTCCGTTCCGCAGGAGCATTTCCATACGCCTTTTGCAGCTTCCTGCTGTGCCTTGGCTGCCGCCTGCTGCTGCATCTGCTGCTGATTCGAAGCGGACGCCGATGCAAACGAGGAACCGAAGGCATTCATGCCCATCTGAACACCCATAAAGCCGTTCATGGCTCCGTTTGGGTTGGCTGCTGCTTTCTCCATACTGCGTGCCATCGCTCCCTGTACATAGCCCTCACGGATCGATGGATCAGACATCATCGCACCTTCGTTGCGCATCTGGATCAGTTTCTGGGAAGCTTCATCGTAGGAAAGGCTTGCGATTGCCACGGACTGGATCTCCATGCCGCGCATTGCCCGCCAGCTCTCATCCATCGCATCTGCCATGTAGCGGGACAGCTCGGCGCTCTTGGATGCTGCGAACGAAATGCGGATGCCGTCGGCTGCCATCTGATTGATCGAGGACTGCAGGCCCTCTAAAAATTCGTTCATATACTGCTCGTTGATATCCTCGATCTCCACGCGGGATGCGTTTCTCGGCACAGCCTCTGCGTAGAAGCGGAGCGGATCGACGATGCGGATGGAATAGGAACCGTGTGCCCGAAGGAACAGCTCGGCATTGTAGAACTGGTCGAAATAGTTGACCGGATTTCTCGTTCCGAATTTGATTCCCTTGATTTCCTGCAGATTAATATAGAAAACTCTCTGCTCATGCGGGGTCTGGCCGCCGAATTTCAGGCGCTCAAACGTATCTTTTACTGCCGCGTCAAGCGATCCGCTGAACATCGACGGAGACGATGACTGGTCTACAGTAAAGTAGCCCGGCTCTGCGGTATAATCAATGATCTTTCCGCCGTCTACCAGCATCATGAACTGATTGTCATAGACATGGATCACAGAACCGTTTGAAATCGTCTGGCTTCCCTTTTTATTCTGGCCTTTTCTTACCAGAATTCCCTCTGTAAATACCGTATGTTCCCCCATCTCATACGGTTCCACGGTCTCCAGCCACTGATCGGCGAGACTGCCGTGTACTGCATTGACTGCTGCTCTGATAATACCCATACTTTTACCTCCTGTTTGCCTTTGGCTTTAAAACAGAAAGGAGCATTTCCGTCCTCTGTTGGTGAAAATGCTCCTTATTTTACTTGTCACTGTGCTCTGCCCACAGCCGAATTATGCTTCTTCCTCTTTCGCTCCGGTTCCGAGGGCAATCCACTTCAGATATGCGTTGATAAACAGATCAATTCCGCCGTCCATGACTGCATCGACGTTTCCGGTCTCTGCGTTGGTACGGTGGTCTTTGACCATGGTGTATGGCTGCATAACGTAAGAACGGATCTGGTTGCCCCAGCCGATCTCGGTTACTTCGCCGCGGATGTCGCTCAGCTTATCTGCCTGCTCCTGGAGTTTCAGCATATACAATTTTGCTTTCAGCATCTGCATTGCCTTGTCCTTGTTCTGGAACTGGGAACGCTCATTCTGGCACGTAACCACGATGCCGGTCGGCATATGCGTGATTCGGATCGCCGATGACGTCTTGTTGATGTGCTGTCCGCCGGCACCGCTGGAACGGTACGTATCGATACGAATATCCTCATCACGAACCTCAACATCGATCTCTTTGTCGATATCCGGCATAACATCGCACGATACGAACGATGTCTGGCGTTTTCCTGCCGCGTTGAACGGAGAAATACGGACGAGACGGTGAACGCCTTTTTCGGATTTCAGATAACCGTAAGCGTTTTCGCCGTTGACCTGGAATGTCACGGACTTCACACCGGCCTCATCACCATCCAGAAAGTCGAGTTCCTCGATCGTAAAGCCTTTGCGTTCTGCCCATCTGGTGTACATACGGTACAGCATGCCGCACCAGTCGCACGCCTCGGTTCCGCCTGCACCTGCGTTCAGTTTGATGATCGCATTGTCCTTGTCAAATTCGCCGGACAGCAGGGTTTTGATGCGGATGGCATCGAAGGATGCCTTGAACTCTTCCATCATTTCCGCGATTTCCGGAACAACGGAATTGTCATCCTCCTCCTGTCCCATCTCGATCAGAGTTTCCATATCTTCTTTGGCGGATACCAGTTTCTGATACGTATCTCTGTCCTCTTTCATGCTGCTCAGCTGTTTCATCTGCTCCTGCGCTTCTTCGGGGTTGTCCCAGAATTGGGTTCCTCCATTTTACGCTCTAATTCTTCGATCCTCTGCTCTTTGTTAGCGAGGTCAAAGTGAATCCCTCACTTCCACTAATGGTTTATCGTATGTGCCAAGTTCCATTTTGAACTGGTCTAATTCAACTACCACAAGCTTCACCTGCTTTCTGTTTTATATTTTGTATGACACGCAGCTTCTGGTAGGGAAGCTGCGTGCTTTGTCAAACGGATCGTGCTCATCCGTCTCACTGCTGTTCTGCTTTTATCAAACCGGTTTTCTTCCGCAGCACTGTTTGTACTTCTTGCCGCTTCCGCACGGGCATGGATCGTTTGGATAGATCTTACGCTCTGCGCGCTGTACCGGTTTTCTCGGGCCGGACTCGTCTTTGTTGGTTCCGGTCACTTTGGCTACCTGCTCACGTTCTACTTCTGCTCAACACGTACATGGAACAGGAGACGGACGGTATCCTGCTGGATGGACTCGAGCATTTCGTTAAACATGTCGTAAGCTGCCATCTTGTACTCAACCTTCGGGTCTCTCTGGCCGTATGCCTGCAGGCCGATACCCTCGCGGAGCTGATCCATATCATCGATATGATCCATCCACTTCTGGTCGATAACCTTCAGAAGAACGACACGCTCAAGCTCACGAATCTGCTCCTCCTCCGGGAATTCTGCTTCTTTCTCCTCGTAGAGTTTAACAGCTTCCTCTTTTAACTGCTGTTTCAGCTCGTTTTTGGAAATCTTCTCTACGCGCTCTTTTGTCACTGCCTTCACCGGCATGATGGAGAGCAGCATCTCATTTAACTCGGTCAGATCCCACTCGGACTGCTCGGTGTTCTCGCCGATGCAGAGATCCACAGTATTGTCGATGGTGTCGGCAATCATCTTGAAAATGGTGTCTCTCATGCTCTCGCCGTCCAGAACGCGGCGTCTCTCTTTGTAGATGATCTCACGCTGCTCGTTATTGACCTGGTCATAGTCGAGCAGGTTTTTACGGATTCCGTAGTTGTTGCCCTCGATCTTCTTCTGCGCTTTTTCGATGGCGGAAGAAAGCATCTTGTGCTCGATCTGCTCATTTTCCGGTACGCCGAGGGATTTGAAAATGCCCATCAGTTTTCGGAACCGAAGAGTCTCATCAGATCGTCTTCCAGGGAAATGTAGAAACGGGACTCACCCGGGTCTCCCTGACGGCCGGAACGACCGCGGAGCTGATTGTCGATACGGCGGGACTCATGACGCTCGGTGCCGATGATCTTTAAGCCGCCGGCAGCTTTTGCCACATCATCCAGCTTGATATCGGTACCACGGCCGGCCATGTTGGTCGCGATGGTAACGGCTCCTGCCTCGCCGGCATGGGCTACGATTTCTGCCTCGAGCTCATGGAACTTCGCATTTAAGACCTGATGCGGGATTCCCTCGCGGCGCAGCATTTTGCTGATCAGCTCAGAAGTCTCAATGGTGATGGTACCAACCAGAACCGGCTGGTTCACGGCATGTGCCTCTTTGACTTCCTCTACGACTGCGTGGAATTTCTCTTTTTTCGTCATGTATACGGCATCGTCCATATCCACACGGATGACCGGGCGGTTGGTCGGGATCTCGATAACGTCCATGCCGTAGATGTCACGGAACTCCTGCTCCTCGGTGAGGGCAGTACCGGTCATGCCGGCTTTTTTCTCGTATTTGTTAAAGAAGTTCTGGAACGTGATGGTTGCCAGAGTCTTGCTCTCTCTTCTTACTTTTACGTGCTCTTTTGCCTCGATTGCCTGATGCAGACCATCGGAATAACGGCGCCCCGGCATGATACGGCCGGTGAACTCATCGACGATCAGAACCTCGTCGTCTTTGACTACGTAGTCCTTGTCGCGGTGCATCAGATAATTGGCACGCAGCGCCAGGATCACGTTGTGCTGGATCTCCAGGTTCTCCGGATCGGAGAGGTTCTCGATATGGAAGAAGTTCTCGACTTTCTTCACACCGTCATCGGTCAGGGTAACGAATTTGTCCTTCTCGTTGACGATGAAGTCTCCGGTCTCCTCGATCTCCTCGCCCATGATCGCGGTCATCTTGGTCATCTCGCCGCTTGCCTCGCCGCGCTGCATCTGGTGTGCCAGAATATCTGCGGTCTCGTACAGCTTGGTGGATTTGCTGCTCTGTCCGGAAATAATCAGAGGTGTTCTTGCCTCGTCGATCAGGACGGAGTCGACCTCGTCGATGATACAGTAAGCAAGCTCTCTCTGTACGAGCTGCTCTTTGTAGATCACCATGTTGTCACGCAGGTAATCGAAACCAAGCTCATTGTTGGTGATGTAGGTGATATCGCATGCGTACTGCTGGCGGCGCTCATCGTTTTTCATATCATTTAAAACGACGCCGACGGTCAGACCGAGGAATCTGTGGACTTTTCCCATCCACTCTGCATCTCGGTTTGCCAGGTAGTCGTTGACGGTAACGATGTGGACGCCGCGTCCGGTCAGTGCGTTCAGGTAAGCCGGAAGGGTGGAAACAAGGGTTTTTCCTTCACCGGTTTTCATCTCGGCGATACGGCCTGATGGAGGATAATACCACCGATCAGCTGTACGCGGTGGTGCTCCATACCGAGGGAACGTTTTGCTGCCTCGCGGACGGTTGCGAATGCTTCCGGGAGAATGGAATCCAGGGATTCTCCTCCGTTGTAGCGGTCTTTATATTCCTTTGTCTTGGCACGCAGCTCTTCATCGGTCAGCGCCTGCATGGTCGGGCGGAGAGCTTCGATTTTGTCTACAATTGGATAGATTCGTTTCAGCTCGCGCTCACTGTGCGTACCAAAAAGTTTTTCTGTGAATTTCATAGAATGTTTGCTCCTGCTTTCTCTATTAATTGCCATATTAACATATGGTACTATTCTACCACTTCTGGCACAAGATAACAATGAATTTTTCGTAAACATTTGGTGCCGTTCCCCGGTTTTCCGCTGTTTTTACGGCTTTTCCCGGACTTTCCGGCCCTTTCCGCGAAAAAGTCACCCTGTTTCACAGCTTTTCTAAGCTGGAAACAGGGTGACTGTTCATTCTTTATTTACTTTTCAGCACTCCGGCTCGATCAGACCGTAGGTGTTGTTCTTTCTCTTGTAAACGACGTTTACTTCGTCGGTCTCTGCATTGCGGAATACGAAGAAGGTGTGTCCAAGAAGTTCCATCTGTACGCAGGCATCTTCCGGATACATTGGTTTCATGCCGAATTTTTTCGTACGGATGATCTGGATGTCTTCGTCCTCCAGATAGTCATGCTCCAGATATTCTTTCTGGAAGTTTCCTGCTTCCTGCTGTTTGTCGGCAACTTTGTTTTTGTATTTGCGAAGCTGGCGTTCGATCACTTCCTCTACCAGATCGATGGATACGTACATATCGTTGCTTACCTGCTCGGAACGGATGATGTTTCCTTTTACCGGAATGGTAACCTCAATTTTCTGTCTTTCTTTCTCTACGCTTAAGGTTACAATGACATTTGTGTCAGGCGTAAAATATTTCTCCAGTTTGCCAAGTTTTTCGTTGACCGCGGCTTTTAATCCCTCTGTCACGTCAATATTTTTTCCGCTGATGGTAATTTTCATTATGCCCAACCCCTTTGCTCTCAAATTTTACAGGCTCTTCACTTCCCCTGTAAGTAACTCTAATTATAGCAATAGTTGTCTCTATTTGCAATAGTATTTAGAAAATTCATGAATATTTTAGAGTTTTTTCCTGCAATTTTTGTGATTCTTTCTTTCCGTCCATTTTTTCTCGCATCTATATGAGGAAATCAAACACACTTTATCCTGTCATGTTATTTTCTTTGCTTGTTATCTTTTTCCTTACCTTCTGCACATTTCCAGTACGTCTTCAAATTTCATGTTTCCGCCAAACAGATCCAGTGCGCTTCCGATCGTCACATCCACATGATCGTTCCCAACCTTTTTCAGCAGTTCCAGATCCGCAAAGTTTCCGACGCCGCCGGCATATGTAACAGGGAAATCTTTCATTTTCGCAAGTAATTCCACCAGTTCTGTCTCGATACCGGATGCTTTTCCTTCGACATCTACCGCGTGGATCAGAAATTCATCACAGTATTCCGTCAGATGATGCAGGAGCGGTTCCGTTACTTCTTCCTCTGTAACTTTTGCCAGCGGTCCGTTACAATATAATATTTCCCGTTTCGTTTCCGGCAGCTTAAGTCCATGGTCAGCCGCTGTTTTCCAACAGTCGTTACCAGTTTTTCGAGATTTTCATAGAATACATGGCCATCCCGGAACACATACGATGTCACGATCACATGGCTTGCACCGGCCGTCAGAAATTCGCAGGCATTTTCCGCGTCGATACCGCCGCCAACCTGCAGTCCGCCCGGATACGTAGAAGTGCCAGCAGCGCCTGCCGCTTTGTTTCCGGATAATATTCGGAATTTTTTTTGTTCAGAAGAATCACATGACCTCCGGTGATCCCTTTTTCTTTATATAACTGCGCATAGTAAGACGCATCCTGCTCCGAAACAAAATTTTCATTTGCCTGGTTTCCCTGATCTTTTAAGGATCCCCCAACAATCTGTTTTACTTTTCCATTGTGGATATCAATACATGGTCGAAATTTCATAAATAAAGTCCCCTGTCCCTTTCCTGTTCATCGAATGGATATCTGTAGTTAGCGATGATTCGGTTAAAAAATTTTTATCTCCCTCAAATTTCTCATATTATATCAAATTTCGGACTTCCTGTGTGCAAATTCACTCTTTTTTCACTAAAAAGCTCCCCTTGGATCTTTTGTTCGTGTGCATGACAGCAAAAAAAATGCCGCAATCCGGATTTTTTCCCGAACTGCGGCATCCCATTATACTTTATCTTATGTTTTGTCCTATCCCGTGCTTATGCCTAGACTCATGTTTCAGTCTATCCTTGGGTTTATGCCTGGAATCATGTTTTCTACTCCTGTACCACAGAATAAGAATAGTCAGAAAGATTGACACGGATCACCGTTTCTTCTCCGGACGGTGTACCGTCCATTTTCACATCAACATGATCACCTTCGTAATGTACTTCATATGCCCAATAGTATCCCGGATAGAAACTTTCTACTTCATACAATTCATTTCCGTCTTTATCAATTGCGCCAAAATCCGGTCCATAGAAAGAGCAGTAATAAAGTGTTCCGTCCGGTCCGAAATCCGTTCCTGTCATGGAACCATGTGATGATGCACTGTGCCAGATTTCTTTTCCGTCCCGGAGGCGTACGGCATAAATAACTCCACAATGCGCATAATAATACCTGTCTTCATAAATTCCAATTTCTGTATTGGCTGTTATCTCCGCTGCCGGAGATTTTTCTGTCTCAATGGTCCATACTACATTTTCATCCTGATCCAATCCGGTAATCACAGCATACTCCTGATCCCGATTTTCTTCTGAAGCAAACAGGTCATGCGTTTTTTCTCCGTTATTATAAAAGGTTTCCAGTATTACATGTGTTGCATCTTTTTTTGCCACCTTTTCCAGGGCAGCTTTCAGATTCAGCATCGGATACTCTTCCCGCTTGTCCTCCTGACAGGTTGATCTTGCGGTTCCGGCTGTGGAGATCAGTGTCTCTTTTACCTCCTCCGCCGAAAGTTCCGGAGCCACAGACCACAGAACAGCCGCAGAACCGGAAACCAGTGGGGCCGCCATGGATGTTCCAGACAGATTTCCATATTTAATCCCGTTTTTCACTGTTCTAAGATTTTTATGGCCTGGATTTTCTTCGGTATAGGAATCATCTTTTTCTGTAATCGTGCTGTAAACATCATATCCAGGTGCAACAATATCTATATTGGAACCATAATTTGAAAATTCTGTCATTTGATATCCCTTTTCTGTTTCCTGCACTGCACCTACAATCAGGATATGATTTCGAATTTTCTCATAGGAGTATCCGCTTCTGCTTAATCTATGCGTTTCTCCATCCAGTCTGTTATAAACCTCCTCATTAATTCCGCAATAATCTCCTGTCTTTTGAGCATCAAATCCCACACCACCGTTATCATACCCATTGCCTGCACTCTGGACAATTAAAAATCTTTCCTGTTGATTTAAAAGCAATTCAAAAAGCATCACTATCATCTGACTGGAAGTGCATTTTGCGCTCGTTTCTAATTCCTTTTGATAACTTTCGTACAACTCATATTTCTGATCAATCTTCCCTTTTTCTATGAGAAACTCCGCTATTTTTTCTTCCCATACCGGTCTTTCCCCGATTAGCGTATCTTTTAAATACTGCTCTCTGGATTGTATCACAGTTGCCCATGAATTATTCACCACGCAGGCCGTATGTTCACTTAGCATCGTTTCAATCATCTGTTTTGTTACATTTACATATTCTCCTGTACTGAAGAGATCTTCTTTCCACCAGCTCACAAAATACAAATCCGTCCGATCTGCCACACCACGGATTCCGGCCTGATTATTTTCCGCACCGATCAATCCCGTCACATGTGTGCCATGGTCAAATGCCAGATTTTCTTTGTAATCTTCCAGCCAGTGAATTTTACTTTCGCCGTTTTTCTGAAATTCTTCGTGTTCCGCATCAACTCCATCATCCATAATGCCGACCGCCACATTGGCAAGATCCTGCTCGTGGGAATCAACATAGTCCCATGCAGAAAATGCTCCAATTGCCTCTGCCCACCAGTCATTTCCATCTGGTTTGCTTTCATTATGGTCATTATTCTTTTTATCCTGTTCTCCTGCCTCCCATGGATTCTCATCTGCAGTATTTTCCATCATCATCGGAATTTCCGTCGAACTGTAGAGCACATTTTCTTCTTCCATCAGAATTTCAGCCTTCTGTTCCAGATCCGCATACGCGGTGTCCTCCACCAGGATTTCAATCACGTTCATGCTTCCGCTCATATTTCCAACCAGCGTTCCATCTACCTTTGCTGCAAGTGCTTCCCGCTCTTCCTGGCTGCTGTTTTCTATCAGATAAACAATCAGCAGATTTTCGTAGTACAACAGGCCGGTATCTTCATCATAAGAAACGGTACTTACCGACGGCTGATAAACCGTATCCCCATTGGCACATTTTTTCATTGTGCCTGGCTCTTTCACATCCTGACTATCCTGCGACTGTTCTCCATTCTGATTCTTGTTCTGTTTTTGGCTTTGGTCACCTTCATCTGCCTGCACTTTTTCCTGTTTTTGTTTCCATTCTTCCAGTTGTCTTTCTTTCCATCCCTGTATTTGCTTCTTCTGTGATCCAACTGCAATGGCAAGCAGGATACCTAAAAACAGCACAATCACAATGACAAGTACCAGAAATCTTCGAATTTTCTTTTTTCTCTTCTTCTTTTTTTCTTCCGCCACATGGCAGCCACAGTACTGGCAATAGGCATCTTCTTTCTGAATCCTGCGTCTGCACCTGGGACATTTGATTTCCTTTTTCATTTTCTGCTCCTCTTATTGCAGTTTTGATCCGCAGCGCGTACAAAACTTTTCTCCTTCTTTCGGAATTCTTCCGCAGGAGGGACACGCTGACCGCATCTTCGAAGCTGCCGGGTTCTTTGATACGGTTTCTTCCGGCTTGATTTTTTTCGATTCCGTTTTTTTTGATTTGATTTTTTCCGGCTCAATTTTTCTTGAAATACTTTTCTTTGAAGCACTTTTCTCTTTAGAAACCATTCCCCACAGTGCAAATATAAGAATCAGAACATGAAGTGCTATCCACACCCACACAAATTCCATGCGAAGCGGCATTCCTGTCATCTGGCCGTTATAATCAACCTTGTTTTTCCATCCCCAGCTGAGTCGTTGCATTGACCACGCAAGACCTCCGTTTGTCACGATGGATAATACAATTGCCAGAACATAGGTCTTTTTTCCATTTAACAGCGTAACCAGAACTGATCCCACAAGCGTTACTGCCGCTGTTCCAATCAACCATGCGTTGATATTTTCAAAGACACTTTCCTGCATCAGTTTCCAGATCATCCCTCCGACAAAAGAGTCTCCTTCCTGGCTTTCCATTCCATAGAGAATCACATCGTAAAGCCGGATGGCATCATCTTTCCAGCCGATCATTCTGCAGAAATATAGTGGTATCGTACATAAAAACAGAATTACAATGACGTATTTTGCTTTTGTTTTCATCTGAAATTCTCCTGTTCTGCTCTATTTTTATACTTCTTCTGATGGTTCCGGCACCATTTTGCTATCTGCTGTATCCATTTCCGAAAATAACTTTTTGCCTTTCAGATCGTAATAATCTGTCTTATCTACCTCGACATATTCCGACTCACCATCCACAGTCTCTTTTTCTTCCTCGCTGTATGTTACCTGCAGGATTCCATCACTGACCAGTTCTCCTTTTTTTCCATCCTCAACGGTATATAACAGATTCCCGCTTAAATCATACAATTCTTTCTGATCGATCAGTAATGTCTTATCTTCCATGGAAAAGATTCTCCGGCAATCGGATCGGCAATTTCTTTCATGGTATCCGCATTGATCAGGCAGACATAAAACTGATTATCTTCCCCATACATGGAAAGTGCAAGAACATTATCCTCGATGCAGCTTGTTGTAGTGGAATAATATTTAAAATACGGCGCATACTTTCCTGTATATTTTTTGATATCGCCTGTCTCCAGATCACACAAAAAATAAATGTCCTGGTCGTCCTGTCTTACCGTAAAAAGTGCATATTTTTTTGTCCAGTCGAGCAGAGTCGGATATCCGCCAAACGGGCCAAGATACTGACTCGGGATTTCAATTTCTTTTTCTTCTCCATTCCCGATCACTGTAATATGAAACGGATTTTCATCCCCTGCCCAATATCCATCGTCCATTGCGCCCGTTTCTATGATAAGTCCGTCCCGCATTCCATGTTCTTCTGCTTTGTCAAACGAAACGTTTAACTCTGTTTCTTTTCCCAGTTCCGGCTCAACCAGAACACAGACTTCTTTCGTACCGTCCATTTTTTTATACAGAAATTTTCCATCACCCATGTAGGATCTTTTAAAACTCAGATTTTCCAGGTCCTGATTGCTGACTGTATAATCACACACTTCACCCCCTTCCGGACTATACAGTGTATATTTCCAAAACCCGGCATCATCCCAGGATACATTTTCTTCCTCCTCCAGCCAGGTATAACCACCGCCGTAATCTGCCACTTTGTCTGCATCATACTGGCTTTTTATCATTCCATCCGTGTCAATCACATAAAAAATATTGTCATAGACGAACCAGTTATAACCATTATTAAAATTCACATCGTACCGATAAATATCTGCATCAATTGCATCTTCATCAAAAGGTATATAAAACTTTAACTTTCCCTTTTTATCCAGAAAGCCTTTGTAAGATTCCCCCTTTCCGTGAATTCTTACAAAGGCAAGTCCATCCTGAAATTCTCTTGCATCAGAAAATTTCATATTTTCCAATGTATGAGACGTCTCCGCATTTGAACTTATATCGTCTTCATCATCCGACCATGTATCATCATCATCTTCTTCTTCGTCGTCTTCGTCGTCATAGTTTTCTTTCGATCCATCGTCCCAACCCTCAGAGTCGAGATACCATTTTCCGTCAATTTCAACAACCGCTATCTCCATTTCTTCCGGTTCTATGCCGGATGCACTCACTTCCACAAACACATTTCTTGCATCGGTGACCGTATCTCCTTCTTCTCCATAATGACTTTTTATTTTTTCCATGTTGCCTTCGGACTGTTTTTCTGATCTGACTGGCCAATGGGTAATTTGTATATCCCCAACTTCATCTTGCAGTTTCTGAAGTTCCTCTTCCACTGCATTTTCTATGATCCACTGTAACGTTTCCCCATATTGGCCAAAATACCGCTCCGGCAACAGGCTCAGAAGCGTATCGGTATCTCCTGTAAATAATACTTCGACTGCACGATCTGCCACCTGCATATATTCCTCATCGGACTCCTGGCTTTCCGCTGTTTTTCCAGCTTTTTCCCCTGATTCCGTCATCTGGAGTATTCCATATTCCGGAACAAACTTCCATGGATATAAAATTGCTATAGCCGCCATAATTCCAAAAGTAATGATCAAAATTCGGCTTCCTGCTTTTTTCATATATTCTCTACTCCTTTTTCTCTCATCGTATCTTTACTTCTGAATAGAGTCCTAATATAATTTTCCAGATTTTTTGCACTCTCTTACTCTGTAAGGACACTGCTACTCTGCTTTCCACAATAGGTAATAGGGATCTCTTCTCACCAGTCCAGCCCATTGTCTGTAATGGTTATGGTATGTCCCAGTTTTTCTTTCGTGAGAATTTCATAACTGTCCCCATATAATTCTACAAATGGGTGTTCCATGTTTTCCCCGGACTTCACACAGAAAACTACTGCTCCGACTGCCACTATTGCAGTCAGGCCAAGTGCTGTCGCAATTTTCCATCCTTTTTTTTCTGCGTTTTACCGGCAGCACGGCGTCCGATTTATTGTATTCTGCTCTTTTACGTTCAGCTGTGTTTTTTCTTCTTCTT
>ENA-OQER01001231-OQER01001231.1-human-gut-metagenome-genome-assembly--contig:-NODE-1231-length-12742-cov-6.812049_pt1 | contig 12742 bp, 12 predicted proteins | sample MGYA00242797_ERZ504639 | MGnify/ENA primary metagenome ERZ504639 (study PRJEB26092, sample SAMD00036306) | human gut metagenome | host: Homo sapiens | study: EMG produced TPA metagenomics assembly of...
CCAGCTTCACGTCTTCCCTTATTCTGAGCGTCCGGGCACGGCTGCTTGAAGATTCCGTATGTGGTTGACGAGAAGGAGAAGAAGAAGCGCTCCAAGCGACTGTTGGAGTTGAGCGATCAGAAGACGCAGGAATTCTATGCCAGTACATCGGTACAGAGGCTGAGGTTCTCTTCGAAAAGGCGCCAAGAGGCAAGGCAATGCATGGATTCACCAAGAACTATATCCGCGTAGAACTTTCACCGGCTCTCGCCAAGGAAGAATACGACAACCAGCTTATCAAGGTTCGCCTGGGTGATTTCAATCACGATAAGACGGCGCTGAAGGCAGAATTAGAAGTTAAGGGAAGTTAAGGGAAGTTAGAGAGAAGTTAAGGGACAAATGTACTTGGTTTTATGTCAGGAGACTGTTGTCTCTTAACTTCCGTAACGACCGTAGGGAGTGATTACTTCTTTAACTTCAATTAATTCCCTTACTTGTGAAAATAAAATGGTTCAAAGTCCAATGTATTACAACGATTTTGGAACATGGATCCGGAAGCAGTTTCCTGATTTCCGTGTTCAGAAGATTTCGATAGACGCGGGATTCTCCTGTCCTAACAGAGATGGGAGGATTTCGAGTGGCGGATGTACGTATTGCGACAACCGCACCTTCAATCCCAGCTATTGCGACCGGAAAAAGTCGATTACTGAACAGCTGGAGGAGGGAAAGGCTTTCTTCAGCAGGAAGTATCCTGATATGAAATATCTGGCTTATTTCCAGGCTTATACCAATACATACGCCAGGGTGGAGCAACTGAGGCAGATGTATGAAGAGGCTCTTGAGGTGGAAGATGTGGTGGGAATCGTTATCGGAACCCGTCCGGATTGTGTGAGCGATGAATTGCTCGATTATCTGGAAGAACTGAACCGCCGAACCTTCGTGCTGGTGGAATATGGCATTGAGAGTGCCAATGATGAAACCTTGAAACGCATCAACCGTGGACATGATTTTGCCTGTTGCCGTAGTGCCGTGGAGCGTACTCATGCTAGGGGGATTCTTACGGGCGGCCACATCATCATCGGTTTGCCGGGAGAAGATGCGGAAGAAAGTCTGCGCCAGGCTCCTCTCATCTCTTCCTTGCCGCTTGATATTCTCAAGATTCATCAGATGCAGATTATCAGGGCACCCGGCTGGCACAGGAATATGCTGAGCACCCCTTCCATGTTTACACGGTAGAGGAATATATTGATGTTATCGTGAAATACATCCGTCTGCTCAGAAAGGATTTGGTGCTGGAGCGTTTCGTCAGTCAGTCGCCCAAAGAACTGCTGATTGCTCCCAAATGGGGACTCAAGAACTATGAGTTTACCAATCTCCTGAATAACAGATTAAAGAGTTTACAATAAATATGGCAAAAGTAGCAATCGTTATATTAAACTGGAATGGACAGAAGATGCTGGCAAAGTATCTTCCGAATGTCATCGAATATTCCCGTCAGGATGCTGAAATCTGGGTGGCAGACAATTCTTCTTCTGATGGTTCGATGCACCTTCTGGAGACTCAGTTTCCTCAGGTGAAGACCATCGTGCTGGAGCAGAATTTCGGCTTTGCTGAAGGCTATAACCGTGCCTTGAAGCAGATTGATGCAACGTATTATGTGCTCCTGAATAGCGATGTGGAGGTTTCGCATCATTGGCTTACACCGCTCATCGAGTTTATGGATTCGCATCAGCAGGTGGCTGCCTGCCAGCCTAAGTTGCTTGCCGAATACGATAAGGACAGTTTTGAGTATGCTGGTGCTTGCGGCGGATTCCTCGACAAATACGGCTATCCGTTCTGTCGTGGCCGCATCTTTGATACGGTAGAGCGCGATAATGGGCAGTATGATTACCAGCAGGAAATCTTGTGGGCTACGGGTGCCTGTATGATGATCCGCTCAAAGGATTATTGGACTGCCGGCGGTTTAGACGGCCGTTTCTTTGCCCATAATGAAGAGATTGATCTTTGCTGGCGCTTGCGTCTGATGGGCAGAAAAATCTATTGCATTCCTGAGAGTGAGGTTTATCATGTGGGTGGTGGAACCCTGCCGAAAAGCAATCCGATGAAGACTTATCTGAATTTCAGAAATAATTTAACCATGCTTTATAAGAATCTGAGTGATACGGAGTTGGCTCATGTAATGCGTATGCGTAGATTCCTGGATTACCTTGCTGCTTTCGAGACATTGGTTCTGAATCGCAACTGGGGTGACTTCAAGGCTATCTTCAAGGCGCGCAGGGCTTTCAAGGCATGGAAACATGAATTTGACGAAGATCGCAGAAAGATACAGGCGAGTAGGGTGAAGGAGGAGATTCCGCAGGTTTACAATCTCTCTATCATCTGGCAATATTACGCCAAGGGTAAGAAACTCTTCTCGCAGTTGTAGACTATTCATAAACAAACTTAAAAATAAAAATCTATGAAGAAAAAACAAATGATGATGGCACTGGTTTCGCTGATGGTTCTGTCAGCCCAGGCGCAGGCTAATTTCCAGGTGTCGGTTTCCAATCCTTCCAAGGTGGCAAGAACCGATGCTCCGGTGGTGGTAGATCTCAGCAAGTTGGGCGCTATTGGCGATATTCAGCGCGCTGTAGTAACCGTTGACGGCAAGGAGATTCCTTCCCAGCTCGACGACATCAACCGCGATTGTACCAACGATGAACTTTGTTTCCTTGCCGATTTGGGCAAGAAAGAAACCAAGACCTATCAGGTGCATCTCTATCGTGAGGGCGAGCAGGCACAGTATCCGGCTCGTACCTTTGCCGAACTCTGTCTGCCAAGCAGAAACAGGAAGCTGGCTAAGAACAGGCAGGATATTTATCTGCGTAGCATCTCGTTTGATAAGAAGACCAAGGACCCTTATCACTACGTCCATTCTCATGGCATCTGTTTCGAAAGCGAACTGATTGCCATGCGTGTTTATTTCGACCATCGTCAGACCATCGACCTTTATGGCAAAATCAACAAGGGACTGGTGGTTCAGGATACGCAGTTCTATCCTTCAGAAGAGCAGATTCAGGCTGGTTCGGGCGATGATTGCCTCTGGGTAGGCAATACCTACGGACTGGGTGCGCTCCGTGGCTGGGACGGTAAAGACCAGGTGCTGTTCAACAACGTGAAATACCAGGAGCAGTGCGTCATTTCAGAAGGTCCGCTCCGTGCCATCGTCGAGGTAGTGGATAAGGGTTGGGTTCCGGCTCCGGGCTTGAAGCCTGTCAATGCCACCATCCGTTACACCATCTATGCCGGTCATCGCGATTTCGACGTAGATGTATTCTTCAACAAGGATGTTTCTGATTATCAGTTTGCTACAGGACTCATCAACGTAAAGGGTTCCAGCGAATTGCTGATGGCAAGGGATTGCGAGGCTGTTATGGCAGCGACTGGCCAACAGGCAAGGACGATGGAAAGCACAAGCTGGAGACCGTAGGCTTGGGCATTTATGTGCACAGTCAGCCCTGGTTAGTCAGCAGCCAGCCAATAAGGATTGCTATACTCAGGTGGTGAAACCTGCAGGCAGCCAGCTCAGTTATAAGCTTGCTTATACCAGTGCCAACGAAACCTATGGTTTCAAGGGCGAGAAGGAGTGGTATGAGTGGTTGAAAGCCTGGAAGAAGCAGATAGAAGAGCCGGTTCAGGTTTCAGTTTCTGTCATCATCTGATAAGCAGAAAAACTGCGCAAATAGTCAGCAATGAGCAAAAATGCCTTACGTTTTGCTCATTGCTGGCTATTTTGCAAACAAATTTATGAGAAAAACCCATTTTTTTGCGAATGCGTATGATTTTTTAGCAAAAAAGCTTGGTAATTTAAATAATTTTTAGTATTTTTGCAGTCGTAACTCGAAGATTTGTAAATTATCGTGAAAAGGTTTTTTAATTATATAGTCATATTAGCAATCGTGCTTCTCAGTTCGGCCTGCGAGTTTAAGTTCAAGCCGAACGAGGAAGGAGAGGCTGTGCCCCTGTCAGTACAGCGTTACGACCGATTGGAAAGCAGATATCTTACTACCGGTGATTTCTCAGCCCTGCAGCAGATGAACACCGATTACCCGATAGAAACCCGTACGCTGATAGAGAAAATGCTCCAGCTTGGCACTATTACCGACGCCAATATCAGCAACCGTTTCCTCATGTTCTATCAGGATTCTACCCTGCAGGCACTTATCGCCGATGCTGAGGCAGAATTTGCCAATATGGAAGACATCAACGAGCAGCTGAAAACTGCCTTCTCGCGTCTGAACAGTTGGATTCCGGAGCTTCAGCAGCCTTGTTTCTATGCCCAGATTGGCGCTCTCGACCAGAGCATCGTAGTAGGACAGCACTCAGTAGGAATTTCGCTTGATAAATACATGGGCGAAAACTATCCGCTCTACAAGAAATTCTATACACCGCAGCAGCGCAGCACCATGTCGCGCCAGTATATTGTGCCTGATTGCCTTACCTTCTATCTGCTGAGCATCTATCCGATGGATCAGTTCGACACCCGTCCGCAGCTCGACCGCGATCTGCACATGGGCAAGATTATGTGGGCTGTAAACAAGGCGATGGGCAAGGAGATTTTCAAGACCAAGTATGTGAATACAATCAACGCTTATGTAAAGCGTAACCCTAAAGTAACGGTAAAAGAACTGCTCAAGGACGAAGATTATTCGCCTATTGAGGCATTACATAAAGATTAACACATGAAAAGATTTCCAGTTTTTATTGCAACTGTCATGATGGTTTCAGCAATGCAAGCTGCAGATAAACTCGACCTGAAGGCCATTACCTCCGGCGAGTTTGCTGCCTCTTATGTTACCGGTATTAACCTATTGATGGCACCGATTTGTACGCTTCTATCAGCAATGATGGCAAGCAGGTTATCAGTTATTCGTTCAAGACGGGCAAGCAGATGAGCATCCTCTTCGATGTGAACGCAGTCAAGGCTCCCTTCGAACAGATTGAGGGTTATGTAATCAGTCCTGATGGCAAGAAATTGCTTATCATGACCCATCGCGAGGCTATCTACCGCCGCTCGTTCAAGGCAGAGTATTTCATATATGATATTGCTAAGAAGAGTTTGAAGAAACTTTCCCAGGGCGTTAACCAGCAGGTGGCTACCTGGTCGCCTGATTCACGCCACATCGCCTTCGTAAAGGATAACAATCTCTTTGTTACCGATGGAGATAAGGAAACCCAGATTACCCGCGACGGTAAGTTCAACGAGGTAATCAATGGTATTCCTGATTGGGTTTACGAAGAGGAGTTCAGCTTCAACCGCGCCTTTGCATGGAATGCGGATGGAACTGCCATCGGATGGATACGCTTCGACGAATCGCACGTAAAGACTTATTCTCTGCAGCTGTTCGAAGGTTCTCATCCTACCCATAGCGAGTATCACGACTATCCGGGAGAATATTCCTATAAATATCCTAAGGCAGGACAGGACAACTCTAAGGTGAGCCTCTGGAGCTATGATATGAAGAACGGCAAGACCGTGGCGCTCGATGTGCCTGTAGATTCCGACGCTATTATCCACGCATCAAGACATCGCCAGACGCCAACAGTCTGATTGTCTATACGATGAACCGCCATCAGGACGACATGCGCCTCTATGCAGTCAATCCTTTCAGCGGCAAGAGCAGGATGCTCATCAAGGAGAGTGTGCCTAAGTTTGTAAAGGAAGAGGTGATTGAAAACAGCATCGTGGGCAAGAAGAACATCCTGCTGCCTAGCGACCGCGACGGCTTCATGCATCTCTATCTCTATGATATGAACGGCAAGCTCCTGCGCCAGGTAGAGAAGGGCAACTATGATGTTACCTCTATCTACGGAATGGATGAAAAGACGGGCGATGTTTATTTCCAGGCTGCCAAGCTCAATGCGCACGACCGCCAGGTTTACGTGGCTCATAAGAACGGAAAGGTGGAGCGCCTTACCGATGCGGCTGGTTCCAACTCGGCTTACTTCTCGGGCGATTACCGCTATTTCGTCAATACCTGGAGCAGCTACAGCCATCCTTATGTCTTCACCGTACGCAGCAACAAGGGCAAGCTCATCAAGACATTGGAAGACAACAAGCAGCTGCTCGAAAAGACCCGGAAGTATAATTGGGGCAAGCGTGAGACTTTCTCTTTCACCACTTCCGAAGGTGTGAAACTGGACGGCTGGATGGTGAAGCCTGTAGATTTCGACGCCAGCAAGAAGTATCCTGTCATCCTCTTTCAGTATTCCGGTCCGGGCAACCAGCAGGTGCTCGATTCATGGAGCACGGGCAGTATGGGCAATGGCGGTGCTTTCGATTATTATCTTGCACAGGAAGGATTCATCATTGCCTGCGTAGATGGTCGTGGAACAGGCGGTAGAGGAGCAGAGTTTGAGAAGTCTACCTATCTCCGTCTGGGCGATTTAGAGTCGAAAGATCAGGTTGAGACAGCTCTCTACATGGGTTCTCTGCCTTATGTAGACAAGGATAATATCGGCATTTGGGGCTGGAGCTATGGTGGTTTCAATACGCTGATGAGTATGAGCGAGGGCCGTCCTGTGTTCAAGGCAGGTGTGGCTGTGGCTCCTCCTACCTGCTACCGCTTCTATGATTCGGTTTATACTGAGCGCTACATGCGCACTCCTAAGGAGAACGAAGAGGGTTACAAGGTGAACCCTATCGAGCGAGTAAAGCAGCAGCATGGTGCGTTGCTTATCTGTCACGGATTGGCAGATGACAATGTGCATCCGCAGAATACCTTCGAATATGCTGAGGCGTTGGTTCAGGCAGACAAGGACTTCAAGACCCTGTGGTACACGAACCGCAATCACGGCATTTCGGGCGGTAATACCCGCAACCATCTGCTTCGCCAGATAGCTAACTGGTTCAAGCAGAATCTGAAGTAGAAAATGATATGATATAAAAAAGTGAAGCCATTCCCGGTTGAAACGGGAATGGCTTCTTAATTTAAGTATTAACTTTTTTACTTTGTAGAGTAAGGAATGTTTGGTTTCTTATTCATTTTTAGCGCCTTTTCTGCGCTTTTCTTTCTTGGCTTTCTTAGCTTCTTCACTTTTACCTCTTCAACCTCTTCATCGTTTGGCTGAACAGATGAAAAATGAAAATCAGTAGAGTTGATGGTCTTCACCTGATAAGGGCTAGGCGCATCGTTCATCTGCTGTCCGTTCTTTGCCTTCTTAGCCTTTGGCTTCTGAATATATCTTGCATAGAGCTTGTTCCATTTCTTTTCAGCCTTCTTCTGGTTGAAGTCAAACATCACGATACACGTGCGGTTGCCGGCACCTTTCTGCTCCAGATAGTCGCGCAACTGGTATGAATAGTTCTCGCGGCTTACCAGAAACTTGTTCTTGCGGGTGAAATAGGCAGAATCAACCTTCTGAACGTCTGTGAAATAGACTGTAGAGTCATTAAACGACGAGGCAAATCCAAAGATGTATGCAGTCTTAGCGTCGTTCTTGGCTGATGCGGAGAGCGAGCTGAAACATGCTAATGCAATAGATGCTAATGCAATTTTTGTAATTTTCATTTCTTTTTCTGTCTTATTTTGTTTTGTGCTGTCTGCCCCATCAGTCATGCAGGATCTTTCCTTATCCCAGATAGGACTTCAGCAGTTTATCTGTCGTTTTGTTCCGGAGTCGCCTTATCGTTTTTTCCTTGATCTGGCGTACTCTTTCCCTGGTGAGATGATACTTGGTTCCGATTTCTTCGAGCGTCAGTTCCGGTGTTCCTATGCCATAGAAGGCAGCAATGATTTTCTGGTCTTTGTCCGGCAGCGTGCCGAGCAGTCTTTCTATTTCAACTCTCAGCGACTCTGTCAGCAGTTCATTGTCGGTCGGATCATCCGAATTGGCCAGCAGGTCGAGCATGCTGCCCTCTTCATTATCAGAAAAAGGAGCATCCACGCTCAGGTGGCGGCTTGTTGACGTAGCTTCATGGCGTCCTCTATCTTGTCTTCCGGCAAGTCTACGCGGTCAATCATTTCGTCTAAACTCGGTTTGCGTTCAAACTCCTGTTCGAACTTACTCATCTCTCTGTTAAGCTTGTTAACGCTTCCCACCTGGTTGAGCGGAAGGCGCACAATTCTGCTCTGCTCGGCTATTGCCTGCAGAATGCTCTGGCGAATCCACCATACGGCGTAAGAGATGAACTTAAAGCCTCTGGTTTCATCAAACTTCTGTGCGGCTTTGATAAGCCCCACATTTCCTTCGTTGATAAGATCAGGCAAACTGAGCCCCTGGTTCTGGTACTGTTTTGCAACAGACACCACGAAACGGAGATTGGCTTTTGTTAATCTCTCCAATGCCCTACGGTCACCTTTTCTTATACGCTGAGCGAGCTCTACCTCTTCATCTGTAGAGAGCAGCTCCTCATGAGCAATATCTTGAAGATATTTTTCTAACGATGCGCTTGCGCGATTCGTAATTGACTGAGTAATTTTTAATTGTCTCATGCTGGCATCAAATTTTAAGTAGTTGCAAAAATACACTTTTTTGTTTAAATACCAAAAATAGTAGATATTTTTCTGAAATACCTACTATTTTATTGATTTTTGTCTGTTTCTTGAGTTTTTTGGCAGTAAAAATGCCTTTTCACTACTCAATCATGAGACGTTTCTCTTCAAATGCTTACCCTTAGTCTTTCTGCAGTGGAACAGCGAAGTAAGCCTTCTTGCCTGTTGGCCATACACCCTGGATGTAGAGCACTGGTCCTTGCTGGTAGAAGCACTCTTTACAGCCTTCTGCAGGTCATCAATCGTATTGATGTTGTTGTCGTTGATGCGCTGGATGATGAAACCGCGTGAAATGCCACCATCCTTCAGGGCGCCGCTGTTCACCTTCATTACCTCTACACCATACTTGATGTTGAGCTGGTTCTTCTGGCTCTCTGTAATAGGGCGGAAGCTGCCACCGAGCACGTCGAGGTCGGCACTCTTGATAACCGAAGTATTACCCTGGGCATTCTTCAGCGTGATGGTCTTGGTGCTTGCCTTCTTGTTGCGCAGATAGGTGATGCTCATCTTGTCGCCAGGGCGCTTGCCGTTCAGGATTTCCTGCAGCTCAGCCATCTTGGTCACCTTCTTGCCGTCAACCTTGGTAATCACGTCACCTTCCTTCAGTCCTGCCTCAGCACCGTTGCCGTCTTCATCAACCTTGGCAATGTAAACACCCTCGTTGGTTCCCAGGTTCACTTCCTTGCCGTTCTCCTTCTGGGCGTTGATATAGTTCAGCACATCGCTTCCCTGTATGCTCAGCATCACGCGCTGTACGCTGCCGTATTTCTTCAGGTCGTCTACCACCTTGTTCATGATAGAGGTAGGGATGGCGAAACCGTAGCCGGAGTAAGAACCGGTCTGTGAATAGAGCATGGCGTTGATGCCTACCAGTTCGCCCTGGGTGTTGACGAGTGCACCGCCCGAGTTACCTGCGTTGATGGCAGCATCGGTCTGTATGAAACTCTCTACACCGTTGGCACCGAGCGAACGTGCCTTGGCTGAGATAATGCGGCTGTAACCGTATTGTTCAGTCCGAATGGGTTGCCCACGGCGATGACCCATTCACCCACCTTCACCTTGTCGCTGTCGGCGATAGGCAGGTAGGCAGGTTCTTGCCGTCTATCTTGATGAGGGCGAGGTCGGTAGTCTTGTCGGTTCCGATGATGCGAGCGAGAATTCACGGTTGTCGTTCAGTGTTACGGTCAGCTCGTCAGCACCTTCTACCACGTGGTTGTTGGTAACGATGTAACCATCCTGACTGATGATGACGCCCGAACCTGTAGCCTCTCTCTTCGGAGTCTGCACTTTCTGCTTGCGTGTGCCTCCGTTGCCCTGTCCCGGGTTGCCGAAGAAGCCGAACGGTCGAAGAATCCTCCGAATGGGTCGTCCTGCACATCTACCGTCTTCACCTTCGAGTTCTGTACGTATTTAATATGTACTACAGCAGGCAGCGCTTCTCGGCAGCATAGGTTAAGTCTACAGGCTGACCTGCTGGCGCAGCGGTAGCTGCAGGTGTAGCATTTACTTTCATGAAGCACCGGCTGAAAATGCGAGCGAACTAACGCAGAGCACAGCCACAACATAATTACTTAATTTTTTCATGTCTCTTATTTTTTTATTGTTTACTTTTCTTTTCCTTGAAACTGCAGCGGCTAATATCATGCCAAAAGTCAGCTTGTCATGCACCGCTCTGTTTTCCGGTTGCAAATATAGGGTCATTTTTTGAGATACGCTTCATTCTCAGCATAAATTTATTCCGTTTTAACATTTTAAATTAACACTTTAACGGCTATTAAACAAGAAATGCCCTAAATTCACAAATATTTGAATGTAAGCATGAAAATCTTAGTTCTGCATACGAAACTATCTTTTGCTAATTATTGAATATCTGTTAAAGAAGTTATCGCTTCCTACGGTCGCTGAGGAGTTAAGACAACCGTCTTTTTGGCGTAGTTTTTTAAGCAGCAAGACATACGTCTTAACTCCTTAACTTCCTTAACTCCTTTAACTTCCTGATATGCGAAAGTTCAGTTAATGATGCATAAAAAAGTGAGGAATCGTGCGATAGTATCAAAAGTTTTTTGTACTTTTGCATGTCGAAAGCAGTGCTCCGGTCTGTCGCTGGCATCTTTCAGGTGCGAGAGGAAAGTCCGGGCAGCATAGAGCATCCCACTTCCGAAACTAGAAGCTATTGGTGACAGTAGGTGTCGGTAGAAGAAAATAACCGCTTTCACTTATCCCGTTTGTCCAGTCTGGGGTGGTGAGAGTAAGGGTGAGAAGGTGGTGTAAGAGACCACCAGCTGGCGGGTGATCGTCAGGCTGTGCCATCTGGGAGCTGTAAGCTCATGTATACCGCAGATTGAGGGCGGCTCGTCCGATTGCCTTAGGGCTGCTGTGAGTAGAGTGCTTGAGCCCAAGGGTGACTTTGGGACTAGATAAATGACAGACATTCTTATATCTGGTATGAACACAGCATAACAGCATATCTGATATAGGAACACAGAACTCGGCTTATAGGGGCACTGCTTTTCTTTTTTTCAGCATCGCAGCCGCTATATATATAATAAGGTATAAGATGCATTCATTTTTAAACGATTTTAAAAACTAGCAAGATTATGAAACTCAGAGAACCGGAAAAGCAGATATTAGATGATTTCGAACATAAGGTAACGGGCAAGATAGCGAAATATGGCAATGAGCCCGATTTCCCGAAGTTTGAGAACTACGGCATTACCCGTATGGAGCTGGATGATTATCTTTTTGATAAGCAGGCGATACTCGACATGGGTGGTTCCAAGCGCAGCCAGCTCACCATCGGCGGTTTCATCACCGTCCTCCCCGTACTGGTGCTGTCCTGTTTCCCGGATAAGTCACCGTCTACGACAACGGCAAGATGCTCGCCACGGTCATAGCCGTCATCATCGGTCTGCTGCTGGCGTGTTTTGTCAAGGCACTTCTCCAGATGATCATCGCCTATCGCGTGAACCATCATAAGGAGCCTAAGATGGAGACCTTCATCAAGGCAGTCCTCTTCTACGAGAAGCGGTCGTAACTGTAAACTGTAAATAATAAACTATAAACTATAAGTAGTATGACATTACCAGACTTATGGACTATAAGGACAAGTTCACCCAGCGTGCATTTGTCGAGAAGATTTCGCATGTTGCCAAACGTGCCGGTGCCAAGATGGTTTATACAGCGCTCATTCTCTATTATACGTTAGAGAGCGACAAGGTTTCGCTGAAGGACAAGGCTCTGATCGTAGGTGCTTGGGTTATCTCATCAGTCCGCTCGATGTGATTCCAGACGCCATACCTATTGCCGGTTTGGGCGATGACCTGGCCGTATTGCTGTTTGTGCTCAAGAAAGTTTGGGGTGAGGTTTCAGAAGATGTAAAGCAAAGGCTCAGGACAAGTTGAAGAAGTGGTTTGATGAAGATGAGATTCCATCAGCCGATGACCTCTTCAAGGATTCAGCCACCGATACACCGGTTTGATTTTTCTCTATGGGCAAGGCATAAGAAAATGAAAATGACCGGAAATGACCGTGACCGGAAATGACCGGAATCTTTAGGGGTTTGAAAATGATAATGACCCTTAATGACTTTGACCCTTCATGACCGGCTACAGTAGTAGCTAAACTTTAACATGTTTTGCCCCACACGCCCTGAAGGGGCAGAAGCTCCTAGCCCAGGGTAGCACCCTGGGTAAATACGGACGCAAACAAGTCGCCCTGTAAGGGCAAAAGCTTTTAAATATCAGGTAATTTATAAAGCTTTTGCCCCTACAGGGCGACCTTTTGTATTATCCTAAAACCCAGGGCGATTGCCCTGGGCTAGGAGCTTTTGGGCCTTCAGCCCGTTCTTGAACCACATTCGTAGTTCCCTTTCATTATCCCATGCAGCTCGTTACTCCGAGCGTAGTAGCGATAGCGGTCAGAATGCTGATGGCTATCTGAAGAATTGTTTTCCAAGTGTTCGCTTTCATTTTTTTTTGAATGTTGAGTGTTGAATGTTGACTTTTTGTGGGCGGATAGCTGGGCTAGGGGCTAGCACCCTAGCCAGTCTATCTTGGGCTATTCAAGGCCGTCGCCAGTTTCGCCAGTGCTGCCGCCTGATTCAGAGCCTTGGCCTTCGCTGCCGGTCTGACCGGTGTTTGAACCACCTGGGGTAGAACCGCCTGGCGTATTATCCGGAGTAGTTGGGGCGTTGAGGTCAACGTTGGTCTTACCCTCCTTAATCGCCTTGA
>ENA-OQER01001232-OQER01001232.1-human-gut-metagenome-genome-assembly--contig:-NODE-1232-length-12738-cov-3.062089_pt1 | contig 12738 bp, 17 predicted proteins | sample MGYA00242797_ERZ504639 | MGnify/ENA primary metagenome ERZ504639 (study PRJEB26092, sample SAMD00036306) | human gut metagenome | host: Homo sapiens | study: EMG produced TPA metagenomics assembly of...
TTGTCCAGGTACTCGTACAGGCACTCGACTTCCTTGCCGGCGTCGGTCAGAGCTTGATGGAGTACTCGGTGCGGTACTGAGCATCGATGTTCTCGGGGTCGCCCTTGCACATAATGTAGGTGATCTTGCCGTCGCCGTTGATATCGCCCTGAGTCTCGGTCTCCAGGATCAGCTCGCCCTGATAAGTACCGGACTGACGTGCGTCAGCACCAACGTAGCAGCACTTGTCTGCGTAGGAGTCCAGAACGCTCTTGTCGGGCTCACGGTTGATGAAGACGATAGGAGTCTCAGAGGCTTGACGGTATCAACGATGGTCTGTGCGGAAGTGGTCTGCACGGGGTTGATGACCAGCACGTCCACGCCCTGCTGCAGGAAGGTGTTGATCTGCTCGGTCTGGGTGTTCTGGTCGTTCTTGCCGTCCATGATGGTGACGGAGTAGCCCATGTCCTTCAGGTACTCTTCCAGATCGGAGCGGTACAGGGTCATGAAGTTATCAGCAACTGATAGATGCACACGCCGATGTTTGCGGAACCGTTGGTTGCAGCAGCGCTGGAAGCAGCAGCAGAAGATGCAGCAACAGAAGAAGCAGCAGTAGAGGTGCTGGAAGAGCCGCCGCAGGCGGTCATAGCAGCAGTTGCACCAACAACAGCAGATGCCTTCAGGAAGTCACGACGCGAAATCATTTTCATAATAATGTTCTCCTTCAATTCGTATCTCAGCATTTTCACAGGAGCAATCTTGCATGCACCTGTAATTCCTGTTCGTATTATACCCTTGCAGCACCCCACTGTTCAAGAGAACAAGTTCACAAGATTGAAGGAGTTCTTTTGTGCTATTTCAACAAATGCTTTTTGGGCTCGCCAATTTCTTTTCTCGAAACATCACAATTTTTCATACATTTGCAACCTCCCTACAAAAGCAAAAAAATTATGTCATTTTTCTCTCAAAAAGATTACAAAATGTTGCATCGTCCGGTTTTTGCAGCTTTTTCATTTCTTGTATATCTTGAAAAATATTTTCAGGAATAGTTCGTCCCTGTTCTTCCGCATTTTTTCGCTTCATTTCTGAAATTTTCTGAAAATCGCCTGTCATTCCCGGTTCCTGCCGCCTGCCTTTTGCAAAGAAAATGCCCGGAAGCTTTCCTAAGCCTCCGGGCATTCCGATCCGAGTATCTTTTACAGATGCAGCAGCATCTTTGCAATGTTGAAGTAGATCAGCAGCGTGGTGGTATCCACAATGGTGGTGATCAGGGGTGAAGCCATCACGGCCGGATCCACATGCAGCTTTTCTGCCGCCACCGGCAGAATGCCGCCGATGATCTGCGAGAGCAGGATGGTGCAGATCAAAGTCAGGCACACCACCAGCGCCACCGGAGCCGCGATGCGGTCAAACACCAGCAGCTTTACAAAGTTGCATACGGCCAGCGTGCCGCCGCACAGCAAGGCCACGCGGCTCTCGCGCCACAGGATGCGGGGCAGATCGCGGGGCTGGATATCGCCCACCGCCATGCCGCGGATGATGGTGGAGGTGCTCTGGCTGCCCGCGTTGCGCCTGCGTCGGTCAGCATGGGGATGTATGCAGTCAGCACGGTCACAGCGGCCAGTGCATCCTCGTATCCGCGAATGACCAGACTGGAGAAGGTGGCACTGATCATCAGGAACAGCAGCACGGTGCGCGGCTCTTGTACAGATCCCACATGCTCTGCTTGAAGTAGGGCTTGTCGGAGGGGCCGATTGCGTTCATCTTTGCAATATCTTCGCTGGCCTCGTCCTGCAGGATGCTGATGGCATCGTCAATGGTCACGATGCCCACCAGCCGGTTCTCGGCGTCCACCACCGGAATAGCCAGAAAGCCGTATTTCTCGAACAGGTTGGAAACATCCTCCTGATCGGTGGTGGTGCTCACGCTGACCACATTGGAATCCATCAGGTCCTTGATAGGCTCTTCTGTGTTCTTTGCCAGCACCAGCGCCCGCAGGGACACCACGCCGATCAGCCTGCGGCTGTCATCGGTCACATAGCAGTTGTTGATGGTCTCCTTGTCAAAGCCATTCCTGCGGATGGCCTCCATGGCCTGTGCCACGGTCATGTCCGGCCGCAGCTCCATCAGCTCGGTGGTCATCACGCCGCCGGCCGAGTCCTCCGGGTACTTGAGCAGCTCGTTGATCATGCGGCGGGTGGTGGGGTCGCCTGACCAGAATGCGCTTGACCACGTTGGCAGGCATTTCCTCCACAAGGTCGGTGGCATCGTCCACGAACAGTTCGTCCACAACAGCCTTCAGCTCGGTATCGGTCAGGCCGTCGATCAGCTTCTGCTGGGTCTCAGGGGTCAGTTCGGTGAACACATCTGCGGCCAGATCCTTCGGGCACAGACGGAACAGCACCGGGAGCTTTTCTGCAGGCAGATCCTCAAATACCGCCGCAAGGTCGGGCGCGGGCAGAGTTCCATCACATCCCGCAGGCTCTGGTATTTCTTGGCATCGTCCAGATTTGCAGCATGGTCTTGAGGGTATCGATCGAGATTTCAGACATAAAAAAGCTGCCTCCTTTTCAGTGGCAGCTCTCGTTTCTTCTTTTCAGGGAACGCAAACACGCACCGTGTGCATTCACACACAGCAGGGTCTGCGCAAAGCAGAAACGGCGGCTGCCATCATATAAAGTAATCGGGGAGAAAGACTGCTGCTACTGCCAGCAGGTTCCATGACAACCACCTCGTTTTCCTGTTGTAAAAAGACACTTTTTGCCTTTTCCGCCCATTACTTTACCACTGCTTTTTTGCTGCGTCAACCCTGCTTTTTAAATTTTTCCGTTTCTTTACAAAAAGTAAAAGTGCCCGATGACATTTTTCGTATCATCAGGCACTTTTATCCTGTCAGAGCATGTCCCGGGCGGGATGGAAGACTCTTTGCTTACAGTGTCTCTACCGTATCAAACAGGTCTTTTGCGGCTTCCACAGCATCCTTGCTGCCAAACACCACCCGCACGCCGTTTGCCATGGCGGCACCCAGCTCTGCGGCCTGCTCCTTCAGCAGTGCGGCATCCACCGCACACAGGGCCTTGCGGTCTGCCGCCATCATTTCATCAGTGATGCCGCAGAAATACCGACGGTCCGTCTCGCGGGCCTCAGCACGCGGCTTGCGAGGGGTGTCCAGCTTGGCCACAGTACCCACAATAAAATCGTTCAGGTCTTTTTCGGTGTACTCCCGTGCTGCCAGTTCTGCCGGACCTTTTGCAAAGGTGTCGTAGCTTTCCTTTACATGGGGGTCGCGGTAGGTGTACAGGTATTCCACGCCGTCCGAGGAGAGCATTCCGGTGCCGTAAGCGCCGCCCACCTCGCGGATGTTGTGCCACAGGTATTCGTAGCTCATCACGCGGGCCAGCGCCTTGCGGTCGCTGCGGCGCTCCATGGGCCATACCTGTACATCGTAGTTCACACCGCCGTCAATGATAAACGCTTCGTTCACCGGCGGTGTCAGCGGCTCCACATAGGGCTTTGCCGCAGCGCGGCCCTCGGCAGCAAAGCGGCTGTCCGGCAGCAGAGTGCGCAGCTTTGCAAGGGCATCCTCGCTGCCGTACAGGCTGACCGTCAGCTCTGCGTGCTGCAGCACCTCTGTGCGCAGGGCATCCAGCTTTTCACCCAGTGCTGCCCAATTGCCGCGCTCCTGCACGCCACACAAGAACTTGTAATAGCTCACACCGCTGCAGCGTTCACTCACCGCACCGTCCACCGTGTAGTGGGCACTGGCGCGGGTGGCTGCGTATACATTGCCCTGCTGGATGAACTGCTGTTCCATGTTCAACTTCTGCTGGCTCAGCACCCGTGCAAAAGCAGCTTCTGCCGCCGGGCCGGTAAGGATGGTATCATACAGCCATTCGCCGCCAAGCTCCACAGCCTTTTCCAGACTGCGTTCCAGCAGGCTCAGGCACAGGCTCAGCTTGGCATGGCAGGGTGCACCCTCCTGCCGCCCAGTCCAGATGTCCAGCTGGGTGCGGCTGTCGCCCAGCCATGTGCTGCGCAGAGTGTTCAGTTGCTGAGCGGTGTGTTCGGTGCTGTCCAGCTCGTCCAACACATCGGTCAGCAGGTCCAGATACGGCATGTCCTCAGGCTTCACATTACCGAGGTCATAGTAGAAGTTCAGGTACAGGCTGCCTGCCGAAGGGTGATGCACCAGCTGCGCACCGGCCAGAAGTTCCCGCTCGCCTGGGGCCGTCCTTGCTCCGTCGCCAAGGTCGGCAACGGTCAGCGGTGCTCCAGCACAAGCTTGCCGTCGGTGCGGATGGGTTCGCCCTCCTCTTTTTTAGGCAGGGTGGGCACCTGCACCACCTGCACCGGAGCCGGTGCAAACAGCTCACGCAGCAGTTCATTGAACCAGCCATCGGCCATCTTTCCCGCAGGGAAGCAAACAGCCTGTCCGTGTGCAGCAGCAGAGTGGGGTCGCCGGTGTGCAGCCAAGCGGTGGAAGCATTGATGGCATCCAGCACGCCGTCTGGCAGGGTGCCCGGGCGCTCCAGCGATGCAAACTCTGCTGCGTTCAGCGAAGCCAACAGCAGTTCCTGCGGGATGCCCTCGGCCAGAATGCCGTCCACCGCCTTGCGCACAGCGGCAGCAAACTTGCGAGCGCTCTCCTCGGTGGCACCGCGCAGCACCAGTTCCAGCACCGGCTGCAGGGTGCTGTCGTCAAAGCCAATGTCAATATCTGCGCCCAGCTTTTCGGCCAGCAGCGCCGCCTTCAGCGGGGAGTTATTGGTGCCAAGCAGGGCATCCAGCAGGATCTCCACGCCCAGCTGCCGCTCCCGGTCTGCAAAGGCACCGGTGTACCATGCCAGAGCACACTGCACCTCGTCCGGCTCCGGTTTTCGGTATAGTAGGGCAGTTCCACGCAGCGCCCGCCTGCTCGTGCTGCACGGTCAGCTGCGGACGGCTGGTGCCCTTGGGCATTTTGGAGAGATAATCCCTGTCCAGCAGTTCCAGCTTTTCAGCCATATCCATTTTGCCATAGAGGGTAATGCAGCAGTTGTCGGCGCTGTAGTGGCGGTGATATACCCGCTTATACTTTTCATAGGTCAGCGCGGGATGCTGGCCGGGTCGCCGCCGGAAACAAAGCCGTAGGCGTATCCGGGAACATGGCCCGTTCCAGTGCATTTTCCAGCTGAGCATCCGGTGCAGCCAGAGCGCCCTGCATCTCGTTGTACACCACTCCGCTCACGGTACCGTCGGCACTGCGGTGCCAGCCCTCCTGCTCAAACACGCTCTTGTCCACCATGGCCAGCGGCAGAACACCGCGTTCAGGTAGACATCCATCAGGTTTTTGAAGTCGGTCTCATTGGGCGTAGCGAACGGGTAGACCGTCTTATCCGGGAAGGTCATCGCATTCAGGAAAGATGCCATACTGCTTTGAGCAGCTGCAAGAACGGCGAGGTCACCGGGTATTTTTCGCTGCCTGCCAGCACCGAGTGCTCCAGAATGTGGAACACGCCGGTGTCATCGGACGGGAAGGTGCCAAAGCCGATGCCAAACGCCTTGTTGGTATCCTCATTTTCCACCAGCAGCACCGTGGCACCGCTCACATCGTGGGTAAGCACGGTCAGGGTTCCGTGCTGTTCAGGGCAGTCCTCGGTACGCACGAGGGTATAACCGGGAAATCGTTCCATTTCGTTTTCTCCTTTGCGGTTTTGAAATCATTGCCTCTATTGTATCATTCGCCGCTCAAAAAGACAATTACCGGTTTGTTAATTATAACCAGAAGGACGATTTAAAATGCCTCCGTTACACTCTGGCCATATTCAGCGGAAATTTTATTTTTATTTCGCATTTGTCGCGGCCTGCGGGCCGCTCCAAACGCACTTTCACGAATAGAGTCGCTGCCGAAAACTGCATCTTTACTGCGTAATGGCAACAATATGCCGTTTGCCATTGTGCCCTTCCCGTGAAAAAGGAAACAAGCCGGCCCCGCAGGGCTGGCTTGTTTGCAAAATTATAAAATAATATTTCCTCTGATATTGCCAAAGCGAAAGCGTCGGCAATTTTAAATCGTATTTTTTACACCTGTTTTGCGCCCTCAGTCCGGCAGGCACCCGGAACAGCACAAAGCCCACTGCAAACAGAAGCGCCAGCATCCCAATGCCCACATTGCGCTGCCGGTCAGCTGGCTGCCCACGCTCACGATCATGGTGCCAAGGAAGGACGCGCCCTTGCCGCAGATGTCGAACAGGCCAAAGTATTCGCCGGATTTTTCAGCCGGGATGATCTTGGCAAAGTGGCTGCGGCTCAGTGCCTGCACGCCGCCCTGGAACATGCCCACCAGCACGGCCAGTACCCAGAACTGCCACTGGCTGGTCAGGAAGAAGGCGAACACCGCAATGCCGGTGTAGGCCGCGATGCAGACCGGGATAAGCTGGCTGGACGGGTATTTTGCACTCAGCCGACCAAAGATCAGCGCCGAAGGGAAGGCTACGATCTGCGTTACCAGCAGGGCCAGCAAAAGGCCGGTGGTCTCCAGCCCCAGTGCCGTGCCGTAGGCGGTGGCCATATCGATGATGGTATACACGCCGTCGATGTAGCAGAAGAAGGCCAGCAGGAACCAGAACACCTGCTTATCCTCGCGCAGATGCTTGAGGGTGTGGCCGATGCGCACAAAGCTCTGCCGGATGGCGTGCTGCTCTACCTCCACATAGTTGATCTGCTTATAGCTCCGCAGCAGCGGCAGGGTGGTGCCCAGCCACCACACAGCGGTGATGAGCAGCGCCACGGAAAGGGCGGTCATCTGGCTCAGGCCGATGGCCCCGCTGCCCAGCACCAGCGCCAGACACACCACAAAGGCACGCAGCTGCCAATGTAGCCCCATGCATAGCCCTGCGAAGACACAACATCCATGCGTTCCGGGGTGGTCACATCGCCCAGCATGGAATCGTAGAACACCAGACTGCCCGAAAAGCCGATCTTTGCAAGGATGAAGATGATCAGGAACGGCAGCCATGTAGTGGCAAGGCCCATAGCACAGCAGCCTGCCACGCCCACGAACAGGCAGAGCATGAAGATGGGCTTTTTAAAGCCTCTGGTATCGGCCAGCGTGCCCAAAATCGGCCCCAGCACTGCCGTGATCACCGTGACCACCGAGCTTGCATAGCCCCAGTAGGCAGATAGTTCACCGGACTCAATCCCCCGGCCTCGGCCAGCGCATTAAAGAAAATGGGCACCAGTGTGGCGATCATCAGCACAAAGGCCGAGTTGCCCACATCGTACAGGATCCATGACCGCTCCAGCGGGGTCACCTTGAATTTTTCATGTTTCATCTTGTTTCCTCTCGCACCGCCGGGCGGTGCCCCCTCTTTTTAGATTTCACCATTTAAAATGGCCGCCGCATTCGCTTTGGCCATCTACAGCGGAAATTTTGTTTTTATTTTCGTGTTTGTCGCGCTCTGCGGAGCGCTCCAAACACATTTTCACCAAAAGGGTCGTAGCGGGAAACAGCATCTTTCCCTGCTGGCCTGCATCGACTTGCTCAGAACTCCCCGAGGTGTGGTCAAAGGCCTTGCTCAGGGGCTGGTCCGTGTCCAGCTTTGCCACAAACTCCAGGATCAGCGTTTCTGCCAGCGGAAGCGCCTGCGCATACAGTTCTTCCAGCCGCTTGCCGCTCTCCACGCACTTCGGGTTCGGCTGCGGATCTGCCACAAGGCCGTGCAGCATGTCGTATTTGCCCACCACCTTCATGCCTGTCAGCACCACCCATCGCTTGACAGGATTGGATGCCTGCAGCAGCCTGTGCACTGAGATCATGCCCTTGAGCGAGTCCAGCGCCACCTGCTCCGAGATGCCCTCGTAAAAGGGCGCGATCGCCTTTGCATTCTGTTCCGACGGGTGGATATGGCTGGCTGTGAAAAACTTCAGCGGGTCGTATCCGTCCCGGCGCAGCAGCATGTTGTCAAACTCGGTCTCGATCTCGCAGTGGGTCACGCCGCTTTCCCGGGCGAACTGCTCCACATACGGGTGGCAGGTGCTGTCCAGCGCAAAGTGGCAGACAAAACCCAGCGCATAGGCCAGCGCAGCATCCCGGTCTGCCTCGCAGTGCACCACCTTACGCGCCCGGTCAAAAAAGACCCGCCCCGGCTCCTCGTGCATGGCATTGCCCAGTGCACCCACCGGGTTGGACTTGGCAGCATGGTAATAAAACAGCAGGTCCGGCCCGTGCAGGCCGATATCGTAAAGCTCACGGTTCTGTTCCAGCTGAGCACGCAGTTCATCCGGCAGATGTTCCAGCACATTGGTGCCAAAGCGGCGGTGCGCATAAGTTGACGGCATGGCAGATTCCTCTCTTTCTCTCCGACAGGGTGCACAAAACGTCCCCCGGTTTTTGCGTTCTGTTTCAGTATAGCAGAAAGTTTCCCGACCTTCTACCTTACGTCTGATTTTGGTAAAAAATTTGAATTATTTTGTGTTTTCGGCCAGTGGGCAGGCCGCGCAGCAAAAAAGGCACAGCCATCTGCAGACAGCTGTGCCTTCTCCCTTAAAATTCAGACTTTTTCGTAGCCCTGCGGCATCTCGTTCTTCCGGTTGCGGTCCATCAGGGTGCGCAGCGCGTCGCTGGCGCTCATGCCCTCCTTCACGATGGCGTTCACCGTCTGCACAATGGGCATTTCCACATTGTACTTTGCTGCCAGCTCCATGGCGGCAGGCAGTGCATTGATGCCCTCCACCACCATGCCGACCTCCTTCACGGCCTGCTCCGGGCTTTTGCCCTTGCCGATCAGAATGCCCGCACGATTGTTGCGGCTGTGCATACTGGTCGCCGTCACGATCAGGTCGCCGATACCGGCCAGACCCGCAAAGGTGTGGATGTTGCAGCCCATGGCCACGCCCAGCCGGGCGATTTCGGCAATGCCGCGGGTGATGAGGGCTGCGCGGGCGTTGTCGCCGTAGCCAAGCCGGTGGAGATGCCAACACCCAGCGCAATCACATTCTTCAGCGCGCCGCTCAGCTCCACGCCCTTGATGTCGGCGTTGGTGTACACACGCATACAGGTGTTGCTGAACACATCCTGCACATACTCGGCAGCGGCTTCATCCGGGCAGGCCGAAACGATGGTGGTGGGCAGATCCAGCGCCACCTCTTCCGCATGGGTCGGGCCGGAAAGGGCCACCAGCTTTGCGTTTTGGGGGCCACCCTCTTTGTTCAGCTCGTCGGCAATGACCTCAGTCATGGTATATAAGGTTTCCGGTCCATGCCCTTTGCAACGTCCACAAGGATCTGGCCGTCCGGGATGTAAGGCCGGGCCTTGGCCGTGGTGGAGCGCACAAATACCGACGGCACTGCAAACAGCAGCACATCCTTGCCGGTGCACACTTCCTCAATGCTCTTGGTAAACTGCAGCTCTTCCGGGATCTTCATGCCCGGCAGATTGGGGTGCACCCGCGTAGCGGAAAGGTTCTCCACCTCAGCCGGAAGCGCCGACCACACCTGCACATCATTGCCGCTGACACACAGCATCCGTGCCAGAGCCATGCCCCAGGTACCTGCACCCAGAACGCCAATTTTTTTCTTCGTCACGTTCGTGTCCTCCGTGTCTGCACCGCGCAAAGGGCACTGCACCCTCTGCGGTGAATTTGCGCCTGTGCCGGGCCAAGCCCGGTGCGCGTTGTTATGTTCATTGTACACGAAAGCCGGTGCGCCGTCAACCGCTTGCCGCATTGCACAAAGTTTTCCAGATGGGTCGTCCGTTTTTGTACACATCACGCGTTTTGAGCAAACCGTTTGCACTCCATCCGGATTCATGCTATAGTATTCTGGTAGGTTTTGTAGGAATTTTAGAAAAAGCCCTTGACTTCAAGCGCACTCCAAGCCTTATAATACCTTTGTTCTTACGATTTACAAAGTATTTGAATACCGTTCTGAGGGAACATTTTTCATGTTTGAAGCATTTCTTTCCAACCGTACGGTCAGCGTGCTGGCGGAGGCCCTGCCCCGTATCCTTACGGCAGGCCTTACCATGACCATCCCGCTCACGCTGGTCTCATTCTTTTTTGCCATGATCATTGCCGTGGCCGTTGCGCTGGTGCAGTACGCCAATGTGCCGGTGCTGCGGCAGATCGCACGGTTCTACATCTGGGTCATCCGCGGCACGCCGCTGCTGGTGCAGCTGTTCATCATCTTTTATGGTCTGCCCAGCGTGGGCATCATGCTGGACGCTTTCCCTGCTGCGGTCATCGCCTTTGCCTTCAACGAGGGTGCCTACTGTGCCGAGACCATGCGCGGCGCACTGGAAAGCGTGCCGCAGGGCCAGCTGGAAGCCGGTTACTGCGTGGGCATGAGCTGGTGGCAGATCATGCGCCGCATCGTGCTGCCGCAGGCCCTGCGCACCGCAGTGCCCGCCCTCTCCAACTCGCTCATCGGCATGATCAAGGACACCTCGCTGGCGTCCAATATCACAGTAGCCGAGCTGTTCATGGCCGGTCAGCGCGTGGCCGCCCGCACCTACATCTTCCTGCCCATCTACTGTGAGGTGGCCGTGGTGTATCTGCTGTTCTGCACGGTCATTACCAAGCTGCAGGCACTGCTGGAGCGTCGGCTCAACGCCCACGGCTTCCAGTAAGAAAGGAGTGTGGCAACCATGTCCATGTTAGAGATCAAAAAACGTCCACAAATCCTTTTTCACCTATACAAAGCCCCGCCTGCAGGCAGGCATCTTCCACCGGCCCGGCGCACGCAAAGTGACCAGCGAGCTGCAGGTGCTGCGCGGCGTGGACCTGACCGTGGAAAAGGGCGATGTAGTGGCCATCCTCGGCCCCTCCGGCTCCGGCAAGACCACCCTGCTGCGCTGTCTGAACTTCTGGAGACTGCCGACGCAGGCCAGCTCACCTTTGACGGTGAGACGTTCGACCTTGCCCAGGCCAGCCGTGCCGACATTGCCCGGCTGCGCAAAAAGACGGCTTTGTGTTCCAGAGCTACAATCTGTTCCGCAACAAGACTGCCCTGCAGAACGTGACCGAGGGCCTCATCATTGCCCGCAAAATGCCCAAAGAGCAGGCGGATGCCGTTGGCATGAAGATGCTGGAAAAGGTGGGCCTTGCCGACCGAGCCGACTACTATCCGCGCCAGCTTTCCGGCGGCCAGCAGCAGCGCGTGGCCATTGCCCGTGCGCTGGCATCTGACCCGGAGATCATCTATTTTGACGAGCCGACTTCGGCCCTTGACCCGGAGCTGACTGGCGAAGTGCTGGCCGTGATGCGGCAGCTGGCCGAAGAGGGCATGACCATGCTGGTGGTCACCCACGAGATGGGCTTTGCCCGCAATGTTTCCTCCAAGACCGTTTTCATGGAGAACGGCGTGGTAGTGGAGCAGGCTCCCTCGCATGAGTTTTTCGCCAACCCCAAAGAGGAGCGCACCCGCGAATTTTTGCGGAAGATCGCTCACACCGAGTGAGGTTTAACCAATCCCCCAGTCTGCTTCGCAGACAGCCCCTCCGGGATGGGGCCTTTGGCAAAACCAGAAAGTCTCCCTCTTTGCCTGAAGGAGTTTATTTCACAAATATTTTTATAGAGGAAAGGGAATCCAACTATGAAACGCAGAACTTTTATTTCTCTTATGAGCGTCATGGCCGCTGCCGGCGTGCTGACTCTGTCCGGCTGCTCCAATTCTTCCGGCAGCACCGCTGCTTCCGGTACTGCTGCATCTGTGGCTCCTGCTGCCGGCGACCAGCTGTCCAACATCCAGTCCAGCGGCAAGCTGATCGTTGCACTGGAAGGCGCATGGCAGCCCTGGAGCTACCACGACGAATCCGATACTCTGGTGGGCTACGATGTGGAAGTCTCCCGCGCCATTGCCGAAAAGCTGGGCGTGGAGCCGGAGTACGTCGAAAGCGACTGGGACAGCCTGTTTGCCGGTCTGGACGCAGGCCGCTACGACATCGTGTGCAACGGCGTGGAAGTGACCGATGAGCGCGCCAAGACCTATGATTTCACCGAGCCCTACGGCTACATCCACACTGCCCTTGCCGTCCGCAAGGATAACGACGAGATCACCAGCTTTGAGGACCTGAAGGGCAAGACCACCGCCAACAGCCTTGCTTCCACCTACATGGAACTGGCCGAGAGCTATGGTGCCACCGTACAGGGCATCGACACGCTGGAAGAGACCATCCAGCTGCTCACCGCAGGCCGCATCGACGCCACCCTGAACGCCGATGTCTCCTTCTACGATTACCTGACGTCCACCCGGACGCAGATTTCAAGCTGGTGGCCCAGACCGAGGACGCTTCTCACGTTGCCATCCCCCTGCGCAAGGGTGATGCCAGCGCCACCCTGCTGGAAGCCATCAACACCGCCATTGATGAGCTGCGTGCCGATGGCACTCTGAAAGAGCTGAGCGAGAAGTATTTCGGTCAGGATATTTCTGCGGAGAACTGAATCATTTGAATGCCTCCGCTTTGCTCTGGGCATTTTCAGCGAAAAATTTATTTTAATATTGCAAACCCCGGCAGACTGCGGTCTGCCGGGGTTTGCCTTTTCACGGGAAGGACCGTAACTGGCAAATGCATCAATCGCGTTTTTTTCAGCTCTGCACATTCATTGCATTTGAATGCAAAAAGCTCTCCCTTTCGGGAGAGCTGGCATCGCGCAGCGATGACTGAGAGGGTTTTATTCGTGAAAATATGCGTAGATGATCTGTGCCGTCTGTTTGCCCACGCCGGGGGTATTTTCCAGCTGGTCAGGCGTGGCTTCCTTCCACCGCACCCACGCTTTTGAA
>ENA-OQER01001233-OQER01001233.1-human-gut-metagenome-genome-assembly--contig:-NODE-1233-length-12737-cov-5.855749_pt1 | contig 12737 bp, 16 predicted proteins | sample MGYA00242797_ERZ504639 | MGnify/ENA primary metagenome ERZ504639 (study PRJEB26092, sample SAMD00036306) | human gut metagenome | host: Homo sapiens | study: EMG produced TPA metagenomics assembly of...
CCTACTGAATTGTTCAGGCTCCCAGCATGGGAGCCTTTCTTTTTGGGCCCATCGCAGAGGGATTGAACCCGCCAGGGTGCGGAGCTGAGGAAACGCGAAGCGTTTTCCAGCGCAGCACGCGAGGGCCGTAGGCCCGAAGCGAAAGCGGGCGGCGTCAGCCGCACGCGACATCCCTCATCGCCCACCACCGAATTGGAAACGGTCCTCGCAAGGGGACCGTTTTTGTTTGCGCCCATCGCAGGGGGATTCGAACCCCACAGCTCACTCGTTTCAAGGGCAGTGGTCAAAAAATGCCAAATATGAGTACTGCTACCTCTTTTGTAACAGCATTTTCGAGGTCCCAAAGGCAAATCTGACATCAAAGCAACGGCTAACGGTCCAGATGAGCATGTTTTCTGACAGCAAAACTGGACATATGCGGTCCAATTCGTCAAATTGTGTCTAATTTATATGCTACAGAATTAGTGCCCGTACTCATATTTGGCATTTTTTGACAGAGGGACTTTTGACCATCGCAAATCAGCAACAAAACGGGCTCCGGATCGCCAAATCATGCCGCATATGACACACCCAGCAGTCCGGAACCCGGTCCAAATTGAGTTATTACGCTGCGTTAGCCCAAGACACCCGACAGGATCTCGATCAGGCTGTCCACGTCGGCTTCCTCGCAGACGAGCGGCGGCAAGAAACGCAGCGTATGGGCACCCGTAGCGTTAATCACGACACCGGCGGCCAGCGCGCGGGCAACAATATCATGTGCGTCGCCCGCGGCATCATCCAAATCACAGCCGAGCATCAGGCCACGGCCACGCACCTCTACCACATGCGGAAGCTTAGCCAGCGCCTGCTCCATATAGGCACCCACCTTGGCAGCATGCTCGGCATAATCGCCACGCACAAGCGCGGAGAGCGTCGCGGCACACGCCGCGATGGCCAAGCAGCTACCGCCAAAGGTCGAGCCGTGGTCGCCCGGCTTAAACACGTCGGCAATCTCCTTCTTCGCCACGACGGCACCCATGGGCACGCCATCAGCAATGCCCTTGGCAAGGCTCATGATGTCGGGCTCCACGCCATAGGTCTGGAACGCAAACGGCTTGCCGGAGCGGAAGATGCCGCACTGGACCTCGTCGGCGATAAGCACGGCGCCCACTTCGTGTGCCAGGTCGCGCGCCGTAGCCATAAACTCCTCGGTCATGGGATGCACACCGCTCTCACCCTGGATCGGCTCGAGCATCACGGCACAAATTTCGCTCCCCAGCTGCTTAAAGATCGCACGCAGCTCATCCACATCGTTGGGCGTGCAGGCCACAAAGCCACCCGGCAGCGGGCGGAAGCTGTCCTGCAGCCAATCCTGCATGGTGGCGGCAATGGTCTCGAGCGTACGGCCGTGGAAGCCGCCGCGCATGCACACGATGGTGTTGCCGCCATTACCGGCACGCTTGGCGTACAGGCGCGCGAGCTTCATCGAGCCTCGTTGGCCTCGGCGCCAGAGTTGGCAAAGAAGGTCTCCCAAACCTGCTCATCCGCAGCCGGGGCACCAAGAGCAGCTGCCGTGGTCTCATCGCCGGCGGCAATGGCATCGGCAAGCACGCGCGCACCATCTACGTCGTCGTTAGCAAGCTTGGACAGCAGCGCCGCGACCTGTCCGCGCTGCTCAATGTAGAAGTAATTGGAGACATGCATGAGCTTTTTGGTCTGTGCCTCGAGCGCCGAGAGCACAGCCGGGTCGCCATGACCTAGGCTGCACACGCCGATGCCGGCAAGAAAGTCGAGGTACTCACGGCCATCGTCGCCGGTGAGCTTCATGCCGTGACCCTCGACAAACTCGACCGGAGAGCGGCCAAAGGTATGCATAACGTAATGGGATTCAAGCGATTGCTGAGCTGCAAGTGACATGGGATGCCTTTCGTTGGGCGCCAGACGGCGCGGGGCTATGGGTGCAGGAATGGGGCGGCTGCGGGTCAGCTAGACCGTCTGAAGCTTCTCGACCTCGTCAAGGTTCTCGGTCAGACGCGCAGCAAACGTCGAAAGCGGATGCGGATGCGTATCGAACTCGTAAGCCGTCTCGGTGGAATGGATCACGGTGCCGACGCCGGCATCGGTCAGCAGCTCCAGGAGCAGCGAATGCGGCGTAGTACCGTTAATGATGTGGGCACGAAATACGCCGCCGGTAAGCGCATCGACGGCCGCGCGCAGCTTGGGAATCATGCCCTTATCGACCTCGCCGCCGTAGAGCATTTCGTTGACTCGTCGAGCGTTAGGTTGGAGATAAGCGAGTCCTTGTCGCTAAAGTCCTTGTACAGGCCATCGACGTCGGTCAAAAAGATTGCCTTATGCGCGTGGAGCGCCGCGGCAACGGCACCGGCGGCGGTGTCGGCGTTGATGTTGAAGAAACCGCCGTCCTCCCCCGCCGCGACGGTAGCGATGACGGGGATGTACTCGCTATCGAGCAGGCGCTCGATATAGTCGGTGTTGACGTGCGTGACCTTGCCTACGCGGCCGAGCTCTGGTCGAGTGGCTCGGCGATAAGGGTGCCGGCATCGCTGCCCGACACGCCCACGGCCAGGTTGCCGTGGTGGTTGATGGCAGCAACCAGCTCTTGGTTGACCTTGCCGCCCAGCACCTCGCGCACGATATCCATAGTCGCCGGCGTGGTCACGCGCTGGCCGTTCTTAAACTCGACGGGAATATCGTAATGGCTCAGCGCCTCGTTGATAGCCTTGCCGCCGCCATGCACGATGACGGGACGCATACCGATGATCTTGAGCAAAACGATGTCGCTCATCACGTCGCGGCGCAGCTGCTCATCAACCATGGCGGCTCCGCCATATTTGATAACAACCGTCTTGCCGGTCAGGTTCTTAATCCACGGCAGCGCTTCGAACAGCAGCTGCGCGGTTGCTTCGTTGGATTCGCTCGAACGACAATCGCGTGCGAATTTCATAATCTGCCTCGTCTTTCGTATCGTTATCGCGCCGTACTCCGCCGTCCGCAATCGCGGCAAGATGCGCAGCATGCCTGGAATCTAGGAACGGTAGTCGCCGTTGATGGAGATGTATTCATGCGTGAGGTCGCAGGTCCACACGGTCGTTGCCGCGTCGCCTGCGCCCAGGTCGGCCGAGATCACGATCTCGGGCGCCTCGAAACGTCGTAGAGCCTCGTCCTCGTCAAAGGGAACAGTCAGACCGTCGCGACAGACAGGCATGCCCATCATGTCGATGGAAACGTCTTCCTGATTAAACTTAACGCCGCACTTGCCAAGCGCCATAGCAACACGGCCCCAGTTGCAGTCGTGGCCGGCGATGCAGGTCTTGACGAGCGGCGAGTTGGCAACGGCACGAGCGGCGATATCGGCCTCCTCGTCGTTCACGGCGCCGGTAACGTTGACCGTAACAAGCTTGGATGCGCCCTCACCATCGGCGGCGATATTGCGCGCCAGGCTCTCGCACACCTCGTGCACGGCAAATGCCAACTCTCGAAGGCATCGGAGCCCTCGACGATAGGCTCGGCATCTGCGGCAGCGGCGCCGGAGGCAAGCATGATGCAGGTGTCGTTGGTCGAGGTGTCGGAATCGACCGTTACCTTGTTAAAGGTCTGCTTGACGGTCGAGAGCAGTAGGGCATGAAGTGCCGCAGGCTCGACGTGGGCATCGGTGGTGATAACTGCGATCATGGTGGCCATGTTGGGCATGATCATGCCCGAGCCTTGCACATTCCGCCTACCGTATAGACATTGCCCGCATGACCCGCGGCCTCACTGACGTAGGACACGGCGTACTCCTTGGAGTGCGTGTCGGTCGTCATGATGGCGCGAGCGGCATCGGCGCACCGTGGGCGGAGAGTGCCTCGTAGGCAGCAGGAATGGCGGTCTCAAACGTGTCGATCGGCAGAATCTGCCGATCACACCCGTGGAGGCAACCAGGATCTGTTGGGGCTCGCAGCCGATGACCTGCGATGCGATGCTGCACGTCTCGCGCGCGCATGCAAGGCCTGTCTCACCCGTGGCGGCGTTGGCATTGCCAGAGTTGACCGAAACACCGGCGATAATGCCATAGCCCTTGTCCGCACCGCCCAGGTTGGCACGGCTCACCTGCACGGGCGCCGCACAAAAGCGGTTGGTCGTAAACACGCCGGCGCCGGGACAGGGTTTATCAGGCACGACGAGCGCATAGTCCAAGCGCTCGGGATTCTTCCGGAATCCCGCATGGATGCCTGCGGCCTTAAAGCCGGCAGCCGCCGTAACGCCGCCCTCGACGGCGCGAATCTTGATATCAATCAGGTCGGTGTTCATCGTCCCTACGACTCCTTATATCAAACAAAAAAGCGGGCATCGGCTGGCACGCCATACCGGTCGCAACTACTAGACCAGCTTAAAAGTGGCGCCCAACTCGATACCCGACTACCAAATCGCTAACAATCGAATGTGCTACACCGGGCACGCCACTGTGAGCAAGCCTCGTCGCTCGTCAAAGCCAAAAACGATGTTGGCGCACTGGACCGCCTGGCCCGCAGCACCCTTGCACAAATTGTCGATGGCGCCCGTCGCCACCAGCACGCCTGCACGCTTGTTGAGCGCAAGGCCAATCTGGGCGGCATTGGTACCGACGACCGAAGCGTCTTGGGCTGCTGGCCGGCATCGAGCACGCGCACAAAGGTGCGACCGGCGTAAAACTTCTTGTAATGGTCGACGACATCCTCAAGAACCAGCGCGTCGAGAGCCTGCGGCGCGAGCGGCATCGTCACCGTGGAAAGCAGGCCGCGCTTGAGCGGTGCCAAGTGCGGGGTGAAGACGATGCGGTCGGCTAGGCCGAGTATCTGCTCGATCTCGGGCGTATGACGATGCTTGCCCACGCCATAGGCTTCCAGGTTCTCGTCCGCGCTGCAAAAATGGGTGCGGGCGTTACAGGACTTGCCGGCACCCGTCACGCCGCTGATAGCGTCAACGATCACGGGACCGCTCTCGGCCACCCAGCCCGCACGCACGGCAGGAGCGGCTGCAAGGCTCGTTGCGGTGGGATAGCAGCCGGCGCAGGCGACCAACACGGGCTTTCCGGCGGCATAATCGGATGCGGCGGTCTCCAAGTCCTGGCAGAACAGCTCGGGCAGGCCGAAAGCGCGGGTCTTGAGCAACTCGGGGCTCGTGTGCTCGACGGCATACCATGCCTCAAAGACAGACGCGTCGCTCAGACGGTAATCGGCCGAAAGATCGAAGCAGGACACGCCAGATGCAAGCAGTGCGGGCACCTGTGCCATGGCAGCCGTGTGCGGCACGGCCAAGAAGACGGCGTCGCAGGATTTAAGCTCGGGGGCGTCATGCGTGGTGAAAACCAGATCGCTCACGCCAGCAAAGCTCGGATACACCGCGGACAGCGGCTGGCCGGCATCGGCGTTGGACGTAATGGCAACAAGTTCAAACTCGGGATGACCGAGCACGAGGCGAATGAGCTCGGCTCCGGCATATCCAGCCGCGCCGACGATTCCAACCTTCAAAGACATATCAGACTCCTTGTCTGCGATTTATGCACCGATGCGCATTTCGCAGCGGCCGTTATGAAGTGGGTTGAAACTTTAGCACCAAAAGATGCATGAATACGTAAATGGCTTGCATATTCATGCATTGAAACATTCCCGACACATTCGCTTGAAGGAATTGACAAATGGAGCGGGCCCCGTATTGACCGGCGCTCCTAACGGCACCGGGCAATACGGGGCCCGCCCATGCGAAAACCAAGTTGTTAGGATGAGCCAGCCGGCTAGAGCTCGACCGGCACCCATTCGTCGTGATTGCAGATAAAAGCCTCGGGATCCTCGACGCTAAAGAAGACGAGCGTGGGGTCGTTAGGCCCCTCATAGTGCTCGCCCAGGTGCTCTAGATGCTTCCACCCGGCTTCGCGCATTTCGTCTAAAGCCCGGTCATCCAAGCCGGCACGCCCGCGCAAGATAAGCCAGCCATGGCCCGGCCACCAACTCGTGGCCTCAAAGCGCTGGTTTTGCAGCAGCTCTTGCCACACATCTTTGGTGCGCGCTGTTACAAACCACAGCTTGCCATCCTGGATCTGCGCAAACGAAAACGGACGCACATGAGGCTGTCCGTCAACGCTCGTCGCCAAATACCATGCCGGCACCGACGTCAGATACTCCAACACCGTATTCAATCCGTCCACGTTTCCTCCTGTACTAGTTAGTTTGGGAACCTGGTTTGTGCGAGCTAGAGCTCCAGGCGCTCCTCGCTGCCGTCGATATCACAGAAGCGCGCGGCAATATTGCGGACCGAAAAGAAAGCAAGGCGGCCGTCGTTGGCACTCTCGTGTTCCTCGCCAATGCCCACCATGTGCTTAAACCCCGCTTGACGCACCTTGTCGCTCGCAACTGCGTCGTCCTCAAGTGCGGCTTCGCCGGTCAATACGATCCAGCACTCCCCCGGCTTCCAGCCCGAGAGTTCAAACTTGGGATTCGCGCTCAGCTCCGCCCACACATCCTTGTCGCGCGACGTGCAAAACCACAACTTACCGTCATCGACCATGGCAAACGAAAACGGCCTCACGCGAGGCTGATGCCCGTCGGCCACATCGGTCGTGGCAGATACCACGCCGGAATGCGCCTGAGATACGAACAGGCGCGCTCAAGCTGAGCCGTGCGGTCGTTGTCGGTCATAGGGACCCCTTTCTTGCGCTCGAATCGCGCCTAAACAAGTTGAAGATTGATGACGATGACGCAGATGAGCAGCAACGCCGTCACCACCGCCGCCAACGCATCGCCGCGGCCAAATGCAAGCGCATGCAGCGCGTGCGGCCCTGCTCGCCGTGATAGCAGCGTGCATCCATGGCAGCAGACAGCGTCTCGGCATGGCGGAACACGCCGGTGAACAGCGGAATCGCCACACTGCCGAGCATACGCACGCCGCCGAGCGGACCCCCCGTCACGCGCGCACCGCGGCTCGCCTGCGCGTCCGCCGTCTGCTTCATCTCGGTGGCAAACTGCGGCATAAAGCGCAACGCGATACCCATGATCATGCCGAGCTCGTGCGCAGGAAGTCCCACACGCGCAAACGGTGCGAGCAGGCGCTCAAAGCCCGCGGTGAGGTCGAGCGTCGGCGTGGTGAGCGTGATAGCGCTCATACCGGCCATCATCAAGGTCAGGCGGCACGCCATAAAGGCGGCGGAATGCAGCGAGCCCTCGCTTATCTGCAAAAAGCCGAGCTGCCACAGAATGCGCCCGCTCTGGTCGGTAAACAAGTTGAGCACCGCGACCACGACGACGATTGCCAGCAGCGGCGCCATCGACGACAGAACGCGACGAACCGGCACCCGAGACACGGCATAGGTCAGCACAACGAAAATTGCGACCGGGGCCAGTCCGCGGAAGCTGCTGACTGTGAGCGTCGTGATCAGAAACACAAAGCCCAGGAGCAACTTAGTTCGCGAGTCCAGGCGGTGAATCGCACTATCGCCGGGATAGTAGCTGCCAAACGAAAACGCCTCCATTAGCAGCCCTCCTCTCGCGCGACCGTCTTGGATTTAGCAATGTCCGCGACGTTAGAAGGACCGCCCGAGCGACCGATTAGCAGGTCCACCAACTCGCCTGCCAGCGACTCAACCGTATAGAGCCCGCCGCGACGCAGCGGCACGCCCACCTCCGTAAGCGCCAGCGCATACGCTGGGCGGCGGGAACGCCCAAGCCGATCGACTTGAGCTCATCGGCATGCGCAAACACCTGCGCGGGGGTTCCCTCGGCAAACACCGCGCCTTCGTTCATTACGACGATGCGGTCGCAGCAATTGGCCAGGTCATCCATGCTGTGCGAAACCATGACAACGGTCAGGCCATCGCGGTGAAGTCGATCGATAAGCTCAAGGAAATCCCTGCGCGCAGCCGGATCGAGTCCCGCCATGGGCTCATCGAGCACCAGGACTTCGGGCTCCATGGCGAGCACGCCAGCGAATGCCACACGCCGTTGCTGACCGCCCGAAAGCTCAAAGGGACTCTTGTCGCCGACCGTGGAAAGGTCGAGGCCCACGCGCGAGAGCGATGACTCAACACGACGGTCGACTTCATCTTGCGGCAAGCCAAGGTTGTACGGACCAAACGCCACGTCCTGCGCCACGGTTTCGGCAAACAGCTGACGCTCAGGATACTGAAACACCACGCCGACCTTGGCCTTAACCGCAGCGGCGTCTTTCTTGTTTGATAGGTCGAGCCCCAGCGCGCAAATGCTTCCCTCCTGCGGACGGATCAGCCCGTTGAGATGCTGGACCAGCGTCGATTTACCCGAGCCGGTATGGCCTGCTAGCCCCAGGAACTCGCCGCGACGCACCGTCAGCGATACATCGCGCAGCGCCCACGGGCTGCTTGGGTCGTTTCCCCAGAGAGCCTGCTTGCTCGATTTGCCCGCAGTGGCCGAGCGCTTATGCCAGCGGCGGCGCTCGCGCGGACTGAGCGAATAACTGTACGAAACATGGGATAGCTCTATGACGGGCTCCGACGCGTTGCCCTCGTTGTCTACCGGAACAGTGCCGTCAGCGATTCCCAACTGGGATACGGAAGACTGCCCCGCGATGCCTGCTCCACTTCGCTCGGCATAAGCCTGCACAATCTCAGCGACCATATCCGCCTCACGCACCTGTGCGCAAACGGGTACGCCCTTCTCACGAAGTGTCCTACCTAGACAGCACGACGCCGGCATATCCAAGTTGAGCTGCGCAAGTTCGTCCGCCCGCGTCAAGATTTCCTCGGGCGTGCCCAGCATGCAACTCGTCCCGTCTGAAACACGGCGACACGATCGGCCTCGGCGGCCTCCTCCATAAAGTGCGTAATCATCACGATGGTCATGCCGCGATCGTGCAACGCGCGGCAAGCCTTCATGAGGCCCTTGCGTCCACGCGGATCGAGCATCGAGGAAGCCTCGTCCAATATGAGCACGCGCGGTTCCATGGCAAGCACGCCGGCAAGCGCCACGCGCTGCTTTTGGCCGCCCGAAAGCGCATGGGTCTCGTGGTGCTCAAAGCCCACCAGGCCCACGCCTTTCAGCGCCTCGCGTACGCGCTGCGCAATTTGCGCCGATGGCACGCCTAGGTTTTCGGGACCAAACGCAATGTCATCTTCGACAAGCGTTGCCACCAGCTGGTCGTCGGGATTCTGGAATACCATGCCCGCGGTCGAACGAATGTCGTAGACCAGCTCGGGGTCGGACGCATCCATGCCGTTGATGCGTACCGTGCCCGCATCGGGCTGCAACAGCGCATTCAGATGCTTGGCAAACGTCGACTTGCCCGACCCATTGCCACCGAGGATGCAGAAAAACTCCCCGTCCTCGATGTTCAGATCGACGCCGTCGAGCGCCGGTGCGGCACCGTCATAACTAAAGGAAACGCCCCGACACTCAATCATGCGCGGCCTTTGACCTGGTCCTTTTTAGGCGTGATGAGGTTGGAAACCGCCTTGTACACCGCAAGCGTCAATACCGAGTTAAGCACGGTCTTGATAAGGTTGAACGGCAGTACGGCAGGAATCATGAGCGGGGCGATCACATCGACCGAGCCATACCAGAACCATACGCCAATGGTAAGGTTTGCGACCATAGACAGCGCTGTAGCGGCAATGACGCCGAGCACCAGGCCAATCACGGCACCCTTATAGGTGTGCATCTTCTGGTAAACGATAGCCGCGGGCAGAATATAGCCCAGCGTGGCAACCAAGTTCATAAGCGCGCCGACCCAGTCACCCGTGGTGAGCGCATGGATAACGATAGCCATGGCGGCAACAGCGGTACCGGCGCCGGGACCATACGCAAACCCGCACACCATCGCCGGCACCAGCGACGGGTCATAGGTCAAAAACGGCGCCGAAGGAAGGATGGGCAGCTGCACGTACATAAACAGGGCGCCCAGGGCGCACATCAGCGCCATGGTAACGAGCTGTTTGGTGCTCCACCTATTCGTGTTCTCAAAATGGATATGCTGCGACTGTTCAGACATAAGATCACCTGCCTCTTTCATCCGGACTCTACCGTTGGTACTGGGATCTCACCAGTTCAGCCGGCATGCGAACCAACACACGCACGGGTCGCGGACTCATCGGCTCAGTCGCAGGCACCTCGCCTGCTCCACGGCGTCCCTTTGACACCGCCCGATTTACCGCCAGTGGGGAATTCCACCCCGCCCTGAAACAGCAATTGCAAGTGTAGCACGAGCAATCGTTCGCGCAAGTATGCCGAGGGTAATTTATGGTGGGGATCAGTTGCCGCAACAACCACGCTCCCCACCCATCCCAAAGTGACGCGCCTTTCGCGGCAAAGCCGCGAAACAGCACCGGGACACGTATCCCCAACAACCACTTTCTCCGCCCGCCGACCTCAAGGCCGTAAACGCAGGGAATCCGAGGACGTTCCGGAGAGAAGCCCCGTCACGCCCCCGGATTCCCGGTGGGAGTTCTAGACCTTGTCGGCCTTAGTACATACCGCCGCCCTGCTGACCAGCGGTAGCAGCAGCGATTGCGTCCTCAAGCTGAGTGTTCTTGGGGACATCGGAGACGGTAGCCTCGGTGATGAGGATCAGGCTGGCGACAGAAGCAGCGTTCTGCAGGGTGACGCGGCTGACCTTGACGGGGTCGAGGACGCCCATCTCGATCATGTCGCCCCACTCACCGTTGGCAGAGTTGAGACCCTGGCCGGCGGGCAGCTCGGCAACCTTGTCGACCACGACAGCGCCTCAAAGCCAGCGTTCTTGGCGATGGTAGCGACCGGAGCGGTCAGAGCTTCTTGACGATATCGACGCCAATCTTCTCCTCGGGGTCGTCGATCTCGACAGCGTCGAGCGCAGGAGCAGCGTCCATGAAGGCGACGCCGCCGCCAGCGACAATGCCCTCCTCGACAGCAGCGCGGGTAGCCTGCAGGGCGTCCTCGACGCGATGCTTGATCTCCTTGAGCTCGGACTCGGTAGCAGCGCCGACCTTGATGACGGCAACGCCACCGGAGAGCTTGGCCAGGCGCTCCTGGAGCTTCTCACGGTCGAAGTCAGAGGTGGTGTTCTCCATCTCGCCCTTGATCTGAGCGATACGGGCGTCGATGGCCTCCTTGGAGCCAGCGCCGCCGACGACGACGGTGTTGTCCTTGGAGATGGTGACGGACTTAGCGGTACCGAGCATATCGGCGGTGATGTCAGCGACCTTCACGCCCAGCTCGTCCAGGGCAGCCTGGCCACCGGTGAGGACGGCGATGTCCTCGAGGATGCGCTTGCGGCGATCGCCGTAGCCCGGGGCCTTGACGGCGCAGACGTTGAGGGCGCCACGGATCTTGTTGAGGACCAGGGTCGCAGAGCCTCGCCGTCGATGTCCTCAGCGATGATGAGCAGGCCACGGCCAGCGCGCTGGACAGCCTCGAGAACGGGCATGATGTCCTGAACGCTGGAGATCTTCTGGTCGGTGATGAGGATGTACGGATCCTTCATCACGGCTCCATGCGGTCGTTGTCCGTGACGAAGTAAGCGGAGACATAGCCCTTGTCGAACTGCATGCCCTCGACGGTGTCGATGGTGATGTCGAACGTCTGGGAATCCTCGACGGTGATGACGCGTCCTTGCCCACGACCTCCATGGCCTCGGCGATCTTCTCGCGACCTCGGGGTCACCGGCGGAGATGGTACCGACGGAAGCGATCTGCTCCTTGGTCTCGACCGGCTTGGCCTGCTTCTTCATCTCGGCGACGGCGGCGTTAACGGCCTTGTCGATGCCACGACGGATGGCCAGGGGGTTGGCGCCAGCGGCGACGTTGCGCAGACCGTCGTTGACGATGGCCTGGGCGAGCAGAGTTGCGGTGGTGGTGCCGTCACCCACGGTGTCGTTGGTCTTGGTGGCAACCTCCTTCACCAGCTGGGCACCCATGTTCTCGATGTTGTCCTCGAGCTCGATCTCCTTGGCGACGGAAACGCCGTCGTTGGTGATGGTCGGGGCACCGAACGTGCGCTGCAGCGCAACGTAGCGACCCTTGGGGCCCATGGTGACGGTAACGGCGTCGGCCAGAGTGTTGACGCCCTTGGCGAGCTTAGCGCGGGCATCGGTGTTGAACGTAATGTTCTTTGCATGGTAGGTAATCCTCCAAAAGAAATGTGACTCGCGTCGCCGCTTCCGAGTCCTATGCGACGGGCGCGTTCAAAGACGAATCAGAGATTCTGACGAGACTAGGCCTCGACGACAGCGTAGATGTCGTCGGCGCGCATCAGCAGATACTTCTCGCCGTCGACCTTGACCTCGTTGCCACCGAACTTACCGTAGATAACAACGTCGCCAACCTTGACGTCCATGGGGATGCGCTCACCCCTGTCGTTGACCTTGCCGGCGCCAACGGCAACGATGGTGCCACGCTGCGGCTTCTCCTGGGCGTTGCTGGCGATATACAGACCAGAAGCGGTCTTCTGCTCGGCCTCGTCGGGCTTGACCAGAACACGATCTGCAAGCGGCTTCAAAGACGACATGCTTGTCTCCTCCTTTTTGGGCCGCGCGGTTATACCACGCGAATTAACCCTTTTTGTTTGCGTACGCGTTGAATGGTACCCACGAATGGCGGGTTATACAACACGGAGTCAAAAAATCTTATTTTTTGGCACTTAGATTTTCTGAATGCCGGGGGATAACTTAGCGGTGACTCCCGGGGCGGACCGGAGGCATGAAGTTTGCTGCTCTACAGTCTGCGCAAGACGAAAGCACATTAAGTGCTTTCCTTTGCGTGCGGAACTCGCGACAAACTT
>ENA-OQER01001234-OQER01001234.1-human-gut-metagenome-genome-assembly--contig:-NODE-1234-length-12730-cov-1.338570_pt1 | contig 12730 bp, 25 predicted proteins | sample MGYA00242797_ERZ504639 | MGnify/ENA primary metagenome ERZ504639 (study PRJEB26092, sample SAMD00036306) | human gut metagenome | host: Homo sapiens | study: EMG produced TPA metagenomics assembly of...
CGTGAATTGTCCAATGGACTTAACTCGATTTTAATTTTCAGGCTCATGAAAAACCAGTCCACTGGACTGTTTTTTAAGCTTTACTGGTAAAAATCAAGTTTTCTTTGTCAAAAAGCATGTTCAATTCGTACTTCCCTTGGTCATTTTTTCGGATATAATCCAATTTTTCCAACGTTTCTACAAAAATATCTGGGCGTTTTTGGGCAACTTCGTCCTTACGACCAAATTTTAACAAAAATGTTGTCATATATTTCAAAGCGTATTGTGGATTGACGTCTCCAAGCAAGTCATACAAAGGTGCTTGCGCTTTAGACATTGGTAAATTATCTGCTAATTTGAAGAAATAATTTGACAAGGTTAACTCACTACGAGCGATACTTGTTTTTTCAACAAGCACCAAATCATTAGCCTCATTTGTCAAACGTGTTTCAAAAGTCAGAGCCATCAAGTCCTCATAGATAGCACTTTGGTCATCTACAAAAAGTTGACTGTCTAAACTAACATTTTCTAGGCTATCAAGCAAGTCAAAACCAATCGTATAGCGTTTATTGTCACGAATAATGTAGCCTGCTTGCACGTATTCCTCAATCAAACGGTCAATTTTCGGAACTTCTGGAAGTTTGCCTTGATTTGGCGTAAGGTCACATCATCTGTTTGACAAAGAAAATTAATCAAGTCTTGAAAAAAAAAGCTTGTCTGGTTAATTTATCTGGATAAAAAAATGTTAATCATGTAATTCTCCTAAATACTGCAAATGCTCGGACTGTGCCAATTGACTAGGGTTGGTCCCAGATTGATTTAGCGGAACAGCCACTCCAAGCTCATCATAATATTGCTGCCAAAACTCAGAAATCGTATGCTTGTCATCACCAAACTGCATGGGAATCGTTTCAAAAATCGGCAAAATATCCGCAATATATTGTGAGCAATAATAAGAACCATTATCTGGATAGAAACTGTGATTGTAAGGTCTGCCCAGCAAATGCTCCGCTGCTGCCTGAACCTGATCAGCCTTAATCCTAGGATAACGGTAAACAAAAATCCTATGCTGCTTCGTTTTCAAAAATTCCCTTAACTGCTGTTTAATGACACCTTTATCCTTGGTGGCGTGATAAAGCATTGAGTCAAAATAAATAGCAACGTGGCTATATTGTCCAGTTGCTTTCTGGATAGCTTGCGACATATCGGAAATTCCGTACATAAAAAGCAAATCGCCAGCTCGCAATTCTTGAATATTCATAGCTTTATTGTAACAAAAAACAAGAACGACTGCTATAAGAAGATAAGCTTCACTTTTTAATAAGTTTTTATCTTTGAAGAATTTTTGAGGTCTATGCTATAATGCCAGTATGAAAATATTAATTCCTAACGCCAAAGAATTACATACCAACCAAGATGCTTTTCCAAGCCAACCATTATCTGCCCAGAGCCAAGCAGTGCTCAAAACCTTACAAGAATACCCCGCCGAAAATTTGGCTAATTTCTACAAAATCAATTCAAGTAAAGCTGACCAAGAATGGACACGTTGGCAACGTCTAGCGGATAAACAAGCCAAAACCTATCCCGCATGGCTGTTATATGACGGTCTCATGTATCGGTATATGAAACGAACTCAGGTAACCGAAGCGGAGCGACATTATCTTGATAACCACCTTCGTATCGCTACTGCCTTATACGGTTTAATCAGTCCCATGACGTTAATCGCACCACATCGCCTTGATTTTCAAGGAAATCTCAGGATTGACAACACATCATTAAAACAATTTTGGAGACAACAATACGACGAAGAAGTCCAAGATGACGAACTCATCATTTCACTACTGTCATCAGAATTTGAGCAAGTTTTCTCTCCAAATATCCGCAAACGCATGGTTAAAATTGTCTTTATGGAAAATAGAAACGGAAAGCCAAAAGTTCATTCAACCATTTCTAAAAAAGGACGTGGTCGTTGGTCTCACTAATGACTGAAAAGCAAATGGAAACCATTGAGCAAATCAAACACCTACCTTTGACGGCTTCCAATTCTCACCAGAATTATCCCAAGACCAAACCCTCACCTTTATCCGTGAGCAAGAATAACATCCCAAAAATAAAAAGCCAACCAATCAAATTAACGATTGGTTGCTTTTGTTATGTTATTTTCGATAATAATATACATCTGCAGAAAAATTAGGCTGTTGTCCAGCAAGTAACCTTGATTGGGAAGAATCCGAATGATCTCCTTTGGGATTTTTGACACCAGTAGGGTAAACTTCAATAGCAAATCCACCGGGTACACCGTTAGCTGCACCACATGCTAAGGTAACTGTTCCATAAGAACTTTCTCGTGGCGAACTAATATTCATTCCTTCAAGCATTCCTTCATCACTAAATTCAAAAGTTTGCCTCTACCATTTTCCATGTTCCTGCTAATGATGTATAATCTCCATTAAGTATCTGGTCAATATTTAAATCACCTGAAGAAGTCTGTTCTGATGCCAAAGGTTGCCAATCCAAAATACTAAAATCAAACTCTTTTTTCCCCTTGATGTCAAAGTAATCCGACAACTCTACATCTCTCCCAATAGGTACATTAGCATTTTTTATTACATCAACACCGTTATTGTCTGCTCTCAGTTGATACTGGGTATCTTCCATTTCTGTTCCTGTTGACATCCACTTAGCTGTAATAACCGTTCCATCTGTATAAATATTTGCAGCTTCTCTATAACCACCAGCTGACGCAACATAACTTTGTGCCAAATAATCAGCAACACCGTTATTATCATAATAAAGAGCGGCGAATTCAATTGTTCCCGTAGACTCCCAATACCGTCCAGAAAATAGTTCATCCTGTCCATTTCCATCAATATCATAATAAGCATAATGTGTCGCAGGCTCTCACTGGTATCATTTCTAAGTTTCTCTAGTACAACGTCATAAATATTATTATTACTTGTTACTTCCTCATTACTTTCTGTCTGTGATACAGTTGAACTGCTAGAACTAATCGTCTCACTCGAGTTTGTGTTCCAACTACCACTTACACTTCGACTATCACTCTTTTTAGAACACCCTGACAATAATAAAATCATAGTACCTATAAAACAAGCTTTTTCATAATAATCCCTCATTTTTCTTTCGCTTTATACTCATTATATCATAACAAATGCTCCTCTGAATAGATTATAGTAACTTTCTAAAAACGTTAAAAATTATGGGACAAACCCAGAAAAAAGCGAGATACAATAATTATCTCACTTTAGTTTTAATATAAAATTCTAAGATTTTTAGACGACTCACGTCGCTTTTTTATTATCCTTATTAATTAAGCGTTGAAGCTCTCTGTTAATTGTGGGACAACTTGTTTTTTACGTGAAACAGCACCTGCAAGGAATGCGTGGTTGTTTTCAAGTTTGAAGTTGAAGGCAGCTTCAACTTTGTCAATGTTTGAACCAAGTGCCAAGATTTCTGAGTTTGAGTTAAGAATATCAGTAATCATAAGTACAAAGTCAGAGTAACCATTTGCAGTATTTGCTGCTGTAATAGCTGCTTCGATTTCTGCTTGGCGTTCAAGAACTTCGTTAATATCAACTGTGTTAACTTGTGCTACACGAACTTGGTTTCCGTTAAGTTCAAATGTTTTAGCGTCAATGTCAATCAATTCTTCAGCAGATTTTGTTGCCAAGTTTGTACCAGCTTTAAGCAATGCCAAACCATATTCTTCAAGGTTTACACCTGCGATTTCTGCCAAGTCAGCAGCAACAGCTGAGTCAGTTGCGTGAGTTGTTGGTGATTTAAGAAGAAGTGTATCTGAAATCAAACCAGACAAAAGCAAACCAGCCATTTCTTTAGGAATAACAACGTTATTTTCTTTGTATAGGCGGTAAACGATTGATGAAGCTGAACCAACTGGTTCTAAACGCATGTAAAGTGGGTTAGCTGTTTCAAAGTTTGCAACACGGTGGTGATCAACAACTTCGATAACTTCAACGTCACGAATATCAGAGATTGATTGTTGGAATTCGTTGTGGTCTGTCAAAATAACTTGGTCAGCCCCTTCAGCTTTTGCTGATTCAACAACACGTGGTGCTTCTACACCAAAGTAATTCAAAGCAAAAGTTGTTTCTTCATTAGGTGTTCCAAGAGCAACAGCTTCAGCATCAACACCAAGTTCACGTTTCAAATATGCATAAGCAACTGATGAACCGATAGCATCAGAGTCTGGATTTTGGTGACCAAAAACTAAAATTTTAGACATGTTTTCTACCTCATAATAATTATTTATTCTTATTTAGCAAATTTTAAGGGAGATAGCAAAGTCAGTAGCTGCTTTTATCGCAATAATAGCACAAAAAGAGCACCTTTATCACTAATTATTGTTAATTACTGATAAAATGCTTCTATTTTAGTCTTTTTCTGTTGTTTTTTGTGCGGAATCATTGTTGGTTTCTTTGACATCAGGTGTTTCATTATCAGAAGAATCGTCCTTGGCAGCTTCTGCTTTTGCCGTTTTTTTCTTGCTCTAAGGCTAAGCGCAACAAGCGTTCTTCCTCCTCACGATTTTCTTGATTACGGATAGCTTCTTGTTCTTTGCGATAAGCCATGTATTTTCGGCTATTATCCACAATGTGCAATCCCTTCACACCTTTGACTAGCAAACGCCAAATAAAGGTAATAAGTGATTCAATCAAGAGTAAGATTTCAATCGCAATGACACCAAGTAAACTCCAAGCCATAAAAAGTGTCACCAATAATTGAGAAAAAATCTTTTTCAGATTACCTAGGTCATTATTATGGATAGACAATGTTTCTAGAAAAAGGTTCAAGATACCTTGTAATAGCCCAGATTTTACAGACTTGTCATCATCTAAATCAAAAGTCGCCTCATCTTGATTTGGCAAGACAAGGACAATGTCCCCGTCTTGAATATAGTCAACCTTGTCTCCTAGTTTTATGTCAAAATCAAATAAATCACGCGCAAGCTTTTTTATTTTTCCGTCTTGCATCAAGTAAACGAATTCGTCGTCAAATTTTAAAACTTTGTAACTGTTCATAGATTCCACCTTATGCTAGAGCTTACCAAAGTTTCAAGCTAATGTCAATATTTTTACTGATGAATCCGTTTTCATGTATTCGGTGTAAGATTCTGTATGCATCAGGTCTTTTGGCATTTTGCACACGTTCCTTCGTTGGAGGTTTAACGCCCTCCAAAGTATATGGAATGCCAAGCTCATGCCATTTAAATTCACCCAAGGTATGATAAGGAAGAATTTCAAATTTATCCACATTTTTCAACGTTGCGACAAATTTACCAAGTTCAACCAAATCATCATCAAAATCAGTTAATCCAGGTACCAAAACGTGACGAATCCAAACAGGAATACCCTTATCAGATAAATAACGCGCAAATGCCAAAATATTAGTATTTGGCTGACGTGTCACAACAATATGTTGTTTAGGATTAATTTCTTTCAAATCTAAAAGAACCAAATCTGTTACTGCTAACAATTTATCCACAATTTCATGGTATTCTGGTGTGTCACGAAAGCAAAACCACAAGTATCTAGCGTGCAATGGATTCCCAATTCTTTTGCTTTTGTGAAAAGTGCTGTGACAAATTCAATCTGTAACATGCTTCACCACCTGATACGGTAATGCCACCATTGTTTCCCCAGAAATGCTTGTAACGCAAAGCTTCAGCCAATACATCATCAACTGTGCGTTCTTGCGATTTATTGGTTTCCATAGCCCAAGTGTCTGGATTGTGGCAATATTGACAGCGCATCTTACAGCCCTGCATAAAAATTTACAAACCGAATCCCTGGACCGTCCACAGAACCAAAACTTTCTGTTGAGTGAATCATCCCAGTTACTTTTCCGTAATCAATTTCAGTCATTTTTTTCTTCCTTTGTAACCGTTTTTTTCTGCTTTCATTATAACATTTTCTAAAGGAAAAAAGACTAAGATTAGCTTAGTCTTCTTCAAATACTCTGTTCTATATCAGAAAAAAAATAACTTTCAGTTTTGTAACACGTCCATCTTTAACTTTATCATTTGTCAAAGCAAGGTGTTTTTCTTTCGTATCCACTTCAAACGTTTCACGACTATCTTGGTCCGGAATATTTCCCACACCAGTTAGGTAGTAACCAGCAATAGTATCCACATCATCACTTTCAAGATCGACGTCAAAATAGTCATTAAATTCGTTGATGGTCATTGTCCCAAGAACAATATAAGTATGTTCACCAATTTCACGGACAAATTGCTCTGCTTTATCTGTTTCGTCGTCGATTTCTCCGACGATTTCTTCAAGCAAATCCTCAAGTGTGACAATACCTGCAACGCCACCATATTCGTCCAACAAAATTGCCATTTGATTTTGGGTATTTCTCAATTGGCGTAACAAATCGTCCACAAAAATCGTTTCTGGAACAAAGAGCGGTTCTTGCAAAATCTTACGCAAGACAATATTTTCAAAACCATCACGGAAACCAGCGTCCAGCAAGCGTTTGGTGTGAAGTACACCAACAATCTTATCCTTATCATCATCATAGACAGGAATACGTGAAAAATTCTGTTTGAGAATTTCTTGAATATTTTCTTGTGTATCATCATTGATGTCAATCATGAAGCGTCTGTTCTTGGAACCATAACTTCACGCGCCATTAGTTCGTCAAGTGAAAAGACACCTTGTAACATCTCAATTTCTTCAGCATCTAGCGTTTCTTCACTATTTGACAGCATGTATTCAATTTCATCACGAGTCATTTTTTCGTCCGCATCATCAAATTGCATTGGCGTATACGTGAGAGAAGATTGGTTGACGCTGATAAGAGCCAAACAAAAGGACTGACAATTTTTCCAATAAAAATGATAACAGGGGCAGAAATGACAGCCAGATTTTCCTTGAGATTCATGGCAATACGTTTTGGATAAAGCTCACCAAGAACAATGGAAATATAGGTCAAAAAGACAAGGGAAATAACGCTACCTGCTGTCTGAGCCCAGACAAAATCTCCAAACCAGGAAGCAATAACACTTCCAAGCGAGGCAGACAAGCTAGCCCCTTGTAAAAGACTGATAAAGGTGATACCAACTTGAATTGTTGATAAAAAGTTATTAGGATTTTCCAAAACAGACAATAGACGAATGAAATTTCTTATCGCCTTCTTCTGCTTTTTGTTCAACACGTGAACGATTAAGGGAAACTAATGCCATCTCAGAAGCTGAGAAAAAGGCATTTAGCAAGGTCAAAATTAATAATAAAACAAATTGCAAAACTAAATTCTGACTGGGGTCTTCCATATCAATTCTACTCCTATTCTTAAAATATCTATTATGGTAAGATTTTATTCTCCACGACAAAATAGTATAGTGACTACATTATAGCATATTTTTGATTTTATGTAATAGACAAACAGCCTTATCAACCATATTTTACAATGCTAAACTAAAATATCAAAATTTTCAGAAAAATGATATAATAACTATTAAAAACACATGGGGGTCTCCAGATGTTACAAGTAAAACTTAAAAATGTCAGCTTAGAACGTCAACATAAATTATTATTAAAAAATCTTAACTGGGAAGTTAACAAAGGGGAACATTGGGCTATTTTAGGGCTTAACGGTTCTGGTAAGACAACACTTTTAAAGCTTATTATGGCTGAATATTGGAAAACAGACGGTGAGGTGGAAGTCTTAGGAACACCATTTGGTGGTACTGACATTAGCGATATTCGTACCAAAATTGGTATCGTTGGCTCATTTATTGCTGAGCGACTTCCAGCCAATATGCTTGCCGAAAAAATCGTTTTGACTGGGAAATACAAATCAAGCATTCTTTACAAAGAATACGGTGAAAAAGAACTTGATGAAGCACGACAAATGTTGATTTCAATTGGTGGCGAACATCTGATTGGACGTATTTATGCTAGTCTGTCACAAGGTGAAAAACAATTGCTCCTTATCGCACGTAGTTTAATGGAAAATCCTGAAATTTTGATTTTAGATGAGGCTACAAAGTGGACTTGATTTGTTTGCACGTGAAAAACTATTGACACAGATTGAGCAAATCACAAGCTTCCTAATACTCCAACAATTCTCTACGTAACACACCATGCCGAAGAAATCACACAATCAATGACTCATGTCTCGTTGCTGAAAAAAGGAGAAATCATTGCCCAAGGTCCTAAAAATGATGTTTTGACTGAGGACATTTTAACCGATTTCTATGACCAAACCGTCTCAATCATCCCACTAGGCGACGAACGCATTTACATCAAACCTGAATTTAAATCATAACAGTAAAACCCCTAGGACATTTTCGTTCTAGGGGTCATTTTATAATAAAGTAATTATATGGTAGTGTTCCGTAGTCATCTTTTAACGAATAACTTTCGAGTTTATTGACATTGCGGCGTAGGAAGGTTGCATAGCTTGATGTGATGTCACCACGCATTTCATATTCGGCAATCACTTTGCGCTCAAGATAATACCCTCGCAACATTTCATCAATATTATCAGGTTTCATATGAGCAATGACACGTTCAACAAAGACGCCCGATTCAATGATATTAGCTTCTTGTAGGCGTGACCTTTGAAGAAAGCCAATCAGCTCAGAATTATAAATGCCTTCCAAATCTTGTAACCCTTCTAACACCAGCTCCGTATTGCTTAAATAAAGCTCTGTCAAGCGGTCACGGTTTATCTTCTGTCAATTTGATTTCGCGTGATTTCCAGAAAGAAAGTGACGGATAGTTGGCCAAAAACTGAGGCTTTCACGAACTAAGCGACGAATCACTCGCATGCTAATCGTGAAGAAATAACTAAACGTTGAAATAAAACCGCGATTAATCTGACGTTCCAAATTTTGCAAGTAACGTTGATACAAACGGTATTCAACTAATTCTATTTTGCCTTCTGAAAAAGCATGCTCTAAACCATCGCTTTCAATTCCAAGAATCATCAAGCGCAAGTAAGCCAATTCTTTTTAACAATAGTCGGCTCTTGTTCCAAAATCAAGTGCTCAATACGCCCATTGTAATTATCAATGGCTGCATAAAGTGGACCTTTGTCCTCGACTTCTTTTAAATCTTGCTCCAATGTCTTAACCACTTCATTTAAAATGGCAATTTGAGTGACATAATCGGTGGTATCAGTATCATCAGAGCTTTGTGCCAAGTTTGGTAAAACAAATACTCCAATTAGAAAACTTAGCAAGGTCACCGCTGCTACGGTAAATAAAATCAAGCTATAAGCGTAACTTTCAAACTGTGGCAATAGCAAAATTGTCGCGATTGATACCGTCCCTTTTACACCAGAAAAAAGTTAACAGCAAAACCTCTCTCAATAGTGATTTACTTGAACGTTTTCCTTTACGATAATGCAGAATATAATAAAGTCCAACCATGACAAATCGAACTAAAAAGAGCAAAGCTGTCACGATTAACACAATCGCCACAAGACGATAATTATTAACCAAAGGATTGGTCAAAGCAGGCTCAACAATACGTGTCAATTCATAGCCAAAAACGATAAAGACAAAGCCATTTAAGATGAAGCTGACCGTCTCCCAAATAATCTGGCTGACACGGTCCACCTCAGCATCAAATAAGCGAATTCGTTTGAAGCGACTGGCTTGTGATAATCCAGCAATCACGACAGCAATGATACCTGATACACCAAAAAGACTGGCAACAAAGTATGACACAATCGGCAATGATAATTCCAATAAGAGAGCCCCTGTCACATCAGCGACGTCAATTTTTTCAAGAAAAGCCATGACTCCTCGATTAACAAGCAAAAATAGCCCGACCAACATTCCAACCAATAATTGCCCAAAACAGACTAAAGCTCGCAGTAAGCAAAGAAAAGGTCCAGTAGTCAAAGCCGTCACAGCAAATTGGAAAGAAATCAAACCGCTGGCATCATTCAAAAGCCTTCTATTGTCAAAATGGATTCGACTCGCTTTGGAAATTTAAACCGTTTTGCAATTGATAAAAACGCAACGGCATCTGTCGGAGCAAGCGCTGCTCCCAAGGCAAAACTAGCAGCCAAGGGGACATCAACAGGCAATAACTTACCAGTCACATAACCAACTGTCAGCATTGTTATCAAAACAGTTGGCAAAATCAGATAAGCCACAATCGACTTGTATTTGACAAAGGTCGTCACATCACTTCTTGCCCCTCTCTAAAATTAAGCGGTGCAATTACCAAAGCCAGAAATAGCTCTGAATCTAAAGTGAGTGTCGTCTCTTTTGCTAAAACACCCACCAAAATTCCCAAAACAATTTGGATAAAAGGTAAAGGCAATTTAGGATAAAGACGATTAATGACGTTGGAAACAATAAGCATTAATAAAAATGCTATAACAAGGATAGAACTCTCGATAAACCATCACTCCTTATCGTTGTTTTTGGCGGCAATAAACAGTAAAACGTTCTTTTTGCTTGGCAATTTTGATCAATAGCCGTAACATCTTTACGATCACGAAGTCGTACGCAACGTTCTTTTTCAAGACTAGCTAACTTTTTCTTAATTGTCAAGATTTTCTCTGCATCTTCTTCTGACAACTTGGCACACGGTTTAGTGTTTGCGTCATCTAAATATTTTTGATGCATTTGATGTAATTTTTCACGAACCGCTACGGTTTGCATAATGCTTAACTCTCTTTCGACTGTTTTAATTTTTCAATCATCACTAAAAATGGTGGTTGATTAATTTGGTTTAAAGGTTGATACAGCATGGCGGTAAAAAGCCTTTGGTCTAGCTGATTGACATATTCTAGCACAGCATCTTTTTCCATGTCGCCACCCTCATGTCCATAGTAAATCATGATAGCTAAGCGACCACCAACCTCAAGCTTTTCTAAAATTTTCTCCACAGCAATCAAGGTTGTGTCAGGTTTAGTGATAACCGTTTTATCAGCACTTGGCAAATACCCTAAATTGAAAATAGCTGCGCGAATTGGTTGATTCACATAATGGTCAATATGTTGATGCCCATCCAAAATTAAATGAGCGTTGTGAATTTCTTGTTTTTCTAAACGTTCTTTCGTGCTTTGCAAAGCTTGTTCTTGCACATCAAAAGCATAAACCTCTTTAGCATGTTGGGCAAGAAAAGCTGTGTCATTGCCATTTCCCATGGTCGCATCAACTGCGATAGCTTGTTCATCCAAAACTTCTGCTAAAAAATCATGAGATAAATGCAAAGGACGTTTTATCATAACACGACCTCCTTATTTTCTAGCTTACACCCTTGATAAGAACCACGGCGTTCCATTTCTTGATCAATGGCATTTAAGACTTCCCATTTTTTAAGACTCCACATTGGACCAATGAGCATATCGCGCGGAGCGTCACCTGTAATACGATGAATAATGATATTTTTAGGAATAATCTCCAGTTGGTCACAGATGATATTAACATATTCTTCCATACCCAGCAATTTTAAACGCCCTTCATGGTAATCACGTTGCATTTTCGTACTTGTCATCAAATGCAATAAATGAAGCTTAATCCCGTCAATTTCATTATCTGTCACACAACGTCTGACATTTTCAATCATCATGTCATGCGTTTCGCCAGGCAGACCATTAATCAAATGTGAAACAATCTCAACTTTTGGCGCTAACTGACGCAAGCGTTTAACCGTTTCAACGTAAAGGTCATAAGTATGCGCGCGATTGATGATTTTGGATGTTTCATCATAAGTTGTTTGCAAACCAAGCTCAACCGTTACATGCATACGCTCAGAAAGCGCAGCAATATAAGCAATCGTCTCATCTGGCAAGCAATCTGGACGTGTCCCAATATTGATACCAACCACCCCAGGTTCATTAATGGCTTGCTCATAACGCTCACGAATGACATCTACGGTATCATGCGTATTTGTGAAATTTTGAAAATAAACCAAGTATTTCTTAACATCTGGCCATTTGCGGTGCATGAAATCAATTTCTTTGTAAAATTGGTCACGAATTGGTGCATCAGGAGCAACAATCGCATCTCCTGAACCAGATACAGTGCAAAATGTACAGCCTCCATGTGCGACCGTACCATCTCGATTTGGACAATCAAAGCCCGCATCGATAGGAACTTTAAAAATCTTCTCCCCAAAATCTGACGATAATAATCATTTAAAGTATTATAACGCTTTTTCATAGCTTATATTATAACACTTTCCCCAAAACAAACAAACTCTTATCACTTGTCGTAAGCGTATTCTTAGCTATAAAAGAAACTGGGATGACCCCAGTTTTCTTTTATTCTCTCATTCTAATTTTTCTCACTCTTGTTTTCCTTGAAAGCGCCATTCAAAGCGTTTTTTGTCATAAAATGGATAGGTTGCGGCTACGATAGTAAATGCTAGTAACCAGCCTCCCAAAAATGTCAGACGGATAATGAACCCCTAAATAAATTCTTGAAAGTGCTGTTGTCAAAGCAATAACCACAACTAAAACTTGTAAGCAACGTTTAAGTATCATCTTGGTTAAGTGTTGTTCCATAATCACAACCAAACTCAAAGCAACGACCATGGTTGCCGCACAATGCCAACTAGGAATGATGGTCCCATTGGCTTTGGAATAAAGTACTGGATACTTGGGCGCGGACGATTGTAAAGGTATTTAAAACCTGTTGAAAAAATACCCATTAACGCTAAATTTCCAGCTAGCAAAATAGCCTCTGCTTTCCACTTTTTCCAGAAATAAAATACAAAAGCAATGGCAAAGACATAAACAAAGA
>ENA-OQER01001235-OQER01001235.1-human-gut-metagenome-genome-assembly--contig:-NODE-1235-length-12724-cov-8.635548_pt1 | contig 12724 bp, 14 predicted proteins | sample MGYA00242797_ERZ504639 | MGnify/ENA primary metagenome ERZ504639 (study PRJEB26092, sample SAMD00036306) | human gut metagenome | host: Homo sapiens | study: EMG produced TPA metagenomics assembly of...
AGAAAAAAAGCAGGAAGCAAAGGAACAGGCGCTGATCCGAAGAAGGCGCTGCCTAAGAACAAGCGTGCCTTCGAACGGGAAATCACCCTCCTGCCTGATACCACATTCAAGATACGCCACGGCAAGAATACCAAGCGACTGATTGTGAATGCCAAGACGGAAGACGGCAAGGTATTCCCGCTTAAATATAAAAAGGTGGATAATAACCAGATCAGAATCATCTCAAAGGTAGATACTGCCATGAAGGTGAAACTCTCCGTACTGGCTAAGGAACCGCTTGATGATAAGAAATGGTATAAGGGATTGCAGTTGGCTAGTCGCTTGGCAATGATGGTGCGCAATGTGAGCATCAACTATCGCAGCAGCTATCAGCTCACCCTGCCGGGCTTCTTGCCTAGTGTGGGTGATGCCTTCGGACAGAAGAAGGTGGGACAGATGGCACCGGTCTTGACTTCGCCTTCGGTATGGTTGGCGACGATTATATCGAGAAGGCAAGAAACAACGACTGGCTGCTCTGCAACGACAGTATCGCAACACCAGCCACTACCAGCAGAACGGATAATCTTACGTTGCGTGCCACCCTGGAGCCTGTCAAGGATTTCAAGATTGATCTCTCAGCCACACGTACCAAGACTACGCAGAAGAGCATACAGTATATGTATGAAGGAACGCCAACTACCCAGAGTGGTGCCTTCCAGATGACTACCATCTCGCTGGGTTCGGCTTTCGAGGGAATGGGCAATGCCAATTCGGGGTATCGCAGCAAGACCTTCGAGAAGTTTGTCAACTCGCTGGCTGGTTTCAGAGATAGGGTAGAGGCGCAGTATGCAGGTACCGTTTATCCGGCTGGTTCGGCTCTGGCTGGCGGCAAGTTTGATGCTTCCCGCACACCGGTTAACCAGTATAGCAGCGATGTCATGATTCCTGCCTTCCTCAAGGCTTATACCTCGATGGGTGGCAATTCGCTTTCGGTATTCCCGGCATTGAGCCGGATGTTGCCAAACTGGACCATCCGTTACAGCGGACTGGGACGTCTGCCTTGGTTCAACGAGCACTTCAAGAGTATCAACATCAACCACTCTTACAAAAGTGTCTTTGCAGTTGGTAGCTACAACAGTTACAGCACCTTCCAGGAGTATATGAACGGTCTAGGCTTCGTGAGTGATGCCGCTACGGGCAATCCGTCGCCAAGCAGCATGTTCAATATTTCGCAGGTAAGTATCAATGAGTCGTTCTCGCCATTATTGGGTATGGATGTCACATTCAACAATAATATGACGGTGAAGGCAGAATATCGCCAGACCCGTGTATTGAACCTCAGTATGACGAGTGTGCAGCTGAACGAGGCTTTGAGTAAGGACTGGGTAATCGGTATGGGTTACCGCATCAACAACTTCGATGTTTTCGCTGGGGCGCCAAAGCCTCCCGTTCCAAGTCGAAGGGCGGCAACAAGAATGCAGCCAATAAGAATGCGTCGACCACCAAGACGGTTCAGAATGGTACCAACCATGATCTGAATCTTCGTCTTGACTTCAGTTTCCGCAAGCAGGCAGCCATCGTTCGTGATATTGCCTCAATGGTAAGCAGTGCCAGCAGCGGCAACAATGCCCTGAAGCTGAGTTTCTCTGCCGATTATACCTTCAGCAAACTCCTTACCATGAGTTTCTATTATGACCGTCAGACCAACACACCGCTCCTGTCTAGCAGCAGTTATCCTACCACCACACAGGATTTCGGCCTGAGCATCAAGTTCTCGCTGACGAGATGATGTTTTTATCGCCCAACTGCAGTGCAAAGGTACAATAAAAAAAATTGCTTTATAAGAATGGGGGCATGTAAATCGGAATCAGGAGTGTTTGCCCATTTTTCTGCAAATCTTTGGTGTAAACCAAGTACGGATTTACTATCCTGTTGGAGAATTTTTGACAGAAAGCATCAAGCGAGGCATGCGTTTTGTATCCAGACGACTTGACCTCTATTGGGATTGGCTATATATTTTTCTCTTGAATACCCTATTCTCCATATTTTCAATGTTTTATGGGCGCAAAGTTACATAAAAAATATGTTTTACCAAAATCTTTTTAGTAAAAATATGTCGTTTTACCAAAATCTTTTTAGTAGAAATATGTCGTTTTACCAAAATCTTTGCAGCAAAAAAGGGTTTGAGCTTTCATATAAACAAAGAAAAAGCCGCTAGGATATCGTGTGAGAATATCCTGGCGGCTTTATATGGTAGCTTGAAAAACTTTATTTCTTGTCGTAAGCATGAACAGGGTAGTCGATGGTATAGTGAAGACCACGGCTCTCCTTGCGCTCAATAGCCATACGGGTGATGAGATAACCCACGTTAATCATGTTGCGGAGCTCGCAGAGTTCCTTGCTTACCTTTACACGCTTGAAGAGATTCTCGGTCTCTTCGTAGAGAAGATCGAGACGGTCCCATGCTCGCTTCAGACGGAGATCGCTGCGCACGATACCTACATAGTTGCTCATGCATTCGCCAACCTCTTTCACGCTCTGTGTAATCAGCACCTTCTCTTCGTTGGTCAAAGTACCTTCATCATTCCATGCTGGAACCTTCTCGTTGAAATCATATTCATCTACATGCTCCAGACTGTGCTTGGCAGCTGTCTCGGCATAAACCACAGCCTCGATGAGCGAGTTGCTGGCAAGACGGTTACCGCCATGCAGACCGGTGCATGAACACTCGCCCAGGGCATAGAGACGGTTGATGCTTGAACAGCCGTTCAAATCAACCTTGATACCACCACACATATAGTGAGCGGCAGGACGAACAGGGATATACTCCTTGGTGATGTCGATGCCGATGCTCAGACACTTGGCGTAGATATTAGGGAAGTGACGCTTGGTCTCCTCAGGATTCTTATGGGTTACATCGAGACAGACATGATCCAATCCGTGAATCTTCATCTCCTTATCGATGGCACGAGCCACGATGTCACGAGGAGCCAGACTCAATCGCTTATCATATTTCTCCATGAAACTTTCGCCGTTAGGCAGACGCAAGATGCCGCCATAACCACGCATAGCCTCGGTGATGAGGAAGGCAGGATGGGTTTCGCCCGGATGATAAAGAGCGGTTGGGTGGAACTGGACAAACTCCATGTCGGCTACAGTTCCCTTGGCACGGTATACCATCGCCTCGCCATCACCCGTAGCGATGACAGGGTTGGTGGTAGTCTGATAAACGGCACCGCATCCGCCGGTACACATCACGGTAACCTTACTCAGATAGGTATCCACCTTCTGGGTATCAGGATTCAATACGTATGCACCGTAACAGTTGATATAAGGAGTGCGGCGAGTAACACGGGCACCGAGATGATGCTGTGTGATAATCTCTACTGCGAAATGATTTTCCTTGATATCGATATCCGGACAGTTGCGCACAGCCTCCATCAGACCGCGCTGGATTTCTGCACCCGTATCATCTGCATGATGAAGGATGCGGAACTCGCTGTGACCGCCCTCACGGTGGAGGTCGAACTTGCCGTCCTGCTGCTTATCGAAGTTGACGCCCCACTGCACGAGCTCCTTGATCTGCTCCGGTGCCATGGTGACAACCTGCTTCACTGCTTTATAATCGCTGATATAATCACCAGCAATCATTGTATCCTGTATGTGCTTGTCGAAGTTATCCACTTCCAAGTTGGTAACTGACGCCACACCACCTTGTGCGAATGACGTGTTAGCCTCGTCGAGCGAGGTCTTGCAAATCATACACACCTTACCTTTATGCGCTCTGGCTACTTTCAGGGCGTAACTCATACCGGCAACTCCTGAGCCGATAATCAGAAAATCATACTTATAAACCATTGAGTTTATTCTTATCTAATTTCAATTTTAAGAACGGGTGTTTTTATCTATAAAACAGCCCCATTCTCTCAGAATTAATTCTTAATTCGTTGCAAAAGTAATAATTAATCTTTAAAATGAGTAAAAAGAGAGGGATTTTTTGTAATTTTGCAGCGAAATTTAAGGTTATATAGTCTTTTAGACTATCAAAAGGTCGTAAAAACGACAATAATATAAGGTAATAAATCAAAGTTATGGCAGATAGAACTTTTCATAAGCGCTTTACGCTGACGGCACGTATCGGTGTGGCGGTGTTTGCAATCCTGGCTCTCTACTTTTTCTGGGTCAAACTGGCTATCATCGGCATCTTTGTGGCTATCATCATCGTGGGCATGATAGAGCGCATACTGAATACAACCTATACCTTCAAGATGGTAAAACCGATAGACCTGGATGAGGAGATGGAATATCTCATCATCAATGAGGGTAGGTTCTCTTCCAACAGAAATGTGCCGCTATGTGATGTCATTGATGTACACATCGCCAAGACTTCTTCGGATTAGACCATTGTGTGGTCATCGAATTCGGACATAATAATATTGTGACCGTTCAGCCGGATAATGAAGAGGCATTTATGGAGAAAATCAAAAATAAATAACTGAACTTTCGCATATCATGAAGTTAAAGGAGTTAAGGAAGTTAAGGAGTTAAGACGTATGTCTTGCTGCTTAAACACTACGCCAAAAAGACTGTTGTCTTAACTCCTCAGCGACCGTAGGGAGCGATAACTCCTTTAACTCCTTTAACTTCTGAGCTTGCGAAACTTGAATAAATAATTTCTTTTAAGTTCAGGTGAACTGATTGTGATGAAAAAGATAATATATATGATGTTGGGTCTGATGATGGTATGGATCTCTGTACCGGTGCAGGCCCAGAATGTGATTGAAGATGAGAGAATAGAAACGGTTGATGAGGAGGAGGTTTCCGACTCTACACTCGTTGACTCCCTGGCTGCGGATACGCTGACGCAGAAATTGCTTTGGCCAGAATCGGTGAGAGTGGGTATTGATAAACTCCTTGAGAGCAAGATGTTCGAAACATCACAGGTAGGACTGATGGTCTGGGACCTGTCTGCTGACTCTTGTATCTATCAGAGAAATGAACGACAGCTGATGCGTCCGGCAAGTACGATGAAGCTCCTGACTGCCATTACGGCGCTCGATAAGTTGGGCGGTTCTTACCAGTTTAAAACCACTCTGAAATATACCGGTACCATTGAGAATGGGGTGTTGACGGGTGATGTCTATTGTATAGGTGGTATGGATCCCCGTTTCAACAGCGATGATATGTCGGCATTTGTCAATAGTCTGAAGGATATGGGTGTTGACACCATCCGTGGCAGCATCTATGCCGACCGCTCTTTGAAGGATGCCGATCTGTTGGGTGAAGGCTGGTGCTGGGATGATGACAATCCGGTGCTTTCGCCACTGGTGTTCCAGCGCAAGGACATCTTTATGGATAAGTTTCTTGCCAAGCTCCGTGAGGAGGGCATCGAATATTCCTGCTTTGGGGCTTCAGAGAAGGTTTGTCCTACGAGTGCCTTTACGGTCTGTACCCGATTCCATACGATGGATCAGATTCTGCACAAGATGATGAAGGAGAGTGATAATCTCTATGCCGAGAGCATGTATTATCAGATTGCGGCTTCTACGGGCAATAAATGGGCGAGTGCAAGAGTGCCCGGAATGTGGAAAAACAGCTTATCCGTAAGATAGGACTCGATCCGGCAAGATATAAACTGGCTGACGGCTCGGGACTTTCGCTCTATAATTATCTCAGTGCCGAACTGGTGGTGAAACTGCTGCGTTATGCTTATCTCAACGGCAATATCATGGACCATCTGAAGCATTCGCTGCCTATCGGTGGGGTTGATGGTACATTGAAGAAGCGTATGAAGAACAGTTTTGTGCATGGCAATGTGAAAGCAAAGACGGGTACGCTGACGGGCATCATCTCATTGGCGGGTTACTGTACCGCAGCCAATGGTCATGAACTCTGTTTCGCCATCATCAACAATGGTATCATGCATGGCAATAATGCCAGACACTTTGCAGATAAAGTATGTACTTTGCTCTGCCAACCGTGAGCGTTAGTTGATAGTTTATAGTTGATAGTTAATAGTTTTATGGAGGAAATTCGTAATTTTGTAGATGAAATGATAACATGGGCAGGAGTCACCGGTGATTTTGTGCCCATGCTGCGCCATATCTTGCTCACCATTACTGCCATCCTCTTGGCGATGTTGAGCGATTTCCTGTGTCGCAAGATACTGGTTCCGCTCATCAGTAAGATTACTGATAAGACGGACATCACTTGGGATGATGTACTGCTGAACAAGAAGGTGCTCACCTCGCTTGCCATATTGTGCCGGCGGTGGTGATATGGTCGCTCATGCCGCTGATTTATCTGGAGTATCCGATATTCAAGGAGATATTGGAGCGGGCTACGGGCATCTATATCGTGGTGATGTCGGTGCGTACGGCTCTGGTCTTCATCGGGTCTTTCAAAGGATTGGAGGATTCTCAGGAACGACGCTCGTCGGCTCAGCAGTATTTCCATACTATCTGCGGTGTTCTCAGGATATTGATGCTCTTCGTGGCTGCTGTGGTGGTGGTTGCCATCCTGTTGGACAAGAACCCGATGACCCTCTTTGCCGGTTTGGGTGCTACCTCGGCTGTCCTGATGCTGGTCTTCAAGGATACCATCTCGGGATTGGTGGCTGGTGTGCGTCTTACCAGCAATGATATGTTGCATAAGGGCGACTGGATTACGGTGAAGTCGGTGGATGCCAATGGTATCGTTGAGGATATATCACTCACGACCGTGAAGGTGCGCAACTTTGATAACACCATCGTTACCATTTCGCCTATTAACCTGGTGAATGGTTCGTTCCAGAACTGGATTGGTATGCAGAAGAGTGGTGGACGAAGAGTGAAGCGCGTGGTTTACTTCGATTTCCGTAGTGTCCGTCTGGTGGATGAGACATTAAAACGTAATCTGCTTGCCAGGCATTTCGCCACCGAAGATTCGTTTAAGTTGAAGGAGTCGTTGCAGAAGGCGATAGATAAAGATATACAAGAAGGGAAGGATATTGAGGATTTAAAGAATCCTGCAGCCCTTGCTCCTACCAATCTCCAACTTTACCGTAAATTCATGGAGAAGTATCTGCGCCAGCGTCCGGAGGTCAATACCGATCTCACGTTGATGGTGCGCCACATGGAAGCCACGCAATGTGGTCTCCCTATCGAGTTCTATTTCTTCATCAAGGATAAGGTATGGGTGAATTATGAGCACATTCTCGCCGATATCATGGAGCATGCCTATGCCTTGGCGAATGAATTCGGTCTGAAGATTTACGAGCAATATCCGGAACAGTAATTACAGCTCCGGCGGATTTGCAATCCGCTAAAAGGACTGAAGCAAGAACGTAACGCCCTGAAAGGGCAAAAGCACTTAGCCCAGGCATCGCCCTGGGTTATAGTTGTTTATAGAAATACGCCCTGAAAGGGCAAAAGCATTATAATGATTAATAACTCTTTTTTTTCAACAGAAATTATCCATTGGTTTCGTGAGAATGGTAGGGATTTGCCTTGGCGCGAAACCAAGGACTTATGCCATCTGGCTGAGCGAAATCATCCTTCAGCAAACCCGCATCGCACAGGGATGGGAATATTGGGAGCGGTTCATGAAGACTATCCCAAGGTTGAAGACTTGGCTGCTGCCAGCGAGGATGATGTCTTGAAACTCTGGCAGGGATTGGGGTATTACTCGCGAGCCCGCAACCTTCATGCTGCTGCCAAACAGATTGTGGAGCTCGGTCATTTCCCTGATACGCTTGAAGGTATCAAAGCCCTGAAAGGGGTGGGCGATTATACTGCGGCAGCCATCGGTTCTTTTGCCTTTGATATTCCGGCGGCAGTAGTAGATGGCAATGTGTACCGGGTTCTTTCACGTTACTTCGGAATAGATACTCCTATCAATTCAACGCAGGGGAAAAAAGAGTTTGCTGCGTTGGCTCAATCACTCTTGCCTGCTTCGTCTGCTCAGCAACTTTCTGATACAGCATTATCGCCTGTTGCTGCCTATAACCAGGGTATGATGGATTTCGGAGCTATCCAGTGCACTCCCCAATCTCCAAAATGTCTTGTCTGTCCGCTTGCCGAAACCTGTGAGGCGTTGAGGACTGGAAGGGTAGAGGAGTTGCCGGTGAAGAACAAGACACTGAAGGTGAAAACGCGCCATCTCTCCTATATATATATAAGGTGTAAAGGCGAAGTGGCTATCCACCGTCGCGGCGAGGGTGATATCTGGCAAGGATTGTGGGAACCATATAACGCATCAGATGCTCGCAACTGCCTGCCTTTGTCCATAATCCTCTTCTCCTGCTAAGGATGTGAAGCATGTACTTACCCATCGCATCCTCCTTGCCGACTTCTATCTGCAGGAAACAGAAACCCGCCCCCTGCTCCTGATGATTATATCTGGGTGAAAGAGGACGAGGTAGAACAGTATGGTGTTCCAAGGTTGATAGAAATCATGTTGGAAATGGTTCAAGCTAAATCATAAAAAAGAGGGTGTGTCATAAGGCCATGACACACCCTTTCTTATTTATATATGTTCTGTTAGATATTTCGTCTCAAGTAAGAATTAGTAATTCTGTGCTTCAATCTGGAAGTAGCTCTGTGGGTGGTTGCAGACTGGGCAAACCTCAGGAGCCTGCTTGCCTACTACGATATGTCCGCAGTTAGAGCACTGCCAGATGCAGTCGCCGTCACGAGAGAAGACGAGCTTGTCCTGTACGTTCTTCAAGAGCTTGCGATAACGCTCCTCGTGGTGCTTCTCGATTTCAGCAACCATCTCAAACTTAGCTGCAATCTCCTCGAAACCTTCTTCGTGAGCCTCCTTTGCCATGCGTGGATACATTTCTGTCCACTCGTCGTGCTCACCATTGGCAGCAGCTTCCAGGTTCTTCTCTGTATCCTGGATAGCACCGCCTCCAGATACTTGAACCACAACTTAGCGTGCTCCTTCTCGTTAGCAGCTGTCTCCTCAAAGATATTAGCTATCTGTACAAAACCGTCCTTCTTTGCCTTGCTTGCAAAATAGGTATATTTGTTACGAGCCTGTGACTCACCAGCGAAAGCCTCCAGGAGGTTCTTCTCAGTCTTTGTACCTTTTAATTCTTTCATAATGTCTACTTTTTATAATGTTTATATGTTCTTTATTAATTTCTTATGCAAAGATATTGAAAATATTTCAAATATACAAATAAATTAAGAACTATTTACCTTTTTGGCGCTTATTTAGATAAAATAAAGCAAAACCGAGCATGGCAACACCGAATATCCACGAGATGATGGCACTCGTTACCATACCCAGCGTATGAGTGAATCCCGCCACAATGAAGGTGAAGAAACTCACACAGCTACAGTCAGGGCGTATGGCAACTGTGATGATACATGATGTACATGCTTGCATTCCGCTCCTGCACTCGCCATGATGGTGGTATCGCTGATAGGAGAGATATGGTCGCCACATACCGCACCAGCCATACATGCCGAGATAGAGATGATGCGCAATGGGTCGGCTCCTGGAAATACGGCGATACAGATAGGTATCAGGATACCGAAGGTTCCCCAGGATGTTCCTGTGGCGAAAGCCAGGAAGGCAGCAACTAGGAAGATGATGGCTGGCAGGAGCATCTGGAGTTCAGAAGCGCTGCTTGCCACTACGCTAGATACATATTCTGCTGCACCCAGCGAGTCGGTCATACTCTTCAGGTCCATGCCAAAGTAAGAATCAGAATGGCTGGTACCATCGCCTCAAAACCTTTGATGAGACTACTCATCGCCTCATCGAAAGGCAAGGTCTTGCGAATGGTAAACATCATGATGGTAAGAATCAGGGCAGCCAATGAACCGATTACCAAGCCCACAGAGGCATTGCTCGCAGCAAAGGAATCTACAAAGTTGAGATAGTTGGCATTATTGGCATCGAAGAATCCGCCCGAATATACCATACCCGCCATGCAGAAGATAATCAGCATGATGATTGGTATCACCAGGTCGCTCACGGTTCCCTTGTTCTTGGAATCCTCTTCCTGTTTGGCTCCCACACCATGCTCTACAATCTGCAGTTTGGTATCGCTCACTTCATCGAGCTTCCCGCCATTGGTTCGTTCGTACCATTCCTTCAGTCTTGCATCATACTTGCTCATCGCCTTGAAGTCGAAGCCCAGTATCACGATGCCAAACATAAAGAGGATGGTAAAGAATGCGTAGAAATTAAAAGGTATCGCCTTGCAGAAAAGTGCCAGTCCGTTCTCACCTCCTGATACGAAGCCCGATACCGCAGCTGCCCAACTCGAGATAGGGGAGATGATGCAGACCGGAGCGGCTGTAGAATCGATGAGATAAGCCAGCTTCTCCTTGGTAACACCATTGCGCACTGCGATAGGACGCATCACCGAACCCACGGTAAGGCAGTTGAAGTAATCATCGATGAATATCAGAATGCCGAGCAGAATGGTGGCAATCTGTACCCCAATCTTCGAGTGTACGTGTTTGGAAGCCCAACGGCCGAAAGCAGCCGAACCACCCGCCTTGTTCATCAGTGAAACGATGCAGCCTAATACCACCAGGAATACTAGAATGCCCACGTTCCATGGGTCGGAAAGGCAATGTATCAAACCGTATGCCTTGGCATCATCGCCTTCACCTACAGTGTGGTTGGTCAGGTGAACGAGGAATCCGTCGAAACCTGTTCCCATCGAAATGCAATATTGAACGGCACCCAGTATGATACCGATAAAAAGAGAAGAATAGACCTCTTTCGTCTTCAGCGCCAGAGCAATGGCGACGATAGGAGGCAGTAACGACCATGCGGTCCCAATCATGTTGTAATCCATTTTATTGTTTTTTGGCAAAGGTAGTTTTTTTCGGTAATATATGCAAGCTTTTGGGCAGAAAAAATGGTGTTTATGGGTTGATATGGGCTGTTTTAGCATATTTTATCATTATAAAGTGTCGTTTTTCTATATTTTTATTGTATCTTTGAAAACTCAAATTGCAACTCAATCTGAGATAGAATGGAAACTCAATTTTAGCAACTTAATAATGGAGGACTAATTATGAACATCAATTCTGGTATTAAGCAAGCCGTGATTTTAACCATCGGCATCATGGCAGTTGTTTTATTTCTACCATTTCTTGTTTCTTGTTCTCAGAACAGGAAAGCACCTGCTGTTTCTCCTCAACCGACTGTAGGAAAAACTGAGAAGAATGAAACTGCCAAGGTGCAATATCTCACCACATCTGATTTCAGAAAAAAGATTATGGATTACGAGGCTCATCCGGATGAGTGGGTCTTTGCCGGTTCCCGTCCTGCCGTCATCGATTTCTATACCACCTGGTGTGGTCCTTGCAAGATGATGGGCTCCCGTAGTGGAATCTCTCGCCGGGAAATATGCCGGCAAGATAGATTTCTATAAGGTGGATATCGACCAGGAGTCCGAACTTGCTTCTGTTTTCGGTATCAGCAGCATCCCTACCTTCCTCTTCATCCCCGTGAAAGGCAAACCATCTGTGCAGATGGGTGCTATGCAAAAGGAGGATTTCGAAGGACTGATTGATAAAATTAAAATAAAATGACAATTTGGTAGCATCTCAAATTTCCATGCCTCTCCTTACCTACTATGTAGGTATTACCACCGTTACTTCCCATCGTTCTGGTGAAACCGAGGATACAACAATTAAGAAGTTGAAATAGGAATGATGATATGAAATTGGAATACACTAATTTCACCATAACAAAACATAATTAGTAATAACTGAATAACTTCGATATATATATAGTGATTATGACAAACGTATTGATAAGTGCCGCCGGACTGTGCGGTGCCACCATTATCGGTGCCATTCTAGGTTTCTTCGTCAAGGAGTTGCCTCATAAATGGAACGATGCTGTGTTGGGATATTGTGCCGGAATCATGCTGGCAGCTTCCACGTTGGGACTGATAGTGCCAGCCTTCGAACAGACCAGTCTTTGGTGGCTGGTAGTAATCGGCGTGATGGCAGGCGCCTTGTTCCTAAATGTGCTAGATCTGGTAACTCCCCATCTTCATCACATCACGGGCCTAGACCCCGAGGAGCATCGCCACAATGTCAGGCTCAGTCATGTGATGCTCTTCGTGATGGCGATAGCCCTGCACAAACTGCCCGAAGGCATGGCGGCTGGAGTGAGTGTCTGTTCTTCTGAGGGAGCAACGGAGTGGGGTGTTTCCTTCGGCATTGCTCTGCAGAACATCCCTGAGGGAATGGTGATTATCGCTCCTTTGATGATGGCTGGTATTACAGCAGTCCGCACCTTCTTCATTTCCATTTTCATCGCCCTGCTCGAAGTGGTAGGCATTCTGTTGGGTTTCGGTTTGGGCTCAGCCTCTACCACCTTCCTCCCCGTGATGTTGGGCTTTGCCGGTGGTGCCATGCTCTATGTAACGAGCGATGAGATGATTCCCGAAACTCATGCCCATGCTTTCAGAAGCAAGCCACCTACGCCCTTCTCCTGGGATTCATCACCTTTGTGTTGATGGAGAAATATGTATAACTGAACTTTCTCATATCAGGAAGTTAAAGGAGTTAAGGAGTTAAAGGAGTTAAGACATATGTCTTGCTGCTTAAAAAACTACGCCAAAAAGACTGTTGTCTTAACTCCTTTAACTCCTTAACTCCTTTAACTCCTTTAACTCCTAAACTACGCCAAAAGACTGTTGTCTTAACTCCTTTAACTCCTTAACTCCTTTAACTCCTTAACTCCTTAACTCCTTAACTCCTTAACTCTTAACTCCTTA
>ENA-OQER01001236-OQER01001236.1-human-gut-metagenome-genome-assembly--contig:-NODE-1236-length-12706-cov-1.848557_pt1 | contig 12706 bp, 23 predicted proteins | sample MGYA00242797_ERZ504639 | MGnify/ENA primary metagenome ERZ504639 (study PRJEB26092, sample SAMD00036306) | human gut metagenome | host: Homo sapiens | study: EMG produced TPA metagenomics assembly of...
ATCAAGCCGAATAATATGCTTATTCAAATGTTTCTCTCTTCCGCACCGTCTCACTTCGTCTCTCGTGCATTGTTTCCATGCATCGTCAGTCATGCTAGTCGTTATTCGATTGGAATGCTGATGCATGTCACGTATTTGCTGGATCCTGCGTCAGATCATTGTCGATCAGTGTGATCTCACGTGGGAAGCCTACCACCGTCAAATGATGATTCTCGATATAGTCCATTAATGTGCGGCATCAGGATGGCTGCCGGGAAAACGGATCGTCACGCAGTCCGTCTCCGGCAGTACGCAAACGTTCCCCTCGCACCCGACAGTGCCATACGGGTTCACTGAATGTATAGGCGCGTATAGCCGTATCCACCCGTTGTACCAATATTGCGTAAGAAATGCAGGATGCGCCGTCAGTTTCGTATGCCTTCCAGCTCATAGAACCGGGTGTTGCCGGGTACGAAAAAGCCACGCGCGTCTGAGCACATGGGCTTTTTCATCATCTCTTACGGTTTTTCAAAACCGTAAGATGAAAGTTAACTTCCTTAAGCTAACTGAACTCACTCAGCGTTTTCAGCCGGAGCGGCTTCGACCGGAGCAGCCTCGTCGCAGCGTCTTCCGGCACCTCGACGGTGACGACGGACTCTTCCGGATCCTCGACGTCGAGCACAACGCCTTCCGGCAGCACGACGTCCTTGGCGAAGACCTTGGAACCGTCGGTCAGGCCGTCAACGTTGACCACGATCTTCTCCGGCAGGTTGGCGACATCGGCGCGAACCTTGAGCTCCTGAATGTCGACGAATGCGACGGCAGCGCTTCGGGGTGCCCTCGACGAACACCGGCACCTCGACGTCGATCTTCTCGCCGGCCTTGACCTCGTAGAAGTCAACGTGCTCGACGATGCGCTTCACCGGGTTGCGCTGAACGTCCTTGACGACGGCCATCTTGGTCTCGTCACCGAACTTGATGGTGAACAGAGCGTTGGTGTGACGCAGGGACAGGGTGGTTTCCTTCATCGGCAGCTGCACGAAGACCGGCTCTTCGCCGCCTGCGTACACGGTGGCCGGAATAAGGTTGGCGACGCGCATGCGGCGGGCAGCGCCCTTGCCGAACTCGGTACGGGCAGCGCCTTCGAGGGTAATGGTGGTAGCCATGGGCTATTTCTCCTTATGTTTTATTCGTTCATTCTGTTTCGACGCATCAACGAGCCGTGAATCAACCCACAAGGAGCCTACAATCACACGCCGAGTCGATTACGGAAGCCATACGCTTCCCTCGCCAAGACAACAGTTAACCAGTATACGGCGAGGGCGGACATTATCGAAAAACGTCTCACATCAAAAATGAAAAAATCTGTCAAAGCCCACGAAAAACGCCGTACGCACGTACAATCGATAGTAATTGTGAACAATCCGTCAATCGCAAGGAAACGAGACAGCAATGAAGCATGACAATGACACAATCGTTCGCGACATTTGCATCGCCACGGGAGCCGTGACGGCTGCCTGTATCGCATCGTTGGCTACGACTGCGAAATACCTGTTCCATTTCTGCATCGATACGCAATGGAAACGTTCCGTTTTCCATCAATCGCTGATTGCGCCGGAGCGTATCGAAAAACTTCAGCAGGGTGAGGCACAGGAAGCAGGAGAATGGTTCGCGCAAGCTAAACAGCCTGTGACGATTACCAGCGATGATGGACTTCGACTGCATGGATGCTGTTCGATCCGGATTGCACTGCGCCAAAACCACACCTGTACGCAATCTGCATGCATGGTTATACCGGTGTACCGGAGGAAACCGCGAAATGGGCACATCGTTACGCCCGCATGGGCTTCACCGTATTGGTTCCGTCACAGCGTGCCCAAGACTTGAGCGAGGGACGGTACGTCGGCATGGGCTGGCTTGAACGCAATGATCTACTGAATTGGATCGACCTTATCGCGTCGAGTGACGCCGACGCCCGTATCCTGCTGTATGGCGGTTCGATGGGCGCGGCAACGGTGATGATGACGACGGGAGACCCGCGTCTGCCGCGCAATGTGGTGTCCGCGATTGTCGATAGCGGCTACACGTCTGCGCGCATGGTGTTCATCGACAGCCTTCGGCATTCGTCGCGTCTGCCGAAACCGCTTGCCGCGGTATGTGTGGATGCCGCGGGATTGTTCTGCAAACATTATGCAGGGTACGATTTTTCGGAAGCCACCTGTCTGCAGTCGCTCAGACATACTGTCATTCCGATGCTGTTCATTCATGGCGAACAGGACGACATCGTGAGCTCACGTTTTCTCAAGATCAATTACGAAGCGTGCTCGAGCATCGATCGAGAAAAGCTCATGGTTCCCGACGCACGCCATATGGAAGCATCCGTCGTGGATCCCGAACTGTATTGGAACACCGTCAATGCTTCATCAAACGCGCATTCGAATTGTGAGCCATGAAAACTGTGTCAAGGTTCACATGAGATTTTCCTCATGCTTATCCCCAAGGTGAACATACACAATGTTCATTTGTTGGAAAATCCAATGAAATCAACGGCTTACCCACTTCTGCCGCCTCCCGGCACGCTCAAGGCCACGGAATACTTCACCATTATCTTGTTGTTTGTTCGTCGCAGGGCGAACAAACAACAGAGAGGAACGAATATTACATGGCCAATCAACATCCTTGCATGTCGGCCGCCTTCCTTGGACCTTCGTCGAAAAGGACATCAAGAAATCGGCTTTGATCTCAACGGTCTGCTTCGCCTGCAGGTTCGCCGGTACCGGAGCCAGTATCGCGGCAGGATGCCCCCGGCGTGCTCATCTTCTATGGCGTAATCATGGGCATTGGATTGGGCGTCGGCTATCTGACGCCGGTGAAGAACCTAATGCTGTGGTTCGCCAAAGGTCTCGCCACCGGCATCGCGTCGCGGGATTCGGTCTGGCCAAGGCCATCGCGGGAAGCATCAGCGTCATCCTGACCGTCGATGCCGTGTTCAACGCTGCCGGTGCTGCTTGAGCAGCACTTTGGCATGAAGTCAGTGTCCACCGTGCACGGACTGGCTTTGAGCGCGTGGGCGTTCGCCGGATTGTCCGGCAACCAGTTGGCATCCTTCGTCGTCTCTCATGCGACGGATGCGGCCCACCGATACAGCGCGCTGATTCCGATCATCACCGTACTGTACGCCGTCGCTCTCGCGTCCATCATCGCCGTGACGCTCGCCACGAAAGGCAAGGACGCCAACGCCTTATCATCACGTTGAGCGGCATGATACATCGTTCAACACGCTGACACGGCGGATGAGCCATCAAGCCTTATGCGGATGTTCTGGCATTCGCTTGTTAGCCGCCCTGCGCCGGGGAACAGACTTTGGTTCCGCTCCCCGGCGAACTTCTTCCCATTGATATATACGATGTATATGATTCCTTCCTTTCCCAATCCATTTCCCCGTATTCCACCGCATCGCCTTCCGATTCACGTACGCTGACGGTAGCCGTGAAAAACAATGGCATCCCCTCCGTTGCGGTCGAATATATGGATCAGATACCACAATTGCAGCAATACCATGACGAACAAGGTTCCCCTGCCCGCGTGTTTTCCGCCACACAGGTACTGTAGTGGGTATGGAACAATCATCTGGAGCTTTCCCGCCGTCCCGCATCGAAGTGCGCGGTGCCTGCGTACATAATCTCAAGAACTCGACGTCGACATTCCGTTGAACAAATTAGTCGGCATCGCCGGTATCTCCGGGTCCGGAAAGAGCTCTCTCGCTTTAGGTGTGCTATACGCTGAAGGATCCCGACGTTATCTGGAGCTTTGTCGACGTATACCAGGCGACGTCTCACCCAAGCGAGTCGAGCGCAGGTAGTGACATACGTCATGTGCCCGCGGCTCTCGCCTCCATCAAAGACCTTCAGTGCCCGGCGTGCGATCCACGTTCGGCACGATGACGGAGCTGCTCAACAGTCTGCGTCTGTTGTTCTCCCGTTGCGCCTCACATGTCTGCGAGCATTGTGGCGAACGCAACCGTCCCACAATGAACGTGGCGGCCGAGTTGCCTATACGATGCACATCCTGCAATCAACTCATGCACCACCATCCGCCGAACAGCTGTCGTTCAATTCCGCCGGCGCATGCCCGACCTGCTCCGGAACAGGCATCGTGCGAACCGTCGACCGTGCTTCCCTGGTACCAGACGAGACCAAAAGCATCGAGCCGGCGCAGTATTACCATGGGGATCGTTGATGTGGGATCTGATGAAGCAGGTGTGCGGCGCGATGGGAGTGCGCACGAACATTCCATTCAACCAGCTGACCGACGCCGAGCGGGACATCGTGTTCAACGGCCCGGCCGTCAAGAAGCATATTCTATACAAACCGAAGAAAGGCAATGATTTCGCCGAACTTGACTTCACGTACTTCAACGCCGTGTATACCGTGGAGAACGCGCTCGCCAAAGCCAAGGATGAGAAGGGTATCAAACGCGTGTCGAGATTCCTCAGCGAGCACCATGTCCGGATTGTTCCGGTACGAGGCTTTCACAGCAGGCTCGTCAACCGCAGATTCTCGGTATTAATCTGGCACAAGCCACGGCGATGACACTTGACGAAACGATACGTTGGGTGCGTTCAGTACCCAAGTCATTGCCGCAGGAGATGCGTGCGATGGCCACAGCCATCTGCGAATCGTTCGAGGATACGGCCGAGCGGCTCATGGAACTCGGATTATGCTATTTGTCGCTTGACCGCGCAGGTGCGACACTGTCCACCGGCGAGCGCCAACGTGTGCAGTTGGCCCGTTCGGTGCGTAACCGCACTACAGGCGTGCTGTATGTGCTGATGAACCGTCTATCGGATTGCATCCGGCGAATGTGGATGGACTGTTGGGCGTGATGCGCGATTTGGTGGCTGACGGCAATTCGGTGGTTGTGGTCGATCATGATACCCGTGTGCTTGCCGCGATGGATCATTTGGTGGAGATGGGTCCAACGGCCGGTGCCGAAGGCGGTCATGTGATCGCTCAGGGTGCGGTGGCGGATGTTATGACGGCACCTGGTTCTCAGATAGCGCCTTTTCTGCGTGATGGTGGCAAAATACATGAGCGGGCGCGGCCGCAGATTGACTTAGATGCGATGTTCGCCAAGGGTCGGATTCATTTGGAGACGAATACCGTGCATACGGTGCATCCGTTATTGGTGGACATTCCGCGAGGACGTCTCACTGTGGTGTCTGGCGTGTCGGGTTCCGGTAAGACGACGATGGTGTTGGAGGCACTGGTCCTGCGTTGCGCTCGGCCGCTGATGGTACCGTTTTCCCGAGCTCGATTCGTCTGATTGACGCGGATGACATTTCGAAAGTGGAACTGATCGATGCCACGCCCATTGGAGCAAACATCCGTTCGACCGTGGCGACATATTGCGGTGTTCACGATGATCTGCGTCGTGCGTTTGCGAAGACTTCCGATGCCCATAAGAAGAATCTCAAACCTGGCGCATTCTCATACAACACGGGCAAGTTGCGCTGCTCCACTTGCGATGGAACCGGTACCATTTCGTTGGACGTGCAGTTCCTGCCCGATGTTGACGTCACGTGTCCCGATTGCCATGGGACACGGTATGCACAGACCGCCGATGACATTCGATTGGTTTGCGCGGACAGCGTCGCCCGTTCACTGCCGGAATTGATGCTGCTAAGCGTCGACGAGATGATGCCTCTATTGGATTTCCTACGCCCCGTTCGATCGAAACTGGCCACACTGCATGAGCTTGGCCTGGGGTATCTGACACTTGGCGAGCCGACTCCTGCGTTATCAGGCGGCGAAGCGCAACGGCTGAAGCTGGCCAGCGAAATGGGACGCGGACAGTCCGGTTCGGTATTCGTGTTCGACGAGCCGACGATCGGGCTACACCCGTTGGATGTGCTGGTATTACTACGCGTGTTCGACTCGTTGGTGGCTTCTGGGGCGACAGTTGTAGTAATCGAACATGATCTTGATGTAATCGCGAATGCGGATTATCTCATCGACATGGGTCCGGGCGGAGGCATGGCCGGCGGTCGCATCGTATGCGAGGGAACACCGGAAACGGTCCGTGCCTGTCCTGACAGCGTCACGGGCAGATATCTGCGTGGATGATCCGACGCGAACTCGCCCGTGACGGTTTCCCATAGCTGCTTTCCTCGGGGTTGTCTGGGATACAGTCAGAAATCCCAGTCATCGTCGTCGGTCTCGACTGATTTGCCCATTACGTACGAGCTTCCCGAACCGGAGAAGAAGTCATGGTTCTCATCGGCGTTCGGACTTAACGCGGCAAGGATCGAACGGGTTTCACGTCGCAGATCTCTTGTGGAAAAAGCGCTGGATATCCGAGATTCATCAACGCCTTGTTGCCGTTGTATCGCAGGAACTTTTCGACATCTTGCGTCAATCCGACAGGCTCGTAGAGGCTGCGCGTGTACTCCACCTCGTTGTCATACAACTCGTTGAGCAGGTCGTAGGTGTAGTCGCGCAGTTCGCCGCGTTTGTCCTCGCTGACCCGCTCAAGCCCTTTTTGATATTTGTATCCGATATAATAACCATGCACGGCTTCGTCGCGGATAATAAGACGGATCACGTCGGCGGTGTTGGTGAGTTTGGCATGCGCGGAGAAATACATCGGTAGATAGAAGCCTGAGTAGAACAGGAACGATTCCAGCAGCGTGGAGGCCACTTTGCGCTTGAGTGGACTATCCCCCTCGTAATAGTCGAGCACGATGCGCGCTTTCCTTTGCAGATACTCGTTCTCCTCACTCCAAGAGAACGCCTCGTCGATCTGTCGGGTGGAACACAAGGTGGAGAAAATCGAGGAATAGCTCTTGGCGTGCACTGACTCCATGAACGCGATGTTCGTATAGACGGCTTCCTCATGCGGGGTAAGCGCATCGGGTATGAGGCTGACCGCGCCAACGGTTCCCTGGATGGTGTCAAGCAAGGTGAGACCGGTGAACACGCGCATGGTCAACGTATGCTCGGCCTCGCTCATTGTGCGCCAAACGGGCAAATCATTGGAGACGGGCACTTTCTCCGGCAGCCAAAAATTGCCGGTCAACCTGTCCCATACCTCAAGGTCCTTGTCATCCTCAAGTTTGTTCCAGTTGATGGCACTCACACGGTCAATGAGCTTAATCCTCTGTCGAGGTACGGATATCGGCGCCATGATGGTCGTCCTTTCTAATCGTCGTCTTATCGTCGCGGCCGTATAACCGCCTGTATTCGTCCGGAGCCGTCAGACGAAGCATCGCGCGGTAAACCAAACGAGACATGTCTTTTCTTTTCCTTTCAAGTCACAGGTTTCACAACATGCAGCTGACGCAGCCTTGTACTTCGGTGCCAGACAACGCCTGCTGACGAATGCGGATGTAATATAGCGTTTTGATGCCTTTGCGCCATGCATAAATCTGCGCCTTGTTCAAATCTCGGGTAGTCGCCGTATCGGGGAAGAACAAGGTCAACGACAGGCCTTGATCGACATGCCGCGTTGCTCGGCATACGTATCAACAATGGCCTTCCATCCGATTTCGTACGCATCCGCGAAATACTGGAGATTGTCGTTGGTCATATACGGAGCTGGATAGTAGATCCGTCCAATCTTGCCTTCCTTGCGAATCTCAATTTTCGAGGCGATGGGATGGATGGAGCTCGTGGAATGATTGATGTACGAAATTGACCCGGTGGGCGGCACGGCCTGTAGATATTGGTTGAAGATACCGTCACGTATGATGTCGTCACGCAGACGACGCCAATCATCCTCGTTGGGGATATGGACGCCCCGCCGTGCGAACAGCGACGCGATTTTCCCGGTCTTCGGCGCCAGCGAGCGCTCGCCGTTCGTATATTTGTCGAAATAGTTGCCTGCGCCTGCAGGCTTCGCATAGGCGGACCGTTCGAAGCCTGCAAACCGTGTTCCGCGTTCGACTGCGAGCTCATGCGAGGCACGGTAGGCATGGTATGCAACGGTCATGAAGTACATGTCGGTGAAGTCGAGGGCTTCCGGCGAACCGTACATGATCGATTCTCTGGCAAGGAATCCATGGAGGTTCATCTGTCCCAAGCCGATGGCATGACTTCGTCGTTGGCGCGTCGGATGGATGGCACACACGCGATGTCCGTATGTTCCGACACCGAGGTCAGTGCGCGAATCGCACGTTCCACGGTTCGTCCCAAATCACCGTCCATCGCTTTGGCGATGTTGAGCGATCCAAGATTGCAGGACACGTCACGTCCCACGTGATTGTAGGACAGATCCTCATGATAGGTGCTTGGCTCCTGCACTTGGAGGATCTCCGAGCACAGGTTGCTCATGGCGATTCGTCCGTCGATCGGGTTGGCTCGGTTCACAGTATCTTCGAACACCATGTACGGGTATCCGGATTCAATTGCAATTCGGCCAAAGTCATGAAGAACTCTCGTGCGTCGATGTAGGTTTTCCCGATGCGTTCATCGTCCACCATATTCCGGTAGTTTTCGCTGATGGAAACATCGGCGAAGGGTCTACCCATGACGCGTTCGACGTCATATGGCTGAACAGGGCCATAGGTTCGTGTCTCTTCGCCAGCTCGAATGTGATGTCGGGTATCACTACTCCAAGAGCCAAAGATTTGATACGGATCTTCTCATCCGCGTTCTCGCGTTTGGTATCGAGGAAATGCATGATGTCCGGATGATGAGCGTTGAGGTACACCGCACCGGCACCCTGTCTAGCGCCCAACTGGTTGGCGTAGCTGAAAGAGTCCTCAAGCAGTTTCATCACAGGCACACGCCGCTGGACTGGTGTTTGATGCGCTTGATGGGCGCGCCGGCTCGCGCAGATTGCTAAGCAACAGCGCGACGCCTCCACCTCGTTTGCTCAACTGCAATGCGGCGTTGATGCCACGCGATATGGACTCCATGTTGTCTTCGATACGTACGAGAAAACAGCTGACCGCCTCTCCGCGCTGCGCTTTGCCGAGGTTGAGGAAAGTGGGCGTCGCCGGTTGGAAACGTCCTGATATAAGTCTTCGAAATACGATTCGGCGGCCGCATGGTCGCCGGCGCAAGCGCGAGCGCAACGGCGGCCGCGCGTTGCGGGAAGTTCTCCAGGTACTGTTTGCCGTCAAAGGTTTTCAATGCGTATGAGCGGTGAAACTTGAAAGCTCCGAGGAATGTATCGAATTCGAATCCGCAGTCATCCACGTTGCGGTAAAACCTGTCAAGGAATTCGGCATCATATTGGGCAAATACGGATTCGTCGTAATAGCCGTCTGCGATGAGCCGGCTGAGTCTGTCTTGTGTGGAGTTGAAACAGACGGTGTTCGGCAGCACGTGCTTTTCGACGTACTCGCGTACGGCTTGGATGTCTTTATCAAATTGGATGCGCCCCTGCTTGTCGTAGAGATTCAGCATCGCGTTGAGCGAGTGCCAGTCATGGGCGCGATCGTAGGAGGCTATGACGTCGGTTGCTGCGTGTGGTGTCGTTGAATCTTCTGGCATGGTTATCGTTGTTCCTGTTGTGTGTATTCGTCGAAAAATCTGCGCAGTCCTTCGCGCACGGTCGCGGTGTCTTCTGAAGTGCCCATCAGTTCGAACCGGTAGAGTAGCGGCACGCGGCATTTAGCGCGATGATGTCGCCTGCGATGCCGTAGGCTTCGCCGAAGTTGGTGTTACCCGATGCGATGACTCCGATGATGCCACTGCGGTTGCGTTCATCATTGAGGAATCGTTTGACTTGCACGGGCACTGCTTTGCCGATTGTTCCTCCGCCGTATGTAGGTGTCAGCAAGACGTAGGCTCATCCACATGCAGCTCCGGCTCGTCCGGCCGCAGCGGGATGCGCATTGTATGAATGCCGAATTCATCCAATCGGCATCCTTCGACGAAGCGTGTCGTATTGCCCGATGCCGACGAGAAGTACACCAACGCGCTCACCTGCAGCGAGCCTCCAGCTCGTGGATTTTGTCGGGACGATACCCGGACCAGGATTCGTCGTCTGCGATGATGACTGGCATCTGCCGCCATCCTTCGTTCCGCAATCTGTCGGAAATACGTGCGTTGGCCGTAATGTCGACAGTCGTATAGGGAAGGCCTCGTTTGTCCAATTGGCGTTTCGTCGCCGTGCATTGCGGGCAGTTTGCTTTGGTGTATAACGTAATGTTCATGTTCCACGTCCTTTCACGACCGTACGTCGTTGGTATGTGGCACACATTATCCGAACGAAAATAAAAATCAAGACCACAACATACAGTGTCTCGTCACATTTTCAAACACTATATACGGCGTGTTTCCAGTATTGGCAACAGTTTTGAAGTTCTAGAGCAGGACGTGGGCCGGATTTGTGGGATTTTTCACATCGGATGCAATCGTTCTTCACCGAAAGCCCCATGCCATAAAAAGGCATATAGGAACCAGGGTCTTATTCTTCGGGAACCAGCCGTCACTCACTCAAGTTGACCTTGGACACCCAATCATGCACCAACCGCAGAAAAGACAGACAACCCGCACCCCGGCAACGCAGATTCAGGTTTCTTCGCAGAAATCTGCAGAGATTCTTTCGGTACCTCTTCGACCGAGCTGGGAGATATCCGACATACCATACCGACCAACGGTATGTATAATGTTGGTGTATTCGACTCCATCATTGAAGGAGAGGCATATGGCGCGCAATGCGCACCCTGAGGTGACACGACAGCGAATCCTTGACGCCGCGAAAAAGCTGTTCGCGCAAAAGGGGTATGAGCGCACCACGATTCAAGATATTCTCGACGAGCTCGAAGACCTCAGCAAAGGCGCTATCTACCATCATTTCAAAAACAAAGAAGCGATGCTGCATGCGCTGATAGATTCCGACAACGAACGACTTCTTCCCCAGGCAAATCAAGAGGATGGCTCACGAAACGGATTGCAGAAACTACGCAATTCGCTCATGATGCAGATTACCGACACCGAACATATGACCCTCATGCGCGATGCGTTTCCACTGCTGAACGACCCGAAAATCCTCGCCGAAAATCTTCGCATCTGGCGAACCGACAGCACCAAAATCGCGTACGACTTCATCCAGGAGGGGTTAAGGGACGGTTCAATCACAACCGAATACCCTCAAGAAGCCGCGGAACTTTTTTCACTGCTGTTCAATTACTGGCTAGCCCCAAACTTCTACCCCATCACTACCCTAAGTGAATTCAAGCATCGCATCCACTGTCTTGGATTGATTATGGACTCGCTCGGAGTTCCACTTATCGATCACGACAGCGATATGGAAGATCGGCTTGCGGAAGGCTTCTTCCTACTCGCCAGCAATCCGCAATAAAAGCTCGGCAATGTCAATCTGTCTTTATTTGTACCTTTTTTTACATACCGTCAGTCGGTATCGAAAGGAATAGTCATGAAAAACTCGTCAGCAAAGACACTCCAATCCAGCTTGCGCTCCGCAAACTTCATCCTGCTTGTACTCGGTCAAGGCATTTCCTTGTTCGGCAATACCATGCTCCGATTTGCCATGTCCATGTGGGTACTGGACGAAACCGCATCATCCACGACCTTCGCCACCGTGCTGGCCATATCCGTCATCCCGACCATACTTATTAGCCCATTCGGAGGTGTTATGGCCGACCGAGTAAGCAAACGTGCCATGATGGTGGCGCTCGATATCATCTCAGGAATCGTCACACTGCTCGCGACTGTGTTTTTCGCACTATCCGGATTCAACATTCTCGCCATCGCCATCATGCAGGTAGTGTTGGCAGTACTCGATGCCATGGAAACTCCCGTCGTGCAATCCGCACTGCCACAAATCATCGGAAGAGAGTCCTCCACTGACCTTCGCCGAGGCGCGGCCATCATCAACCAAGTGCAGCAGCTCAGCCAATTACTCCCGAGTTTCCTAGGTGGCATGATGTACGGGCTGGTCGGCATTCGATCGATGATGCTCATCACCGCAGCATGTCTTCTGTCGGCAGCCATGGTTGAATGCTTCATCAGACTCGCGAAGCCCCTATCGAATCAAGATGATGCCGGCATCTGCCTGCTCGGCGTCATCATTGGCGATATGCATTCGGCGACCGCTTTCCTGCTTCGCAAGGAGCCGACCGTAGCACGATTAGCCGGTGTTTGCACATGGATCAATCTGATACTGACTGGATTCAGTTCAGTAAGCTTTCCTTACATTATTCGAACTACGTTAGGCTACGATGCGGCGACATATGGTCTATGCGATGGCATTATCGGCATTGCCGGCATAGCGGGAACATTCATCGCTGGGTGTTTCGCCAACCGTTTGAAATCACGAAACGCCCCTTCGTTGTTGTTCGTGGAAAGTCTTATGCTGCTTCCGCCGGCCATCGCCTTCCTGCTTCCATGTTCAACGCAAACCAAGCTCATCATGCTGGTGCTCTGCACTGCGGTAGTCATAATCGCCGTTGATTTCTTGAACCTCATTCTCGTACCATCTATTCAGATGAGGACACCAACCGCGCTTACAGGCAAGGTCATGGCCATTATTTCATCATTGACGATATGCGCCCAGCCACTCGGGCAAATGCTTTACGGATGGCTGCACGCACGTTGCACGGTTTGGCTTATACTGCTGATTTCAGCGCTGGCATCACTGCCCTTGGCATGGCTGGCTCGCCCACTGTTTGCGCACCTTGACGATACGATTTCCAAGTAAGGCAGGGTAATGAAGCCGATATACGAACGTCCGTATGCTGAGACTGCCAAGGCAC
>ENA-OQER01001238-OQER01001238.1-human-gut-metagenome-genome-assembly--contig:-NODE-1238-length-12697-cov-2.106285_pt1 | contig 12697 bp, 16 predicted proteins | sample MGYA00242797_ERZ504639 | MGnify/ENA primary metagenome ERZ504639 (study PRJEB26092, sample SAMD00036306) | human gut metagenome | host: Homo sapiens | study: EMG produced TPA metagenomics assembly of...
TTTCTGGCTCACTTGCGCTCATTATATCATAAGAACGTATTCTCACCCGTCCACTCACGAACCCGCGCTATCGCGCTAGCTCGCCCTGCTTCGCATGCTGCTTTTACCTATAGTACTGCCTTCTTCGTGACAATACAGTTCCTGCAATAACAAACAGTATTCCAGCCAGCGCAATTAATGCTGTATACATAACAGTCTTTGGCATATTATATATATCCAGTATTCTAAGATCCAGTCTGCTTATAGAAAAATGAGTTGTTATACTTACGCCATATATGAATACTGTTGCAAGAATGGCTACCCTTATCCAGTCTGTGATATATTCCACTAAAAGGCTGATTATACCAGCACACCATACTATAACAGTCTTTCTTAATATAAACACAATATATATAACAGCTTCATATACACCTATATCAGCAGAAAAGCCTTTTCTTGTTACAGTATTGTAAAACAAACTTCCATCAATATGCCAGTTATCATATACCCCAAGTATAATATATGCTGATATAATTCCAACTGCATATAACACTACCATATCTATCAAAGTAATTATGAGTAGTGACATGCTCTGATAAACGAAAACTTTCATTTTGGAATTATACCTTACAATAACATTGGGATTATCATCCACATACGTAAACAGCAGTCCTCTAATCGTACTGATACCTCCAGTCATTGCAAGAATCATTCCATCTCTTGAGAAAAATACCAGCATATCTTTAGCACACAATCCCACATAATACTCATTAAAGAAAGTCCTTATATAAGCACACGTAAATGAAAACGCTGTCAACGCGATAAGCAGCATCCATTTGTTATAATTTTCCTGCTTTATTCTGATATCTAAAGAAAGTCAGAAACTCTTTCATAACCCCATTCCCTTCCGTATCACCAACCACCACTAAAAATGGTATAACACAATCCAACTCATAAAATCCACATAATAATAGTTTCCCTTCATTTTATTTAATTCTGCCCAGTTTATAATAAATTATCGGATTATGATTAATCATTATTCTGAAGTCAAGATTATGTACATCATCATACTTCTCTAACTGGATATTTTGAGGTGTTAAAACCGAAAACACAATACATTTGATATTCTTTATTTTCTGTTATCTTATTATTGCTATTCATAACGCTGTTAACAATCATATCTCTGCCATTAGACCATATCTTGTCCGCTTCTATTGTCCATATCTTGAACCACTCTGCATCATACTTCTCTACGTCAGTTACATCAAAGGTTACATACACCATCACGTATCCCTTGCTGTCATCTTCACTCTTTATATAAGATTCAATATCCGGATATTCTCCTATCATCTCTTTCTTGCTTAATATTCTTGCTCCGTCTATACTTACATTTCCCCATTCCGTTGTATATTTATCCTTACCGTCAAGCTCTGTTATATCAAAATATCTATGATACTTAACATTAACACTTATAATGGATATCACTAATACAGTTGTAACAAGAAATGCTATTATGATTCCTGCTATTTTCATTATTCTTTTTCATATATAGTTCTCCATATTTATAATATATCTTTCTTCTTCATCCTGATTATGCAGACAACAACTGCGGTAACCGCAATGATCATAAGTTCAGCAACCAATCCCGTTACCCATGCCTTATGTAATATTCCTATCTTGGATGCTGTCATAAGAGAGCCGTATCTTCCACACAGATTAGATAATACGAAGTCCATATAATATATTATAAAAGAAGACAGCATTACCATAATCACGTTATTAAGAAGATATGAGAATATGAAACCTATACAGCCTATTATTCCGAATACAACTGATTCCAGAACAATAAACACTATAACAGAAACAAAGGTGTGATTATAAAACAACTCTGGAAACGCCTTAGTTACAGATATATTATATTCTGCCGATGCCTTAGTCGGATGTTCAAGCGGCAATATAGCTGCTGTTAATACAAATGAACTTATAAGTGCAAAAGCCACAACTGCCGTTCCTACTATAAACTGTGTTAATAATTTACTCAGATAATATCTGCTTTTATCTATCCTGCTTGTTATATTGTATACATAGTTACTTTTAATATCATTATATATTGTAAAAACATATGGAATACTTATCAGCAATGGAAAAATAAAATGAAACAATCTATAAACCGTTCCATTATTCACAACCATCCAATAACAATAAGCCCCAGGAATCTGGTAATCCCTTACCGGTATATAAAATTCTTCATATGCCATACGTGCTGGAAGTGCAACTGTACATACATCAGCAATCACTAATACCAGTTCTATACACAATGTTATGTAAAACCATTTATTCTTAAAAGCTCTCTCTAACTCTATTTTTAATAACGTCTTCATATTTCCTTCTCCAGTCATATATAATACAAATCTGTATTAAATGTAATAATCCTGTATTTCTTATATTGCTATTCAGCTGACATCTTCACCTTGAAATATGGAACTTTAGGTGCGCCTTTATCATACTCCGATATCATTCCTGCAACCACTAATTGTCTGTCAAGCAACTCATCTGGTATGATATAGCACAAATTAACAGTATTCTTACTTCCTATAGGCAGTTCTACGTGTCCTTTTATGCTTCAGCACCAGACAAGCCACCTCTCCCATAATCATACATCGTAAATACATTATCATCATTAAAATAACCAATTTGCATAACAGTTGGTGTTATAAATGTTGTCATTGATTCTTCATTACTTTCATTAACAAGCTCTAGCGTAACTATTACATATGAATATTTTTCTGAAAACGTTCTATTATCATCGCTTAAATAATCATTCTCATTCCCACTATAAAATGTCACAAACATCCCCTCTGGAAGTGTTCTGGTTATATAACTGTCTATATATTTTTCTTTTATTTTATAGCTGTTTTTATTATCCACATTTCCCTTATAATCTTTCGCTTCATATTCTATCTCATACTCATCCCCTATATTCAAAACAGATGATTCATTTTCGTATATAATTTCACTTGTCCTTGTTATGCTTTCATTGTTATTCGTTACATTATCAAATATTTTTTTAGTTTTAAGATTAAATATATCTCCTATATATCCTTTTTTATATCCTATCACAGCGGACAAGACCAGACATATAATTAAAACTAATGTAATGATACTGCTTTTTGCTTTCATATATATTTCTCCATTAATATCTTCATTTATTACATTCTATTGTTTTATATTTATATCAGACTGTTCTTCCCCTTAAGCTCCTCTCCGATGCCAATTCTTATAATAGTATTTTATTGCTACATCCTATATCTACCACAAGCATCTTTATGTATCTGATACATATCTGCATTATATAACATTTTCCTGACAATAACCGTGCAGGGTACATTATGTAGCCAAAAAGGTATATTTTGTCAAAAAGACTTCACATACTTTACACGCAAGTATGTGAAGTCTTTTTAATATTATTCAAGATTTTGCAATAACTCTATTGCCTCATAAACATTAGAAAATGTAACACTCTTCGTATTTAACCATTGGTTCCGACATCTGTGTCTCTAACCCCTGTAATCCATCAGCTGATAATGCTTTTATCTCTTTCCTTGAATTTTGTTCGTTAAGCTCAGATATACAACAACACCTCCGCCTTAAACCTGGTATCATCATTACTGAACTTAACCGTCCCATTGTATTTAGCAACACATTTCCTGACATTAATCATGCCATATCCATGATTCTTAATCTCATCCAGCTTAGTAGATATATATCTGCCATCAATAACATTCTGGTCATGTATGCAGCTATTAACAATGTTAATACGCAGCATCCCCATCCGATACTTTATGACAATATCTATCTTAGGTTCATCTGTCTTTAATGCATTCTCGATTGCATTATCAAGCAGATTGCCAAGTATAATATTCATATCATATGCAACAAGTTCTGCATCCTCTGGAACGGTTATCTTTCTTGTAACCTGTATATTATTCTTCAGCGCTTTGCTGCACATATAATTAAGAATACCATCTAGCGCTACATTGCCGGTTCCAATCATATTATCAAGTACACTGGCATCATCTGTCATATCCTGTATATACTGGTTTAACTGTCCATATTCCCCTTGTGCTGCCAGTATCTGGATTTCTTTTAAATGACGTTTCATATCATGCCTTAATTCACGTACCTCTCTGTCATTGGCTATACTGTTGCTTATCTGACACTCATATATGTCCATCTGTTCCTTAAGCTTCATATTCTCCTGCTCATACTCGTAAGAATTAGTAACATACTCGAATAACTTGTATGACATTATATTCATCACAAGCAATGCACCACCCACGAACATAATTCCATCATGTGTCATGATAATATCACCGGCAATAATATACCATACCGATATACTTATCAAGGCAAGCACCAGAAGATATATCCAATGCCTGCCGAATCTGCCATGTGTCTTTACTTTATACATATTCTTAATTATAAGAATACACAGATACAGTAACAACACACTCACGAACTCACTGCTGGCACTTCCATTCTGAATAAGAATCGTGCCAGACATTATATAAGATGTTACAATATCACTGACACCGCACAGCGCCACATTCATGACTGATAATATAAGTTTCCTTATGATATCACCCTCATACGTATATACGATAAGATATATAATAATGAATTCTTCTATTATTCTTATATATAACGAATCAAATATAACATCCGTTGCAACAGCCGGCAAATACACGAACACAATTGTAACCAGCAATGCCTTCTTATTCTTATTTTCCAGAAATATATTAGAATAATCAATAGCAAGTATTATCCTGATTATTCTTATAAGCATAAATACTATTATAATTTGCACAATCAAACACCCAGTTTCAGAATTTTATCCGTTACATCAGCTTTATATCCTCTGCTGATACTAAGCTTAGTCCCATTATCCATAATTACATATTCAGGTCTGCATTCCCTTATATGCCTGTAATTAACAATATATGACTGACCTATCTGTACGAAATATTCAGGAAGATTGTTAATCTCTTCCTTTATCTTTCCTACATATTCCCTGCTGGTTCCATCTGTCATAACCAGACGCATGTGCTTTCTTTCACTTTCCAGATATACTATATCTCCAACCAGTACCTTGTTAATCACCTTATTAACTCTGTATACATAGAAACGTCTGTCCTCGTTATTAATCTGCAGCAAAGAACTTATCGTGTCACTGACCTGCTGCTGTCTGACAGGCTTTATAAGGAAATCATACGGATGAATATTAAACAGCTGCATGGCATAGCTTGTCTTATATGATATATATACAATAGATAATGCTGAATCCCTAAGCTGTTCTCTTACATATCTGCCAATAGATATACCATTCATATCAGGCAGTTCAATATCAAGAAATAATATATCAAGAACAGTACCACCTTCAAGATCTTTTATCAGACTATCCCCTGATTCCCACATATATACATCTGCATAATCTTCACACTCAGCGAAATAATTATTGACATATTGTGATACCTCTTTACATATACTGTATTCATCATCACATATCCCTATTCTATAAAACATTTCTGTTACCTGATTATTCCCTTCTATAGCACATACAGCACATCACTTTTCTTAAGCTTTATAATACCATTAATAGTTTCTGTCTTGCAAACAGTTAATCACAGGATTACAATATATCACTCTTCTTAAACTTTATATTGCCTGCTATCACTGATATTATGCCAAGTATTACTGACATAAGCAGCATTATATATATATTATGTCCTTTATACGCTAATATTGAGCTGCGTTCAGCCATTAACCAGTTACCGGGCAGCAGAATATTATTAGAAAATACTGATAGTCCCTCCAGCATTATGATTATAACAAAGCTTAATACTGGTCCTGTATACAGACACAATGTCAACTGGAACAGCCCTATACTAACAGATATTATCCATGGAAATAACACCACATATACGAGCAGGCTGACTGACATGCCATTTACCATATCTGGTGTCATAAGTGCTGTATCCTTAGGATACAGAATCCTGAATACTTCTGTATGGATACCTGGACATTCCACCTTTGCCTATTATAGCAAATCATGGCTGAAAGATATATAAGAATATATACTATACTCACCGATACAGCTGTTTGTAACACACTTACTCAGCCACCATACACTTTTCTTATTACTGTATACAAGAACATTCCTGCCTATACCCCTGCAGTCATTATACATATAATCCAGCACCATAATACCATTCATTATACACAGTGATATCCATACATACGGAATCTCCAGCTTGTTAATGTTCTGGGTAGTAACCCTCACACTTCCCCTTATCATATATAGTATATAATCATAGAAAGACACAACAAGTCCTGCATCCTTTATGGAAGGATTAACAGCAGCATAAGTATAGAACGTTATCATAAGTGCTGATATTATTCCTGCACACAGAAGTATGCGGTACTTGTTATGTATTACTAGCCCTTCTTATATCACTTGTCACGAATCTCTTAATATCCATCCATCTGCCCTCTTAACATATACTCAACAATCTCATTCTTCACTACTGATTACCAGATATGGAACTTCTCCCTTATACTTATTACGATCTTCAATTTTACACTTAACCACAAGATTGTCATCTATATACTCATCAGCTGCTACATAACATAATTAATATTTCTTTCCTGCTTGATATTCCATTCTTATTCCCCCTTTATCAGACATACCCTCAGATATTATTCCTCTAGGTTCCCTATTGTTTATAACACCGTCAACAAAATTACCAATTACCATACTTTGAGGTGCCAGATTATAAGTTTCCTGCATCATATTAATCATATTGATTTCAACAACTACATAATAACATCCACTTGTGAAGTTATTATCCGAATCCAGTTCTGTCTTCTCCTCCTGCCTATAATAATTAACACTCATTCCCGATGGCAGTTTCCTTGTAATATAGCTGTCTATATATTCTACATTGTACTTGTAATCCAATGTTGGTACTGATTTACCATTTACCTTTTCTGAATCATATTCTACCATATATGAATCACCTTTATTCAATAATACAACCTCATCTTTATATACAGGTTCAGTCTTAACTGTTGTCTTTTCCTTGCTGCCTTTAGATATTATATTCTGTGTATCTTTTCTGAACACGTCATTCAGATAACCTTTTTTATACCCCATAACAGCTGTAGATATAAGCAGCAGTATAAGTATTGCTGATATTATATAGCCTTTTATTCTGTTCTTCATACTCATACACGTTACCTCTTTTATCCCAGATTAACATAAACTACTGGTGTCTTATTAATCTGCAGCTTATATTTCCATTCCTGTGGTGCTTTCTTTTTATCAGCAGCCCTCTTGGTTATAACATATGGAAATATATACTGATGCTCTCCTTCCTGCAGGTTTTGATGAAAGCTCTTATACAGTTCAAGTCTTGTATTGCCACGCCATCCATTATCTTCTTCTATAGACCAGAACAACGTCCATTCTCCTTTCCTAGTAGCCACCTTATATAATTCATAATCATATATGTTAATATCTGCATATACAAGAATTATATTTTCTATATTTTCTTTATTCTCCAGACTGTCTTCTGTATAAGGATACATGCTGACCAGTTCTTCAGGTGTAACACATTTATAAGCATCTATCCGCGCTGAAAAACCAGCATTTTCATAATCATATGTTTCCGACATTCCAAGCTCTGTCACACTTACATATTCATGGTATTTAATATTCACTATAACCGCACTCACAAGCATAGACATATATATCATGACAATTATAACGACTATTATTCTCTTCCAATATTTCTTCATAATCTTCTCATACCCCATACTAAATGCACCTAAAACGTATCCTTCTTCTTTATCCTTACTATATAAGAGACACCTATGATTATCACAAGCACAGCCAGCTCCACACATAAAGGCACTATATAATCGCTCTTAAGCAGACCTATACGTGACATTGCCATCATATATGGTCTGTTCAATGCACTAGCTATAACAAACTCTGCATAATATATAATAAAAGGTGAGAGCATAGCTATTATTCCATTCGTCAGAATGTAAGCAAATACATAGCTTATGCAGCCTATTACACCGAATGTCAAGGCTTCAAGTATTATATATAAACAGGCACTTAAAAATGGTTTCGTATAAAATAATCTTCCCAATCTGACGTCTGGATGAACACCGTATGTAAAAGAGGCTTTAGTAGGATGTTCTAATGGAAGAAATGCAGCCGTCGCTATAAACGACGTTGTAAGTATGATAAAAACAATCAGAAATCCTGTAATAAACTGAGTTATCAGCTTGCTTCCATAATATAATTTCTTATCTGTCCTGCTTATGATGTTTCCAACATAGCATCCTTTAATATCAGAATATATAGTATATGAATATGGCACACTTATCAGAAGTGGGAATATAAGATGTAACATCTTATACATAGAACTGCAATTAGTAACCATCCATTTGCAATAAGTTCCTGGAAACTGATAAACAGCATCATTAACATCTAAATAATAATATTTTCTTGTATTGTAAGCAACAGAGTATATATCCTTCGCTACAATCGCAAATCCTATAAGAAGGCATATATAAAACCACTTGTTTTTCAATGCACGTTCTAATTCTATTTTTAAAAGTTTTTTCATAATGTTATTCACTCACACTCCTTTTCCAACACTTATATCTATATCTTTCCCCAGCTGCTACACCATATTGCAGTCTGACATTCATTGTGTTTAATATCCTGCACACCCATATACTACACTTTTTATTGCCTCTTGTGTTCAACAAGGTATATTATGCACTCTAAAAGGTATATCTGGTAAATCATTTATAATATTGCCTCTTCTTAGAAAGAATCGCACCGGATATAACTAATGTCATACATACTGCCAACAGTATCAGTGTCTTGACGATAACCTTGCTCATGTAATACATCTGCATAACTTCCAGCTCCAGCCACATAACTCCATATCGGCTATAACAGCTATATGCACATATTAATATAACCACTATTATAACTGACCTTAACTTTCCTAACCGTATCTCACTTAACAGACCAACAATAGATACAAGCCATATCATCAATGCTCTTCTTATTATCATATTGAAGTATATACATATATCACTTATGCCTATATCCAATGGCAGTTTTCTTCTCATTGCCCTTATATAGAACATGCTTCCCCATTCTGACCAGTTATCATATACGCCAAGCAGTATATAAGCTGATATTATACTTACAACATACATGATAACGGCATCTGCCAGTGCTACTATCAGTGCAGATGCACATTTGGTATATGAATATTCTTTTTCTTGGAATTATATCTTATAAGTATATTAGGCTTGTTATCTATGTAAGTAAGTATCATTGTTTTAATAACACTTATACCTATATATAACATTGTTGAGAAAGACCCACTTATCAACAACATGTCCTTCGCACATAATCCCGTTACCGATGCTGCTCTGAACACCCTTATATTCACATAAGTAAATGTGAATGAAACTAATGCCATTATCATAATCCATAGCAACGCTTTATTCTTATACTGGTATTTAAGAAACACAACTATCCCTCTCATCGTCATCCCCCCATTGTGTATAATAATCTCCATTCCTGTGCATCTTTTTTTCATGTATCTTTTATATGCATAAACACTAATCACATATATGAATATACTATCATTAATAATTTATGCATTTTCATAATCATTGTCCTACAACATACTTATACTATACAGGTATTTTATAATTCTGTGTTGTAAAGGGTATAAGTTGTACGTTAAAAGGTATATTATGCATTATAATTCCATTTTTGAGTTGAAACTAAGGAAAAAATCTTAATAATGTTTGAATGAAAACATCTCATACAAAAAGGACTCCACATACCTGCCCAAACAGATATATGAAGTCCTTTTAAAATAACACTATTCAATTGTCATCTTAGCGATAATCTGAAATTATGTAGTCTGAACTAATTACTTAGAACGGATTTCCTTAACTAAAGCAACAGCTTCTGCTGTCATATCCTTAATCTTATCGAATTCTCCAGCCTTAACTAAGTCGCCCTTAACCATCCAAGAACCACCACAGCAGAAGATCTTATCGCATGATAAGAATTCTTCAAGGTTACCTGTGTTGATACCACCTGTAGGCATAATTCTTACATTAGTGTAAGCTGCGCACATAGCCTTAATCATCTTAATTCCGCCTGCTGCTGTAGCTGGGAAGAACTTAACTCTTGTAAGTCCTCTCTTAACTGCCTGAGCAAGTCTGAAGGAGTTACGATACCTGGCATAACAGGAATGTTCTTAGAGATACAGTAATCTACGATTTCTGGATCAAAGCCTGGGCTTACTATAACTGATGCACCTGCTGCAACAGCTCTGTCAACCTGCTCTGTTGTAAGTACTGTACCTGCTGCAAGTACCATATCTGGATATGCTTCATGCATAAGACGGATAGATTCCTCAGCTGCTGCTGTACGGAATGTAACTTCTGCACAAGGAAGTCCACCTTCAACTAAAGCCTTTGCTAAAGGAAGTGCATCCTTTGAATCATTCAATACTACTACTGGAATTACTCCAAGTTCTTCAAACTTATCTGCTATATTACTCATTATAATAATAGCCCCTTTCTTTAAATATTCGACTGAAACTTCTCAGTGTCTATGATTATATCACGATTCTTTAAAAACGACAATAAAATGATGTATTTCGCTTGTATTTTTATAGAAACCTTTTACTTAAAAAATCCTTTTTTCTTAGGACGTTTTCTTTCTTCACCTGTAAGTGTCTTTTCATATTCCACAAGTGCATCTTTCTGCTCTGCTGTAAGCTTAGTAGGTATATCAACTATAAGTGTGATATAATGGTCTCCCCTTGTATCCTTGTTTCTAAGTGTTGGCATACCTTTACCTCTGAGTCTTACTCTAGTACCAGATGCAGTACCTGGTTTAACCTCGTACAGTACTTCACCATCTACAGTCTTAACCTTCACTTCTCCACCAAGTACAGCTGTAGGGTAATCTATAACAACATCTGAGAAGATATTGTATCCATCTCTTTCAAATGCCGGATCAGACGATATCATAACAGCTACTAAAAGATCTCCTCTTGGACCACCGTTAGTTCCCGGCTCACCTTTACCCTGTATACGAACACACTGGCCGTTATCTATACCAGCTGGTATATTAACTTCGATAGTCTTTTTGCTGCTTATATATCCTGTACCATAACAGTCTGGACATTTTTCTTTGATTATCTTTCCTGTTCCGTGACAGTCTGGACAAGGCTGTACGCTCTGCATCATGCCAAGGAATGACTGCTGTGTCATAGTTACCTGGCCACGTCCACCACACTTCTTACATGTTTCTGGACTTGTACCAGGCTTCGCACCTGTTCCGTGGCACTTTGTACACTCATCCTTAAGTGTTACATCTATCTTCTTCTTAGTTCCTGTTACAGATTCTGCAAATGTGATTCTGACATTTACTCTTAAGTCAGCGCCTCGTCTTGGTCCGTTACTGTTACGTCCACGGCTTCCACCGCCGCCAAACATTCCGCCGAAGATATCTCCAAATATATCTCCCATATCGCCAAAGTCAAAGCCACCAAAGCCACCAGCTCCGCCAGCACCTCCTGCACCACCATCAAAGGCTGCATGACCAAACTGGTCGTACTGTCTTCTCTTATCCGGGTCACTAAGCACAGCATAAGCCTCTGATGCTTCCTTAAACTTTGCTTCTGCCTCTTTATCACCAGGTTCATATCCGGATGATACTTTTTAGCTAACTGTCTATACGCTCTTTTAATGGCTGCATCATCTGCATCCTTAGATACTCCAAGGACTTCATAATAATCTCTTTTTTCTGCCATATAGGTTCCGCCTTTCTATACCCGAAAGGAGTCAGGTACCCTGATATGAGTCCTGACTTCCTTTCTGATTTCATCTATAATTGTCAAGTCTTAAGAAGTCTTTATATAACTCCATACCAATCATTGTTAAATACATTAACTCTGATATTATAACCTTCAATAATCATAGACCCCATCATATTTATTACTTAATTATACTTCCTTGTAGTCACCATCTACAACATCATCACCATAAGGTGTGCTGCCACCCTGTGCACCTGCATCAGGACCTGCACCAGCTCCCATATCAGGACCAGCACCTGCTGCACCACCTGCTGCCTGGTTAGCCTCATACATCTTAGCAAAAAGATTCTGTGCTGATGTCATAAGCTTTTCCTTAGCTGCCTTGATTTCATCAACCTGGGCATCTGTCATATTCTCAGCATCTGTTGATTCAACAAGTGACTTAAGTGCGTTAAGGTCTGCCTCAACATTTGCCTTATCGTTAGCATCAAGCTTATCACCTGCTTCATCAAGAGCCTTCTGTGTCTGGAATACCATAGAGTCAGCTTCGTTACGAACTTCGATAGCTTCCTTACGTTTCTTATCCTGAGCTTCAAACTCGGCAGCTTCCTTAACAGCCTTATCGATATCTTCATCAGACATGTTAGAACCAGCTGTTATTGTGATATGCTGTTCCTTACCTGTACCAAGATCCTTAGCTGATACATTTACGATACCATTAGCATCGATATCGAATGTAACTTCAAATCTGAGGAACACCTCTTCTTGCTGGAGGTTAT
>ENA-OQER01001239-OQER01001239.1-human-gut-metagenome-genome-assembly--contig:-NODE-1239-length-12689-cov-1.985989_pt1 | contig 12689 bp, 19 predicted proteins | sample MGYA00242797_ERZ504639 | MGnify/ENA primary metagenome ERZ504639 (study PRJEB26092, sample SAMD00036306) | human gut metagenome | host: Homo sapiens | study: EMG produced TPA metagenomics assembly of...
AAAACAAGCGCTTGCCAACAATACCACTAACACACAGAGGAAATACGTCACCACCGGGCAGCAACAAACCAAAGCATGGCCGCCAGCAAGATAAACATCAGGGTCATCACTCCACGCGCCCGCCAGCGAAGCGTAATGAAGGCAGTTTACCCAGCCAGCCTTTACGCACCACCAGGCCTTTATGAATACGCTTACTGGTACGTCCGGCGTTCAGCGCTTTGTACAGCGGCTCCACCGCCGCAATCTCTTCATCCGTCGCCCGGGTACGAATCGACATATAGCCACTGATTTTTCCCTCGCGCACCATCGGTACCGCATTGGCCCGCACCCAATAATGGTCGCCATTTTTGCGGCGATTTTTCACGATGCCGCTCCAGGGCTCCCCTTTTTTCAGGGTGAACCACATATCCGCAAACGCCGCTTTTGGCATATCCGGGTGACGCACCATGTTGTGCGGCTGCCCTTGTAACTCTTGCAAGGTAAAGCCGCTCACCTGCACAAAAGTGTCATTAGCATGAGTGATATAGCTTTGCAGATCGGTAGTGGACATCAGAGTGGTATCGTCCGCCAGCGGGGTATTTTGCTGGGTGACATACGGATGAGAAGACATGTTCGCGTCCTGTGCAGGTTATATGGTTGTTAACTTCTTGTCAGAGTTTATGTCGGCCCCGCTGCGGTTATCTTTAACCGATTAATTTGATTTAGATCGCAATTTGCGATTAAAGCACAAATCTAATTCTTTGATTTAAAATACTTTCACTCTGTTACTATACGAAAACGTTAATTATCTTGCCCAAAAATCAGGCAATTATTGCCCTGAAAACGTGCATTTGCGCAGCAATCATCAAATCCATACCCGACAAAAACCGTGCAAAATAACAACAAATGTTAACAGATAGCATTAAATATTGCACAAATGATAACCGAATTTGTGTTTATCCCGATTTTCGCGATCGCAGCCGGAGTGGCGCAATCCCTGCAATACTTAAATCGGTATCATGTGATACGCGAGCCTCCGGAGCATATTTTGAACAGGTTACCTTCGAGCGCATCGGCTTTAGCGTGCAGCGCCCACGCCCTGAATCTCATTGAGAAGCGAACGCTGGATCATGAGGAGATGAAAGCACTTAACCGAGAGGTGATTGAATACTTCAAAGAGCATGTCAATCCGGGGTTTTTAGAGTATCGCAAATCTGTTACCGCCGGCGGGGATTACGGAGCCGTAGAGTGGCAAGCGGGAGGTTTAAATACGCTTGTCGACACCCAGGGACAGGAGTTTATCGACTGCCTGGGAGGTTTTGGAATTTTCAACGTGGGGCACCGTAATCCAGTTGTGGTTTCCGCCGTACAGAATCAACTTGCGAAACAACCGCTGCACAGCCAGGAGCTGCTCGATCCGTTACGGGCGATGTTGGCGAAAACCCTTGCTGCGCTAACGCCCGGTAAACTGAAATACAGCTTCTTCTGTAATAGCGGCACCGAGTCCGTTGAAGCAGCGCTGAAGCTGGCGAAAGCTTACCAGTCACCGCGCGGCAAGTTTACTTTTATTGCCACCAGCGGCGCGTTCCACGGTAAATCACTTGGCGCGCTGTCGGCCACGGCGAAATCGACCTTCCGCAAACCGTTTATGCCACTGCTGCCGGGCTTCCGTCATGTGCCGTTTGGCAATATCGAAGCCATGCGCACGGCTCTTAACGAGTGCAAAAAAACCGGTGATGATGTGGCTGCGGTGATCCTCGAACCGATTCAGGGTGAAGGTGGCGTAATTCTGCCGCCGCCGGGCTATCTCACCGCCGTACGTAAGCTATGCGATGAGTTCGGCGCACTGATGATCCTCGATGAAGTACAAACGGGCATGGGGCGCACGGGCAAGATGTTCGCCTGCGAGCATGAGAACGTACAGCCGGATATCCTCTGCCTTGCCAAAGCGCTCGGCGGCGGCGTGATGCCGATTGGCGCGACCATCGCCACTGAAGAGGTGTTTTCAGTTCTGTTCGACAACCCATTCCTGCATACCACCACCTTTGGCGGCAACCCGCTGGCCTGTGCGGCGGCGCTGGCGACCTCAATGTGTTGCTGGAGCAGAACTTACCGGCTCAGGCTGAGCAAAAAGGCGATATGTTGCTGGACGGTTTCCGTCAACTGGCGCGGGAATATCCCGATCTGGTACAGGAAGCGCGTGGTAAAGGGATGTTGATGGCAATTGAGTTTGTTGATAACGAAATCGGCTATAACTTTGCCAGCGAGATGTTCCGCCAGCGCGTACTGGTGGCCGGAACGCTCAATAACGCCAAAACGATCCGCATTGAACCGCCACTGACACTGACCATTGAACAGTGTGAACTGGTGATCAAAGCGGCGCGTAAGGCGCTGGCGGCCATGCGAGTAAGTGTCGAAGAAGCGTAATATCAAATCGGATGGCGATACGACGTCGCCATCCGATCTTTTTATACGACGCGTACGCCCGCAGGCATCATCCGCTCCGGCGTTAACAACACGCTTTCACTGCCGTCATCGGTTTCCGCACACAACAGCATGCATTCCGACGTTTCACCACGCATTTTCGCTTTTTGCAGATTGCATAAGACCACCACCGTTTTCCCCATCAGCTCTTCTTCGCTGTAGTACGGCACCAGGCTGGTCACGGTTTGCAGTGTTTTTTCCCCCACATCAACCTGTACGATGTACAGCTTGTCGGCGTTTTCATGGCGTTTCACTTCCACAATCTTTCCGACGCGCATTTCCAGACGTGCAAAATCAGCGTAAGCCACGGTTTCCATTGTTTCCTCCCTTCGGGTAAAATTTTACTAAACTATAGCAAAAGTTTTTCTCAATCCTGTAGGCTAAAAATGGAGAATGCAGGCGTGATCACATTCGTGAGCCGCTGTGTTACCGTTACAGCGTCAAAGAAACGCGCTTTATTTACTGAAAACAGGTGACCCGATAAGCAGTTCCTCTACAATGGGGGCGCACATCAGGGAAAGTAAAAAAGGTAAACATGGCAACACTAAAAGACATCGCAATCGAAGCTGGCGTATCCCTGGCGACAGTATCCAGGGTCTTAAATGACGATCCGACATTGAATGTGAAAGAAGAGACGAAACATCGCATTCTCGAGATCGCCGAAAAGCTGGAGTACAAGACCAGTAGTGCCCGTAAACTCCAGACAGGTGCAGTCAACCAACACCATATTCTGGCTATCTACAGCTACCAACAGGAGCTGGAGATCAACGATCCTTACTATCTGGCGATCCGCCACGGCATTGAAACTCAGTGCGAAAAGCTGGGCATTGAGCTCACCAACTGTTATGAACACAGCGGATTACCAGACATTAAAAACGTCACCGGTATTTTAATTGTCGGCAAACCCACGCCCGCCCTGCGCGCGCCGCCTGTGCGTTGACCGACAATATCTGTTTTATCGACTTCACGAACCCGGCAGCGGTTACGATGCGGTGGATATCGATCTGGCACGCATCAGTAAAGAAATCATCGACTTCTATATCAACCAGGGCGTTAATCGTATTGGTTTTATTGGCGGTGAAGATGAGCCTGGCAAGGCGGATATTCGTGAGGTCGCCTTTGCGGAATATGGCCGACTGAAACAAGTGGTACGCGAAGAGGATATCTGGCGCGGCGTTTTTCCAGTTCGTCGGGTTATGAACTGGCAAAACAAATGCTGGCGCGGGAAGACTATCCGAAGGCACTGTTTGTTGCTTCCGATTCCATTGCTATCGGCGTACTGCGGGCAATTCATGAACGAGGCTGAACATCCCACAGGATATTTCGCTTATCAGCGTTAACGATATCCCCACCGCGCGATTTACCTTTCCGCCGCTCTCCACCGTGCGCATCCATTCCGAGATGATGGGAAGTCAGGGCGTTAACCTGGTGTATGAAAAGCCCGCGATGGTCGCGCGCTGCCGCTGTTAGTCTTCGTTCCCAGCAAATTAAAACTGCGCGGCACGACCCGTTAAATCCCCTTACACACTGTCCGGCAATCGTTTTTGCCGGACAGTGCTGCCGTTTATTTTCGTGATCCAGTTAAAGTAAATGCATTTACCTGCTACTTTTAGTAAAAATTTTACTAAACTCCCCAGCAATTACACAAACTACCATCACCATGAATGGTTCCGATTTCTCTCTACCGGGAGGCCCTATGAATCGCTGGGAAAACATTCAGCTCACCCACGAAAACCGACTTGCGCCGCGTGCGTACTTTTTTTCATATGATTCTGTTGCGCAAGCGCGTACCTTTGCCCGCGAAACCAGCAGCCTGTTTCTGCCCTTAAGCGGTCAGTGGAATTCCACTTTTTTGACCATCCGCTGCAAGTACCAGAAGCCTTCACCTCTGAGTTAATGGCTGACTGGGGGCATATTACCGTCCCCGCCATGTGGCAAATGGAAGGTCACGGCAAACTGCAATATACCGACGAAGGTTTTCCGTTCCCCATCGATGTGCCGTTTGTCCCCAGCGATAACCCAACCGGTGCCTATCAACGTATTTTCACCCTCAGCGACGGCTGGCAGGGTAAACAGACGCTGATTAAATTTGACGGCGTCGAAACCTATTTTGAAGTCTATGTTAACGGTCAGTATGTGGGTTTCAGCAAGGGCAGTCGCCTGACCGCAGAGTTTGACATCAGCGCGATGGTTAAAACCGGCGACAACCTGTTGTGTGTGCGCGTGATGCAGTGGGCGGACTCTACCTACGTGGAAGACCAGGATATGTGGTGGTCAGCGGGGATCTTCCGCGATGTTTATCTGGTCGGAAAACACCTAACGCATATTAACGATTTCACTGTGCGTACCGACTTTGACGAAGCTATTGCGATGCCACGCTTTCCTGCGAAGTGGTGCTGGAAAATCTCGCCGCTCCCCTGTCGTCACGACGCTGGAATATACCCTGTTTGATGGCGAACGCGTGGTGCACAGCAGCGCCATTGATCATTTGGCAATTGAAAAACTGACCAGCGCCAGCTTTGCTTTTACTGTCGAACAGCCGCAGCAATGGTCAGCAGAATCCCCTTATCTTTACCATCTGGTCATGACGCTGAAAGACGCCAACGGCAACGTTCTGGAAGTGGTGCCACAACGCGTTGGCTTCCGTGATATCAAAGTGCGCGACGGTCTGTTCTGGATCAATAACCGTTATGTGATGCTGCACGGCGTCAACCGTCACGACAACGATCATCGCAAAGGCCGCGCCGTTGGAATGGATCGCGTCGAGAAAGATCTCCAGTTGATGAAGCAGCACAATATCAACTCCGTGCGTACCGCTCACTACCCGAACGATCCGCGTTTTTACGAACTGTGTGATATCTACGGCTTGTTTGTGATGGCGGAAACCGACGTCGAATCGCACGGCTTTGCTAATGTCGGCGATATCAGCCGTATTACCGAGATCCGCAGTGGGAAAAAGTCTACGTCGAGCGCATTGTTCGCCATATTCACGCGCAGAAAAACCATCCGTCGATCATCATCTGGTCGCTGGGCAATGAATCCGGCTATGGCTGTAACATCCGCGCGATGTACCACGCAGCGAAGGCGCTGGATGACACGCGACTGGTGCATTACGAAGAAGATCGCGATGCTGAAGTGGTCGATATTATTTCCACCATGTACACCCGCGTGCCGCTGATGAATGAGTTTGGTGAATACCCGCATCCGAAGCCGCGCATCATCTGTGAATATGCTCATGCGATGGGGAACGGACCAGGCGGGCTGACGGAGTACCAGAACGTCTTCTATAAGCACGATTGTATTCAGGGACATTATGTTTGGGAGTGGTGCGACCACGGGATCCAGGCGCAGGATGACAACGGCAACGTCTGGTATAAATTCGGCGGCGACTACGGCGACTATCCCAACAACTATAACTTCTGTCTTGATGGTTTGATCTATTCCGATCAGACGCCGGGACCGGGCCTGAAAGAGTACAAACAGGTTATCGCGCCGGTAAAAATCCACGCGCTGGATCTGACTCACGGCGAGCTGAAAGTCGAAAATAAACTGTGGTTTACCACGCTTGATGACTACACCCTGCACGCAGAGGTGCGCGTCGAAGGTGAACGCTCGCGACGCAGCAGATTAAACTGCGCGACGTTGCGCCGAACAGCGAAGCCCCCTTGCAGATCACGCTGCCGCAGCTGGACGCCCGCGAAGCGTTCCTCAACATTACGGTGACCAAAGATTCCCGCACCCGCTACAGCGAAGCCGGGCATTCTATCGCCACTTATCAGTTCCCGCTGAAGGAAAACACCGCGCAACCAGTGCCTTTCGCACCAAATAATGCGCGTCCGCTGACGCTGGAAGACGATCGTTTGAGCTGCACCGTTCGCGGCTACAACTTCGCGATCACCTTCTCAAAAATGAGTGGCAAACCGACATCCTGGCAGGTGAATGGCGAGTCGCTGCTGACCCGCGAGCCAAAGATCAACTTCTTCAAGCCAATGATCGACAACCACAAGCAGGAGTACGAAGGGCTGTGGCAACCGAATCATTTGCAGATCATGCAGGAACATCTGCGCGACTTTGCCGTAGAACAGAGCATGGTGAAGTGTTGATCATCAGCCGCACAGTTATTGCCCCGCCGGTGTTTGACTTCGGGATGCGCTGCACCTACATCTGGCGCATCGCTGCCGATGGCCAGGTTAACGTGGCGCTTTCCGGCGAGCGTTACGGCGACTATCCGCACATCATTCCGTGCATCGGTTTCACCATGGGGATTAACGGCGAATACGATCAGGTGGCGTATTACGGTCGTGGACCGGGCGAAAACTACGCCGACAGCCAGCAGGCTAACATCATCGATATCTGGCGCAGCACCGTCGATGCCATGTTCGAGAACTATCCCTTCCCGCAGAACAACGGCAACCGTCAGCATGTCCGCTGGACGGCACTGACTAACCGCCACGGCAACGGTCTGCTGGTGGTTCCGCAGCGCCCAATTAACTTCAGCGCTGGCGCTATACCCAGGAAAACATCCACGCTGCCCAGCACTGTAACGAGCTGCAGCGCAGTGATGACATCACCCTGAACCTCGACCACCAGCTGCTTGGCCTCGGCTCCAACTCCTGGGGCAGCGAGGTGCTGGACTCCTGGCGCGTCTGGTTCCGTGACTTCAGCTACGGCTTTACGTTGCTGCCGGTTTCTGGCGGAGAAGCTACCGCGCAAAGCCTGGCGTCGTATGAGTTCGGCGCAGGGTTCTTTTCCACGAATTTGCACAGCGAGAATAAGCAATGAGGATCATCGATAACTTAGAACAGTTCCGCCAGATTTACGCCTCTGGCAAGAAGTGGCAACGCTGCGTTGAAGCGATTGAAAATATCGACAACATTCAGCCTGGCGTCGCCCACTCCATCGGTGACTCATTGACTTACCGCGTGGAGACAGACTCCGCGACCGATGCGCTATTTACCGGGCATCGACGCTATTTTGAAGTGCATTACTACCTGCAAGGGCAGCAAAAAATTGAATATGCGCCGAAAGAGACATTACAGGTAGTGGAATATTATCGTGATGAAACTGACCGTGAATATTTAAAAGGCTGCGGAGAAACCGTTGAGGTCCACGAAGGGCAAATCGTTATTTGCGATATCCATGAAGCGTATCGGTTTATCTGCAATAACGCGGTCAAAAAAAGTGGTTCTCAAAGTCACCATCGAAGATGGTTATTTCCATAACAAATAACAACTACGGCGGCAAAAGGAGTTTGCCGCCACCGCTACCCTACACATTTTCGGAGATGTGTTATGTCTGATACCAAACGTAATACAATCGGCAAATTCGGCTTGCTCTCGCTGACTTTTGCCGCCGTTTACAGCTTTAACAACGTTATCAATAATAATATTGAGCTTGGACTGGCCTCGGCACCGATGTTTTTCCTCGCGACGATTTTTTATTTTATTCCCTTCTGTCTGATCATCGCAGAATTTGTTTCGTTAAATAAAACTCAGAAGCCGGTGTCTACGCGTGGGTAAAAAGTTCGCTGGGCGGACGTTGGGCATTTATTACTGCCTATACCTACTGGTTCGTAAACCTGTTCTTTTTCACCTCACTGTTGCCGCGCGTTATTGCTTATGCTTCGTATGCCTTCCTCGGCTACGAATATATTATGACGCCGGTTGCCACCACCATTATCAGTATGGTGCTGTTTCGCCTTCTCCACCTGGGTTTCCACCAACGGGGCGAAAATGCTGGGGCCAATTACCTCCGTCACTTCAACGCTGATGCTGCTGTTAACGCTCTCCTACATTTTACTGGCAGGTACGGCGCTGGTTGGCGGCGTACAGCTGCTGACCCCATCACCGTTGACGCGATGATCCCGAACTTCAACTGGGCGTTCCTCGGCGTTACCACCTGGATCTTTATGGCCGCAGGTGGCGCGGAGTCCGTCGCTGTGTACGTTAACGACGTCAAAGGCGGTTCGAAATCGTTCGTTAAAGTGATCATCCTCGCCGGGATTTTTATCGGCGTACTGTATTCCGTCTCCTCGGTGCTGATTAACGTCTTCGTCAGCAGCAAAGAGTTGAAATTTACCGGCGGATCGGTGCAGGTATTCCACGGCATGGCGGCGTATTTTGGTCTACCGGAAGCTTGATGAATCGCTTTGTCGGTCTGGTGTCCTTTACCGCGATGTTCGGTTCCCTGCTGATGTGGACCGCAACGCCGGTGAAAATTTTCTTCTCCGAAATCCCGGAAGGCATCTTTGGTAAGAAAACCGTCGAACTGAACGAAAACGGCGTTCCGGCGCGCGCAGCGTGGATCCAGTTCCTGATCGTCATCCCGCTGATGATTATCCCGATGCTCGGTTCCAATACCGTGCAGGATCTGATGAATACTATTATTAATATGACCGCCGCAGCTCCATGCTTCCGCCGTTATTCATCATGCTGGCTTACCTGAATTTACGCGCCAAATTAGATCACCTGCCACGCGATTTCCGTATGGGCTCCCGCCGCACCGGTATTATCGTTGTTTCAATGCTGATTGCGATATTTGCCGTAGGGTTTGTCGCTTCGACATTCCCGACTGGCGCGAATATTCTGACCATCATTTTTTATAACGTCGGCGGTATTGTTATCTTCCTTGGCTTTGCGTGGTGGAAATACAGTAAATATATAAAGGGATTAACGGCTGAAGAGCGCCATATTGAAGCGACGCCAGCCAGCAATGTTGATTAAGCAGAATAATAAAAAATGAGCAGGCATTTCCCTCTTCCTGGATGAGGAGAGGGAAAATAGTTTCTGCCTTTATATTTTTATAATTACAACGATAAAAGGCTGTACTTTTTCTTTAGCTCATGGATTAACACAATGAAATTAATCACTGCACCATGCAGAGCATTACTTGCTCTGCCGTTTTGCTACGCCTTTTCTGCGGCAGGAGAAGAAGCACGTCCGGCAGAACATGACGACACAAAAACACCTGCAATTACCTCGACATCTTCTCCTTCATTTCGTTTTTACGGCGAATTAGGGTTGGTGGATATATGGATTTAGAGGGTGAGAATAAACATAAATACAGCGACGGTACCTATATTGAAGGTGGCCTGGAGATGAAGTACGGCTCCTGGTTCGGCCTGATTTACGGCGAAGGCTGGACCGTGCAGGCCGACCACGACGGCAATGCTGGGTGCCAGACCATAGCTGGGGTGGTTTCGAGGGCGGAATTAACCGTTTCTATGGCGGTTATCGTACCAATGATGGCACCGAAATCATGCTCAGTCTGCGTCAGGATTCCTCGCTGGATGACCTGCAATGGTGGGGCGACTTCACCCCCGATCTGGCTACGTCATTCCCAATACCCGCGACATTATGACCGCGCTGAAGGTGCAGAACTTAAGCGGCAACTTTCGTTATAGCGTCACCGCCACACCTGCCGGACATCATGACGAAAGCAAAGCCTGGCTACATTTTGGCAAGTACGATCGCTATGACGACAAATACACCTATCCGGCAATGATGAACGGTTACATCCAGTATGACCTTGCCGAAGGCATCACCTGGATGAACGGTCTGGAAATCACCGGACGGCACAGGACAGCTCTATCTCACGGGCCTGCTAACTCCTAACTTTGCCGCTCGCGCCTGGCACCATACCGGACGCGCCGACGGGCTGGACGTACCGGGAAGTGAAAGTGGATGATGGTGAGCGCCATGTATGAAGCGTTAAAGGGCGTTTATCTCTCCACCGCTTACACCTACGCCAAACATCGCCCTGACCACGCTGACGATGAAACCACCTCTTTCATGCAGTTTGGTATCTGGTACGAATACGGCGGCGGACGTTTCGCCACGCTTTTGATAGCCGCTTCTACATGAAAAATGCCTCTCACGATCCCAGCGACCAAATCTTCCTGATGCAATATTTCTACTGGTAATAAGGACTGTAATTTCATGAAAATAAAAACTATTTTAACGCCAGTAACCTGCGCTCTGCTGATAAGTTTTTCCGCCCATGCCGCTAACGCCGACAATTATAAAAACGTGATTAACCGTACTGGCGCGCCGCAGTACATGAAGGATTACGATTACGACGATCACCAGCGTTTTAATCCGTTTTTCGATCTCGGAGCCTGGCATGGTCATCTGTTGCCAGACGGCCCTAACACCATGGGCGGCTTTCCGGGCGTTGCGCTGCTGACGGAAGAGTACATCAACTTTATGGCCAGCAATTTCGACCGCCTGACCGTCTGGCAGGACGGCAAGAAAGTCGACTTACGCTGGAGGCATACAGTATTCCCGGTGCGCTGGTGCAAAAACTGACAGCAAAAGATGTGCAAGTCGAAATGACTCTGCGCTTCGCCACGCCGCGCACGTCACTACTGGAAACCAAAATCACCAGCAATAAACCGCTGGATCTGGTGTGGGACGGCGAACTGCTGGAAAAACTGGAAGCGAAAGAAGGAAACCGCTTTCCGATAAAACCATTGCTGGCGAATACCCTGACTATCAGCGCAAAATCAGCGCCACCCGTGATGGCCTGAAAGTCACCTTTGGCAAAGTGCGCGCCACCTGGGATCTGCTGACCTCCGGCGAATCGGAATATCAGGTGCATAAATCCCTGCCGGTGCAGACTGAAATCAACGGTAATCGCTTTACCAGTAAGGCGCATATCAACGGTTCGACCACGCTCTACACCACCTATTCCCATCTGCTGACCGCTCAGGAAGTTAGCAAAGAGCAAATGCAGATCCGCGATATTCTGGCGCGTCCGGCGTTTTATCTCACCGCCTCGCAGCAACGCTGGGAAGAATACCTGAAGAAAGGGTTAACCAATCCGGATGCGACGCCGGAACAGACGCGCGTCGCGGTGAAAGCGATCGAAACGCTCAACGGTAACTGGCGCTCACCGGGCGGTGCGGTGAAATTTAACACCGTTACACCGTCGGTGACCGGGCGCTGGTTCTCCGGCAATCAGACCTGGCCGTGGGATACCTGGAAGCAGCGTTTGCGATGGCGCATTTCAATCCGGACATCGCCAAAGAGAATATCCGCGCGGTCTTCTCCTGGCAGATCCAGCCTGGCGATAGCGTGCGTCCGCAGGATGTGGGCTTTGTCCCCGACTGATAGCGTGGAACCTTAGCCCGAGCGTGGTGGCGATGGCGGCAACTGGAACGAACGTAATACCAAACCCAGCCTTGCCGCCTGGTCGGTGATGGAAGTGTACAACGTCACCCAGGATAAAGCCTGGTTGGCAGAGATGTACCCGAAACTGGTGGCCTATCACGACTGGTGGTTACGTAACCGCGATCACAACGGCAACGGCGTGCCGGAATATGGCGCGACCCGCGACAAAGCCCACAACACTGAGAGCGGCGAGATGCTGTTTACGGTGAAGAAAGGCAACAAAGAAGAGACGCAGTCTGGCTGAACAACTACGCCCGCGTGGTGGAGAAAGGCCAGTACGACAGTCTGGAAATTCCGGCACAGGTCGCTGCGTCGTGGGAATCGGGGCGTGATGATGCCGCCGTCTTTGGTTTTATCGACAAAGAACAGCTGGATAAATATGTTGCAAGCGGCGGCAAACGTAGCGACTGGACGGTGAAATTCGCCGAAAACCGCAGTCAGGACGGAACGTTGCTGGGCTACTCGCTATTGCAGGAGTCGGTGGATCAGGCCAGCTATATGTACAGCGATAACCATTATCTGGCGGAGATGGCAACCATCCTCGGTAAGCCAGAAGAGGCCAAACGCTATCGCCAGTTGGCACAGCAGCTCGCGGACTACATCAACACCTGTATGTTCGACCCGACTACCCAGTTCTACTATGACGTACGTATTGAAGATAAACCACTGGCGAACGGCTGCGCGGGCAAACCGATTGTTGAGCGCGGTAAAGGGCCGGAAGGCTGGTCGCCGCTGTTTAACGGTGCGGCAACGCAGGCCAATGCCGACGCGGTGGTGAAGGTGATGCTCGATCCTAAAGAGTTCAACACCTTTGTCCCGCTGGGAACGGCGGCGTTAACCAATCCGGCTTTTGGCGCTGATATCTACTGGCGTGGGCGCGTATGGGTGGATCAGTTCTGGTTTGGTCTGAAAGGGATGGAGCGTTACGGTTATCGTGATGATGCCCTGAAGCTGGCGGATACGTTCTTCCGGCACGCCAAAGGGTTAACCGCCGATGGACCAATTCAGGAAAATTACAACCCGCTGACAGGCGCACAGCAAGGCGCACCAAATTTC
>ENA-OQER01001240-OQER01001240.1-human-gut-metagenome-genome-assembly--contig:-NODE-1240-length-12688-cov-2.379986_pt1 | contig 12688 bp, 16 predicted proteins | sample MGYA00242797_ERZ504639 | MGnify/ENA primary metagenome ERZ504639 (study PRJEB26092, sample SAMD00036306) | human gut metagenome | host: Homo sapiens | study: EMG produced TPA metagenomics assembly of...
GCGAAAATGAGGGTCTGGCGGAAGCAGACCCCTTTAATTGTAAGAACGTTATTATTCGACGGGATATGGGATACCGTGATCGTTAAGTAATGCCTGTAGTAATTGAATGTATCATTTTTTCGTTCAATTTCAATCCAGTTTGCCTGGCATAAAGAGCCGGCTTCTTCTAGTTCATATCTTGTGAGTTCATAATCAGTCCAGTTGAGACATTTATGATTTTTACTGAATGCGCAATAGTTTTCCATGAAATTTTCCTCCTAAAATTCGTCGTTTTCAAGATAAGATACAGGGTTATAATCAGAAACACCGTTTAAGACAGGCAGAGCCCTTGTTGCATAAAGAAATCTGTTCCTAAAGTGCTCAAAATTGCGGAAACCACGCCCTAAGCGTTTTAAATCTTTGATTTTTCTGTTTAATGATTCAATGGGACCATTTGATAAACGGGTGTCATATATTTTTTCGTTTCCGATTTTTTCTACCATGATAAAAGAATTAATGATAGCTGTTGAGAAAAAAGTGCCTTATGAGAAATGTGAAAAATGTGACCGCACTGCTTACCAGAAAGCAAAAGAAAAATGCGATAACCGCAAAAGTCAGCTGGAAAAGAAATTTAAAAATATGACAACTGGTTATGAAAGTATCCTGTTCCTACTGGCATGGTACAGCATAACAATAACCCTGTTTACGGCTATTCTTTCGCCAGTTTCCTTAACGACTGTATCACCTTTTTCGGTGTGTTAGGAAAAGGAATGGGAAGCTTGTTTCGGGAGTTTGTCATAGGTGCAGATTCTTTCGGACAGTTAAGCAGCGGAATACCTAACCGTATCCTTTCCGGGCTTATGTACTGGCTGATCGTAGCTATTGTTATGGGAATTTTATTTATAATAACCGGATTACTGATAGTTGGGATTGGCTATCAGGTTGGAAAAATCTACCGGAAATATTGCTGGGATATCCTCAGTATAATAGTGGCGATAACGAGTGCAGCTATTGTAATTTACTTTGGAGAATGGATAAAATCTGTTATTCCTGTAAATCTTATCACGCTGTTGCTACTGGTGCATGTGATTTATATTGGAATTCGATGCTATGTGAAAGACTGGAAGGAAGAACGGGGATATTATTAAGAGTAGGTCGGACAGCTAAATTTTTAAAGCTGTCCGATTTGTGCATAAAAATAAAATTTATTCGTTTGGATATTACTTTATTGGTTTTATTATAATAAAGCCAATTATAATAAGAAATAGTGTTAGTATCCATGAAATAGGAAAAGCATAATACAGAATATTTAACTGGCAATGCTGCCTGAAAATAGTATATATCCAGAGGATACGAAAACAACAGGTTCCTATGATAGTTGCAATAGCCGGGTATAAAGAGTGCCCAGTACCTCTTAATACACCTGTCGGAATCTCATAATAAAATGAACGCAGGCAGCGAAGCAACTGCGTTCATGAGCAAGTAGCGAAAGCGGATTGCGAATGTCCTATTTATATAACGTATACAAATGTAAATGGATATCTGATCCCGAATCTCACCTATAAATCCGGTGAGCAGATGGAGCAACTTGGCAAGTATGGTTTTCTTCACAGAGATTATCTGAAGAATCATCGAAATTCAACTTATCAGGTGATGCTTCTGCAGGACACCATTGGAGAGCATCTTCTGGAAGTAGACAAGGCAGCCAGAGAACGGGAAGAAGTGATTCTGAAACAGCTAGAGAAAAAAGAGCCTTTGCCGGATAAAGAGAAAGATCAGATTGTCTGGGTATGATCTGGTTACGGACAGTCCGACAAAGAGAATCTATGAAGCAGTGAAGCGTATTCCGAAAGGACATGTGGCAACTTATGGGAAGATCGCAGAGATGGCGGGAGACCACAGAATGGCAAGAGCCGTGGGCAATGCACTGCATAAGAATCCGGATCCGGAACATATTCCGTGCTTCAGAGTGGTCAATGCGAAAGGTGAACTGGCCGGGGCATTTGCGTTTGGTGGAGAGGATGTACAGGCAGAACTTCTTCGAGCGGATGGAGTTGAAGTGATAAATGGAAGGGTAGATTTGGAAAAATATGGAATATGTGTCTGCGGAAATCTGGGAAAAAATTCCGGAAGATATTAAGAAGATGATAAATTTTCAGCGGATCAGCTGTTAACAATGGAATAAAAGCTTGACAAATTTCTAAATTTTTATATAATTATCAAAGGTAATTAACTGTGATAATTACTAGAAGTGCCATGAATGCAAAAGAAAGTATAAGTGGTGATTTTACTGATAATATATAAGGAGGACAGAATATGACAAGTGAAATAATAAAAAGGATGTTCGATGCATGTTATCAGGCAAAGCGGACCCGGGAGATGCTCCCACCGTTGCCCGAAGGTGTTCGTTCATCCTTTATTCAATATCTGGATACGATACAGTCTTTGGAAGGACAGGGCGTACAGGTAAAGGTGTCGGATATCAGTGATGCAATGGAGCTTCCAAGACCGGGAGTTACAAGAACTGTCAAAGAGATGGAAGAAAAAGGATACCTTAAGAAAATGGCTTCTGAAGCAGATGGACGTGTCACATACATAGCTGTTACAAGAAAGGGAACAAATCTTTCGCAGAAATATGACGAACAATATTTTAAAAGTCTGCTCCCTTACATGGAAGAAATCTCGGACGAAGATGCAGAATGTATGATACGGACGATAGAGAAATTTTATCAGATCATGTGCGAAAGGAGAAAACATTACGATGAACGATAAGGCAGATTTTACACAAGGAAGCATACTTAAAAAACTGATTGCATTTATGATACCGGTGCTGGGAGCATTGATCCTGCAGGCGGCATACGGTGCAGTGGATCTTCTGGTAGTTGGAAGATTCGGTTCTACATCCGGGCTTTCAGCGGTTTCTACGGGAAGTCAGGTATTGAATCTTGTAACTTTTGTAGTGACACAGTTTGCAATGGGTATTACGGTACTGATTGCGAGATATCTCGGTGAAAAGAGACCAGAGCAGATTGGATCGGTCATTGGCGGATCAGCAGTTGTATTTACGATGATTGCAGTCGGATTATTTATCGTTATGGTTGGATTTGCACATCCAATCTCAGTCCTGATGCAGGCTCCGAAAGAGGCGGTTGAGCTGACCTCGGTATATGTGCGTATCTGCGGAGGCGGTATTTTCTTTATTGTTGCATACAATCTTTTATCAGCAATTTTCCGTGGACTGGGGGACAGTAAATCACCGTTGCTATTTGTATTTGTTGCATGTATTGTAAATGTGATCGGAGATATAGTACTTGTGGCAGGATTTCATATGGACGCAGCAGGTGCGGCGATTGCAACTGTTGCAGCGCAGGCACTCAGCGTAGTATTTGCTATTGTTATTCTGATCAAAAAGGAACTTCCATTTAAGATTACCAGAAAAGATTTCGGGTTGAATAGTCAGTGTAAGAAATTCCTAAAGATCGGACTTCCGCTTGCACTGCAGGAGTTCCTGACACAGATGTCCTTCCTGGCACTTTGTGCATTTGTGAACCGGCTTGGCTGGAAGCTTCTTCGGGTTACGGTGTTGCATGTAAGATTGTCAACTTTGCGATGCTGGTTCCAAGTGCGCTGATGCAGTCGATGGCATCCTTTGTATCTCAGAACATCGGAGCAGGCAAGGCAAAGCGTGCGAAGAAATCCATGTTTACCGGAATCGGTGTTGGCCTGGTTGTGGGATGTATAGTATTTTTATTGGTGATGTTTGGAGGCGATATACTGGCAGGGTCTTCACAACGGATGTAGCCGTTATCCAGAAAGGGTATGCATATCTGAAAGGATTCGCACTGGAAACAATCGTGACAGCAATTCTGTTCAGTATGGTCGGATATTTCAATGGTAATAACAAGACGGTATGGGTAATGACACAGGGATTAATCCAGACATTGCTGGTACGTCTTCCATTTGCCTATGTGATGAGTATCCAGCCGAATGCAAGCCTGACGAAGATCGGTCTTGCGGCACCAGTATCGACAATGGTGGGAATCGTGCTAAATGTTGGATTTTATATTTATCTTGACCGTGCAGAGAAAAAAAGTAACGCTTTATAAATCATTATATGTTTAAAAAAGGGAGCGGGAGAGACACTGCAGGTAATTGCTTGAGACCAAGGGAATGCTTCTGGATGATGCATACAGCGCATCAGCCGGTTATATAATGTCAGTGACCAGGAAGCAGCAAAGCTGATAGAGGATACAGATAAAAGGCGTATGACAAATTATAACTTTTATACCGGGCAGAAGTGGGGAAAGGCCAGCAATTACACGTTGTGTCTGAACAGTTCACAGCTTGGATATGGCAGATGTGAAGCGGTTATTATGGAGTGCGCGAAATAAAAAATCCGGTTATAGTAAAATCCCATCTTTGGCAGTTGGAAAGAAAAAATGGCTGCATACCAAGCAAAATCAAGGTGTGAAAAAAAAACTCAAAAAATTAGCACTCACCTATTGACAGTGCTAACAAACAGTGCTATAACATAGGCAAGAACAAAGGAAGGGAACCAAAAGAGAACGAAAGGTTCCTGAAACATCCCGGTTCCAAAGAAACAAGGTAAACAAGCATGAGAGGTTCACAGACCGTGGACGCAGAAAGAAAAGGAGAGATGACTTATGTTAATGCCTAGTATTTTTGGAGAGAATTTATTTGATGACTGGTTTGATGAGTTTCCATTTTATGATATGGATAAAGAAATGAATAATACCGAAAAGAAACTTTACGGTAAGAAAGCCGGAAGGATTATGAAGACCGATATCAAAGAGCAGAAGGATGGATATGAGCTGATGATTGATCTTCCGGGATTTACCAAGGATGAGATTAAGGCTTCTGTTTCCGATGGCTACCTGACCATCAGTGCTGCAAAGGGACTGGATAAGGACGAGAGAGAAAAAGACAGCGGTCACTACATCCGCAGGGAACGTTATGCCGGTGCCTGCCAGAGAAGCTTTTATGTCGGTGAAGATATTGAGCAGGAGGATGTCAAAGCAGAATTTAAGCATGGTATCTTAAAGCTGTTCGTGCCGAAGAAAGAGGCAAAAAAAGCGGTAGAAGAAAACAAATATATTGCGATTGAAGGATAATGAAATATCGAAGGAGCCACACAGCAGGAGTGCTGTGTGGCTCCTTTTTTGTGGCATGAGTATCGATGCTGGCATCGCTCTTGGGATTTTTCGTCATAAATTAACGATAAACATTAAAAATGTATTGATAAACATAAAAAGTGAAATTATGATATACAAGAAAGGAGAATAAAAAATGATTTGAAAGAAAGAACGAAAATAAAGTAAAAAAACAATTTGAAAATGTAGGGGGATAGCCTTATGTTTTGTAATCGGATATCCGGTTATTAAATGCCTGAAATATTTAAGTTTAGCAGCATGCCAGATTATAAAAGGGGTAGAATGGAAAGGAACGGATCATTTTATTGGAGCAGCTGTTATAGTAGGAATCTGTATTTATTTCATTGGTGTTTCTTTTCAACATGGGTACGAATTGCAGAAAGAGGCTGATGAAATATTATAGATAAAGTAAAGGAAATATAAGATGCCAATTGTATTACGGTTAGATCGGGTGATGGCCGATAGAAAAATTCCCTGCAAGAACTTGCAGAAGAAGTGGGAATATCGAATGTAAATTTGTCGAATATAAAAACTGGAAAGGTTAGGGCGATTCGGTTTTCTACATTGGAAGCGATTTGTAGAGTATTACAGTGTCAGCCGGGTGACATTTTGGAATATGAAGAAACGAAGGAAGTGTAAAGGAGGTGATGAAATGGAATGGATAAGAGAACCGATGGAAGTAAATATGCCGAAAAGTGTATCGTGGTGCCCATGTATGGGAGCAAAGTGTAGGGGCAATAATCCACCATTTTGCAGTATAAAAACATCAAACTGCAAAAGTGTACAAACAGAGCGTCTGAAACAGGCACTGCAGAAAGCGGAGGCCGTGATCATTGGCGCGGGTGCGGGATTATCCACTTCTGCAGGATTTACCTATTCCGGGGAACGTTTTGAAAAGTGGTTTGGCGATTTCCGACAGGTGCATGGATTTTCGGATATGTATTCCGGGGGCTTTTTCCCTTATAAAACATTGGAAGAATATTGGGCGTACTGGAGCCGATATATCCATATGCAACCTGGCCGGATGCAGTTTATGCCTGCATAAATTAAGAAGGAAGCCTGTGCGCCGGAGGAAATCCGAAAGAAATCCATTTGCGTGGAAGCGGATATTGGAGCAGTTTTGGAAAAACTGTATGATAGGAAAAATAGTCAGGGAGACGTTGCGGTACCCGAAGAGATATGCTAAAATATTAGATAATATATTATATAAAAATAAGTAAAATCGCGTGAAATAGATAAAATATTATCTGACAAGATGGGGCATGATATGGAAGCACTGGTATGGGAAACAGCAGAAGAACTGGATAAAAAACTGGCAGAACGTATGCGCCGTAATTCGCAGACGGCGGAAGTTCGCAACAGAAACTTTCGGATATGAGCGGAGTAAGTTACGGTTCTATTAAACGATTTGAGACAACAGGACAGATTTCGCTTTTGTCACTGACAAACTTGCTATGGCGTTGGAACTTGCAGATGAACTGCGGGATCTTTTTACACAGGTACCATATCGAAATATTCAGGAGGTAATCAATGAGTCAAAGGGAAAGTCTTGAGGTTCGGATGGATGACCGGCTTGTGGGAACGCTTGCATTGACCGCGAATCATAAGGTGGCATTTTCTTATAGTGAAGAATGGCTGGAGCATGGATTTTCAGTCAGTCCATTTTCGCTTCCGCTAAAAAATGAAGTGTTTGTGCCAAAAAAAGATTATTTTGACGGATTGTTCGGAGTATTTGCAGATAGTTTACCGGATGCATGGGGACAGCTTTTATTGGAGCGTTTGCTGAAAGAACGTGGAAAAAAGGAAGCACAATATTCGGTATTGGATCGTCTTGCCATCGTGGGAAATCTGGAATGGGAGCTTTGACCTATCATCCGCAGAAGGAGATTGGGATGGGACAACAGATGGATGATCTGGACGAACTATCTGTGCATTGCCAGAAAATATTAAGCACGCAATATTCGGAGAAATTAGATGAATTGTACCGGCTGGGAGGAACCAGTGGTGGTGCAAGACCTAAGATTATGACGGAAATAGATGGAGAAAATTGGATTATTAAATTTCCGGCACATGTGGACAAAAAAGATGTGGGAAAAATGGAATACGATTATTCTCTGTGTGCAAAAGCCTGTGGAATTGTAATGAGTGAAACACGGCTTTTTTCATCAGATATATGTCCGGGATATTTTGGAACAAAGAGATTTGATCGAAGAATAGAAAAGAATGAAATAAAAAGGGCACATATGTTAACTGCGGCTGCCTTATTGGAGTTAGATTTTAATCAACCAAGTCTGGACTATCATGAATTGATGAAGTTGACAAAAATTCTGACAAGGGATTGTACAGAGGATGTGGAAAATATGTATCGTCGTATGTGTTTTAATGTATTCGCACATAATCGTGATGATCATTCTAAAAACTTTACCTACATTTATAATGAAAAGGATGATATGTGGCGTTTAAGTCCTGCCTATGATCTCACATACAGTAATACGTATTATGGTGAGCACACAACCACTGTAGATGGAAATGGCAAAAATCCGGGGAAAAAGGAATTAGTAGCAGTTGGTGTGCAGGCGGGTATGAAAAAGACATACTGTGAACGTGTTGCAGAGGAAATCCGTCTGTGTGTAAATGAAAAGCTGGAACACTACTTGAAATAATAATGTTCCAGCTATATAAGCCTAGCCCTGACATTCTAGTGTTGGAGCCGCATCAATAATTTCCTGAAGCGGGGTCCATGACAGGAGATCATCCGTATCGTCATTCGTGTCCTCATCATCGGAAAAATGAGCATTCGGATTGTTCGTTTTTCTTTTTTTGGCATCTTCCGGAGTGTTTGGCAGACGCTGATAAGCCGGTGATTTATGAAAATTTTTGGAAACCTCATTGTAAGCAGCCAGCAGATATTCTTTGTCCGGATCTTTGTCCGAGACCCCGGCAATCGCGGATGTAATCATATCATTTGCTTCCTGTTTGCTTTTTGCATGGGAGAGCTGCTGTTTTAAAGCCTCCGCCATTCGTTGGACGCGTAGGGCGTGGGCATACAGAATTGGATCGGTACGCCGCAGAAAATCCAGTTCTTTGGCAGAAGTTTCTTCCCACTTTTTAATTTTCCCATAATGCGGGAGAGCATTTCCTGTTTTTTTTCTTCCTGCGTATCAGGGTCCTGTCTTTGCAGGGGAGAAGTCCAGGAAGAAAATGCGGCATTGGTTGTTTCTCTCACATAGAGCATGCGTCCCTGAGGAGAAGAAAGATCATAGGATGAGGAATCGGATGAGGGATTCTTCTGGGACATCAGTGATAAATAAATCTGCATGAAAAGTTCCTTTCTGTAATAGATCATCGTTTGTGTTGTCTATTATATCGGCAAAACATCCGTTACAATTAATAACAGATGTTTCTGGAGAAAGAGAATATCCCCCTTCTTCCGTCACATTGAAAAAACTTATGTCTAAAACAATTTTCAGACAATTCGACAATATATTCCAATGTTTATAAAAACTTTAGAATTTTTGTTAGCACTCCTACTTGACGAGTGCTAAAAACGGGTGTATAACAATATCGTAATCGAGAAAAATAGTAACTGGGATGCAAAAAAACAGAACAGTTACATGATGATAGTTAAGAGGAGGGCTTGCTATGAACATACAGAAATTTACACAAAAGTCGGTAGAAGCGATCAATAACTGCGAAAAGCTTGCCTACGACTATGGAAATCAGGAGATTGAGCAGGAGCACCTGTTAGTTGCCCTGTTACAGCAGGAAGAGGGACTGATCCCGAAACTGATAGAGAAAATGGAAATTGACGTACAGCATTTCACCCAGAATGCGATCAGCAAACTGGATGCGCGCGTCAAAGTATCCGGCAGCAACAGCAATGTCTATGTCGGAAAAGATTTAAACAATGTGCTGATCCATGCAGAGGATGAGGCAAAGGCAATGGGAGATGAATATGTCTCTGTCGAGCATATTTTCCTTGCAATGCTCAAATATCCAAATCCAGCGATGAAAGCACTGATGAAAGAATATGGGCTGACAAGGGAACGGTTTCTGCAGGCACTGTCTACCGTCCGCGGCAATCAGCGTGTCACTTCCGATAATCCGGAAGCAACATATGATACACTGGAAAAGTACGGTTATGATATGGTGGAGCGTGCAAGACAGCAGAAACTTGATCCGGTGATCGGCCGTGACGAGGAGATCCGGAATGTGGTTCGGATTCTTTCCCGTAAGACCAAAAATAACCCGGTGCTGATCGGTGAACCCGGTGTAGGTAAGACTGCCGTTGTCGAGGGCCTGGCACAGCGTATCGTAAAAGGCGATGTACCGGAAGGCTTAAAAGATAAGAAACTGTTTGCCCTGGATATGGGTGCCCTGGTTGCCGGTGCAAAATATCGTGGTGAATTTGAGGAACGTTTGAAAGCGGTTCTTGACGATGTCAAAAATTCGGATGGACAGATCATTCTGTTTATTGATGAACTGCACACAATCGTCGGTGCCGGAAAAACCGATGGTGCCATGGATGCCGGACAGCTGTTAAAACCAATGCTTGCCAGAGGCGAACTGCACTGTGTCGGTGCCACAACCTTAAATGAATATCGTGAGTATATCGAAAAAGATGCTGCCCTGGAGCGGCGTTTCCAGCCGGTTATGGTAGATGAGCCAACGGTGGAAGATACCATTTCCATCCTGCGTGGCTTAAAGGAGCGCTACGAAGTATTCCACGGCGTTAAGATTACGGACTCTGCACTTGTTACAGCAGCAGTTCTTTCCAACCGTTATATTACAGACCGGTTCCTGCCGGATAAGCAATCGATCTGGTCGACGAGGCCTGTGCGATGATCAAGACGGAACTGGATTCCATGCCGGCAGAACTTGATGAGATGAACCGGAAGATCATGCAGATGCAGATCGAGGAGACGGCATTAAAGAAAGAAACCGATCATCTGAGTCAGGAGCGTCTGGCAGATCTGCAGAAAGAACTTGCAGAATTGCGTGATGAGTTTAATACCAGAAAAGCGCAGTGGAGCACCGAAAAGGATGCAGTTGACAATGTCAGCAAGGTCAGAGAGCAGATTGAGAGCACAAAGAAGGAGATCGAGGCAGCACAGCGTGACGCAGATTATGAAAAAGCTGCGGAATTGCAGTACAGTAAACTGCCTGGATTACAGAAAGAACTGGAAATTGAGGAAGATAAACTCAAAGACCGTGATCTGTCTCTGGTACACGAAAATGTCACCGATGAAGAGATTGCAAAGATCATTTCCCGCTGGACGGGAATCCCGGTTGCGAAGTTAAGCGAAAGCGAGCGGAACAAGACACTGCACCTGGATGAGGAACTCCACAAACGTGTGGTAGGCCAGGACGATGGTGTTACCAAAGTGACCGAGGCGATTATCCGTTCCAAAGCCGGAATCAAAGATCCGACCAAACCAATTGGTTCGTTCCTGTTTTTGGGACCAACCGGTGTCGGCAAGACCGAGCTTGCAAAAGCACTTGCTGCCAGCCTGTTTGACGATGAATCCAACATGGTGCGTCTTGATATGAGTGAGTACATGGAGAAATACTCCGTGTCTCGTCTGATCGGAGCGCTCCAGGATATGTCGGATACGATGAAGGCGGCCAGCTGACAGAAGCCGTGCGGAGAAAACCGTATTCTGTTGTCCTGTTTGATGAGGTGGAAAAGGCACATCCGGATGTCTTTAACGTACTGTTACAGGTACTTGATGACGGGCGGATCACAGATTCACAGGGACGTACCGTAGATTTCAAGAACACGATCATTATTATGACCAGTAACCTTGGATCGCAGTATCTGCTGGATGGCATTGATGCAGACGGCAACATTTCGCCGGAGGCAGAAAAAGAAGTCATGGAAGATCTGCAGGGACATTTCCGACCGGAATTTTTGAACCGTCTGGATGAGATTATTATGTTTAAGCCACTGTCAAAAGAAAATATTGGTGGCATCATCCGTCTGCTGATGGATGATCTGAACAAACGTCTTTCTGATCGTGAGATCAAGGTGGCATTGTCACCGGAAGCGGAACACTTTGTGGTTGAACATGGTTACGATCCGGTTTATGGTGCAAGACCATTGAAGCGGTTCCTGCAAAAGCATGTAGAGACCCTCTCTGCAAAACTGATTCTCGAAGATCAGGTACGGCAGGGAGATACGATCCTCATTGACGTGAAGGATGGTGCACTTACAGCATCTGTACAAAAATAAAAGCAATATTTATGTAAAAAAATCTCAATAATAACTTGTCAAGCGTCAGGAAATCATGTATCCTTATAAGGATGAAATGAATTTCCTGACGCTTTTTCCTTCAAAATGAGATAAGCGGGAAATGAAAGAATAATAGAAATTACATAGAAATATCGCAAAGAACAAAAGCGTAAAGAAGTTTGTGGAAAAATTCCTGCAAAGAATAAAAATGCAGGATACACACAAAAATTATTCAAAAAGATCTTGAATGATATTCATATGGGGATTGGATACGAATGGATTTATTTGAGTATATGAGACAACAGAATATGAAGGATGAGTCACCGCTTGCCTCACGGTTGCGTCCGACCACACTTGATGAGGTTGTCGGGCAGCAGCACATCGTCGGGAAAGACAAACTGCTGTACCGTGCGATCAAAGCGGATAAACTCAGCTCCATCATCTTTTACGGACCGCCCGGTACGGGAAAGACGACGCTGGCGAAAGTGATTGCCAATACCACAAGTGCAGAGTTCATGCAGATCAATGCGACTTCGGCGGGCAAGAAAGACATGGAGGAAGTGGTTGCCGCGGCAAAAAACAATCAGGGCATGTATGGAAAGAAAACGATCCTGTTTATCGATGAGATCCATCGTTTCAACAAGGGACAGCAGGACTATCTGCTTCCGTTTGTCGAGGACGGCACGATCATTCTGATCGGAGCCACAACGGAAAATCCGTATTTCGAAGTGAATCCTGCGCTTTTGTCGCGCTCCGTCATTTTTGAGTTAAAGAAACTTTCCACGGAGGATATCCGTACATTGCTGCTTCGGGCGGTCAATGATACGGAAAAGGGCATGGGTTCTTACCATGCACAGATGGATGATGATGCGCTGGAGTTTTTAGCTGACATGGCAAACGGAGATGCGCGTGCAGCGCTGACCGCCATTGAACTTGGAATTCTGACCACGGACCGGAGTGAGGATGGGATCATTCACATTACACTGGATGTGGCCAGTGAGTGCATTCAGAAGCGGGTCATCAACTACGATAAGACGGGAGATAATCACTATGATACGATCTCTGCTTTTATCAAGAGCATGCGTGGATCAGATCCGGATGCCGCGGTGTATTATCTGGCACGGATGCTTTATGCGGGGGAAGATGTGAAATTTATTGCCAGAAGAATCATGATTCTGGCATCTGAGGATATCGGGAATGCTGATCCGCAGGCATTGCAGGTTGCAGTAGCTGCGGCACAGGCGGTGGAGCGGCTCGGAATGCCGGAAGCACGGATTGTACTGGCACAGGCAGTTACTTATATGGC
>ENA-OQER01001241-OQER01001241.1-human-gut-metagenome-genome-assembly--contig:-NODE-1241-length-12684-cov-2.869475_pt1 | contig 12684 bp, 17 predicted proteins | sample MGYA00242797_ERZ504639 | MGnify/ENA primary metagenome ERZ504639 (study PRJEB26092, sample SAMD00036306) | human gut metagenome | host: Homo sapiens | study: EMG produced TPA metagenomics assembly of...
GGAAACCTCTCCAACATTCCCGTCCGGAAACGCAAAAGAACCCGGAACAGCTGCCCGGGCTCTTTTTGTCGTTTATCATATATTAATTTTTCTTCATCATAAATACAGTTGGCAAGCATCGCAAACTGCTCCAGTGTCAGCGCCTCACCCCTGATATTCAGCGGAAGCTCACACCTGTTGAACACATCCTCGATCTCATCCTTACTCAGGGAAAAATCTCCGGAATTTCTGATACCGTTCACAAGTGTCTTTCTCCTCTGGTTAAAAGATGCACGGATCAGACGGAACATAAGCCCTCATCCTTCACATCCACCGGAGGCTTCTCATAACGCGTCAGCTTGATCACCGCACTTCCGACCTTCGGCCGCGGCATAAAACAGTTCGGCGGTACATTCGCAACGATCTCCGGCTTCGCATAATACTGCACAGCCAGGGAAAGAGCACCGTAATCCTTGGTACCGGGACCAACCTGCATACGGTCTGCAACCTCCTTCTGCACCATGACAGTGATCGAATCCACAGGAACATTCTTCTCAAAAAGCCCCATGATGATCGGAGTCGTAATATAATACGGCAGATTCGCAACCACCTTCACAGGCTTACCGCCGTTTTTCTCATCTGCGATCTTTTTGATATCCGTTTTCAGGATGTCGTTATTGATCACGGAAACATTATCCCAGTCCTTCAACGTATCCTTAAGGATCGGGATCAGCGAACTGTCAATCTCCACAGCAGCCACCTCTCTGGCAGCCTCCGCAAGATACTGGGTCATAGTTCCGATACCCGGACCGATCTCCAGTATAAAATCATCCTTCGTGATACCCGAAGACTCAATGATCTTTTCCAGAACATGCTCATCGATCAGAAAATTCTGACCAAACCTTTTCTGGAAAACAAAATGATACTTTTGAAGGACTTCAATGGTATATTTCGGGTTACCAAGATAAGGTCTGGCCATATTTTTTACCTCTGCTTTTTCTTATTTTCAGCTGAAATCCTTTTCAAAAAGTACCGTGTAGCCATCACGGTCCACACGCTTCTTGGAACGCTTGAACAATCCGCTCTGAGCTCTCTCCATAGCCTTATCCAGCATGGTCTTCACAGTACCGATGCACATCGGCTGATCCTCCTTCTGGTTGATCCCGATCAGATTATACAGAGCAAGCATGCCCATCTGGTCGATACGGAATCCATTCTCCATGGTATAGACCTTGGCGAAATTAACAAGTTCATCGTTTGTAAATACAGGAATGTTGATCATGGATGTAAACTTCTTCGCAAGCTTCGGATATCTTGCGATCAGCTTACGCATACCAATCTTTTCATCCTCCAGGATCACGATCATTCCCTTTGTGTTTCCGGTCATAGCTTCCTCAAGCTCATCTGCTGTTTCCTGGGAAAGCTGGTTTGCATCCTCGATAACAAGGAAACCGCCGGCAAGCTTGGATACGATCTCCGGAATATCCTTTCCGTTGAGATCATCCGCAAATATATAGGCAACCTTGGAAGCCTCGATATTCAGCTCTTTACAGATTGCCGGGATCAGACTTGAGATCAGTCTCGTCTTACCTGTTTCTCTGCCGCCCATAACGATCACATTTCCGGTCTGGGAGGTCTTATCTGCTGCGCCCATCTGCACATCGCAGAGTACATCAAGCAGCTGTTCCTTCATTCCGGGAACTGTAACAAAATAGGTGAAAAGCTTCTTCTCTTCATCTGTGAGCTCTTTCTTTCTGGAAACGATCTTTGTAGGATCCTTCTCCGGATGGATCGTAGCGATAAATTTCTCAAGCTGCTCTTCCTCGCTGAGCTCCTCTTCCTCATCGTCCTCTTCCATGGGTTCATCAGAATCATCACCGATGAGACTGCTGATAAAGTCATCCTCGTTATCCTCTTCCTGGAAGTCAAAGGCGTCATCACTGTATTCTTCTTCCTCATCAAGAAGATTTTCCTCTTCCGCTGCAGCACCGGTTCCTCATGATGAAGCTTCGCAGAGGCTCTGCTGCCGACTTCTGCACCTGCGCCTCAGATTCCAGTGAAGGAATCTCCGGAAGCACATCATCTTCTTCCACCGGCTTCTGTACTCCTGACGGACCATTCAGGAACTCTGCTTCTGCAGCCTGAAGATCCTCCTCAGTAACCGGCTCCTCATCTTCATCAAATACGATATCCGGAATTCTGGTATCGGAAGTCTCCGTTACCTCTTCCTCCTGCTGAGCGGAGATCTGCGCCATGATATCCTCGATATCTGCCGCATCCGGCTCCTCCGGAACAAATTCATCAGCCGCAATATCCAGATCCTCAATACCATCCGGCTCTTCCGTTACGTCGGACTGCTGGACATCCGGAGATTTCTCTTCCTCCGGGATATCGATTCCCTGCTGTGTAGCTGCTGCCAGAATGGTATCCTCCAGGTTAAGTCTTTATCCTTATCCTTCTCGGACCTGTCACCTACAGATGCCGCAATATCCTCGATACTTCCGAAAATTCCGGACGCATCCGGCATCTCCGCGGAACTGCTTGCATTCTCCGGGTCCACATTGATCATGGACTTCGGGATCTTCAGCTCCGGCATACGGATCGTTGCGGAAAAATCAGGCTTGCCTTCCTCATTGAGCGGAACCCCTGCAGGCTTCTCCTCACTTTCCTCATTTCCGGCAGCCTTCTCCTTCATGATCTCTGCAACACTCTGGGACAAAGACATCTCTGTAGCTTTCTCAGCCTCAGCTTCTTCCGCTTCCTGATAAGCCTCTTCTTCCTCTTTATCCTGCTGTTCCTGAGCCTGCAGCTTCATACTTCCGGATGACAGGTTCTCAACACCTGATGCCAGGGGAATCTCATCCACTTCCTGTCCGGAAAACTCTTCCTGCTCTTCCGAAGGCTCATCACTTCCTTCTGCTGCTTCGATCTCCTCAGAATCTGTAAACTCCTCTGACGGTTCTGCTGCCGCAGCAGTCTCACTCCGGCACTTCAGCTGTTCCGTCACATCCTCAGAGCCTGTGGAAACCTCTTCCTGCTCTTCATCCTGCGCAGCTTCTTTTTCCTCCATATCCTCTTCCGCGGATTTCTTATGTCCGCCAAAGATATCACGGAATCCCTTGGAAAGCTTCTCCTGGAATGTCTCCGCACTGTTCAGATCCCGCTCATCATCTACCTGGATGGTATCTGTGACCGGTTTTGCCTCCTCATACTCGCCGGATGCTTCCTTGCTCTCCCTGATCTCCTGCGCCTTTTCCGGCGGGATCAGCTTCGGGATAAAACGCTGCTCGTATTTCTCTTTCTCTTCGCCAGTGAGAACACCCATCCGCTGTTTCAGGTCAAGGGCCTTTATCACATAAGTTCCGTCATTGAACCAAAGGATCATCTCATTGCAGAGATCCAGGCACTTCTGCTTGTCTCCTGCCTTGTAATAGAGCTTGGCCAGCTCATAGGACCAGCGCTCCGTAAATTCCTTCTCCTTATATTCCTCAAGATACGGATCTGCTCATTCAGAGATGCATTCTTCGCTCTGGCGATCTTATATTTCAGTATATACTGGCTGTTATCATTACCTGCCACTTCTCTGTATTCATCAAAGAATTCTGTGGCTTCACTGATCTGTCCCATTTTCAGGGAAACCTCAATCAGACGGTAAGTATGTTCTTGCCGATCGGCGCTCTGTGGTAGGCAAGAAGAAAAATTTCCTTGCTCTCTTCATAACGCTTGTTGGCCGCGTAGATCTCGCCCACTACACAAAGGGTACGGACGTTTTTCACACGACGCCAGTCAATACTGTCAACAATCTGCATGGCGCCTTTGTAATCCTGGGTCTCGACCAGCTTATTGATCTGTCCCAGCTTAACGCGAAACTCCTCTTTATCCAAAATATTCACCAACTTTCCATAATCAGAATCAGTTTACCATATGCATACGGGCTTGTCAAAACCCTTTAGGCATATAAACATGCCCCTTTACCACCTGAAAAACCCTGTTGATCTTGACTGATGGCTGACAAAATCATCCAGTCCTGTACAGGTGATCAGAGTCTGTATATCGTGGATGCTTTCCAGCAGATATGTCTGCCTGCTGCTATCCAGCTCCGAAAGAACATCATCCAGCAGAAGCACCGGTGTATCCCGGATCTTTTTCTTCACCAGATAGATCTCCGAAAGCTTCAGGGAAAGAGCTGCAGTCCTCTGCTGCCCCTGGGAACCATACCTCCGGATGTCGATCCCGTTGACCTTTACGCAGAAATCATCTCTGTGCGGTCCCACAGAGGTCAGCTTCATCCGAAGATCCCGCTCCCGGTTCCTGGAAAGCTTATCCTCAAACTCCGCCGCCGTCACACTTGGCTCGTACAGGATCTCCAGCTCCTCGATCCCGCCGGTAAGGCTTTATGGAGCCCCCTTGCGATCTCGTTAAGCTCCTCCACAAAGGCTTCCCGCTTCCCGATGATCTTCTTTCCGTAATCGACCATCTGCATATCCCAGACATCCAGGGTACTTCTCAGCCCGGGGTTCATATAACAGTCTTTGAGAAGACGGTTTCTCTGGTTCACGATATGGTTGTAGCCGGCCAGCTCCGTGATATAAACACCATCCAGCTGACAAAGCTCCGAATCCAGAAAACGTCTTCTCTCTCCCGGTCCATCCTTGATAATATTAAGATCCTCCGGAGAAAAAAACACCAGATTCACCACCCCCAGCAGCTCCCTTGCCTTGCGGATCGGCAGCCCGTTGATGGCAACTCCCTTTGCTTTGTTTTTCCGGAGGTGCATGTCTATTTTGTATGAAAGCTCTCCCTTCTTCACCATCATTCGGATATGGGATTCCTCATTCTCAAAGCGGATCATCTCCCGGTCCTTGCTTCCCTTGTGGGATTTGCTGGTACCTGCCAGATAAACCGCCTCCAGGATATTGGTCTTTCCCTGGGCATTGTCGCCGTAGAGAATATTGGTGCCCTGATCAAAATTCATCTCCAGCGACTCATAATTCCTGAAATTATTCAGTCTGATGGATTCAATGTACATTCCTTCACCCAATCACATAAATATCTTTTCCATCGTAGGAAATGGTATCTCCAGGATGGATCTTGCGGCCACGGCGGTTCTCCACCTCACCGTTCACCAGTACCAGACCATCATTGATGGCATATTTCGCCTCAACGCCGTCCTCCACAACACCGGCCAGCTTCAGCGCCTGGCCAAGCTTGATAAATTCGTCTTTAATTCTGATCTCCAATTTTTTCTCCTCTTATCTCCGGGGTATTTTCTCCGTCAGATCAATCTTTTCTGATCTCCTGGCGGTATTTAACCGCATCAGGTAAGTCCTCTGCTTCAATCGTGGATATCCGTTTGAAAATCCCCCAAAATACAAATTTCACCGGAAGGTGGTAATTTAAATACCCCCTTCCAGCAGTTTACACACGAAACACTTCTCAGAACACGATCGCATTCCCATATAAAATCGGTCAAAAACGGTCACTCATTTTAGGTATACCTGTTTCTGTCGATCCTGATACCGGCCGTCAGGCTGTACGCACCATACGGACACTTACATATCCTGGCTGTCGATATCAATTCTGTTCACAGCTTCAAGTATGTGCGTCTCACACGTACACCCGCGCTCCCGAAGCTGCCGCGCCACCTCTTGTCCCTTATTTCTTATATACCCAGGTTTTATCTGGCCTGATTCTGGTTGATATTTACAGGAAGGATCAGGTAAGTATAGTTCTCCTCATCGTCACGGATAAAGCACGGGGCCTTCGGATTTACAAGATAGATCGTCACGGTTTCATCATCAATAACACGAAGAGCATCGATCAGGAATTTCGGGTTGAAGCCGATCATGATATCCTTACCCTCTTTTTCAATATCGATCTCCTCATTCATGGAACCCATTGCAGAATCAATGCGCAGCTCCATATCATCATCTGTGATGTTGATGATGATCGGTTTTTGTCAACCTCACGTACCAGAAGTGTGGCACGATCGATACAATCCAGGAACTCTTTTTTGTTGATCTTCAGTTTTGTCTCATAATCACTGGAAAGCATCTGGTCAATTCTGAAATATTCTCCTTCGATCAGTCTGGAAACTACCATAGTCTGATCAAATTCAAATAAAATATGGTTTTTTGTGAAGTAAATGCTGACCTGATCATCCACTTCTCCGGAAAGGATCTTGCTGACCTCGCTTAAAGTTTTGCCCGGAACTACCACCTTACGGTCCGAATAATCTTTCTTAAGGGGCATTTTTCGGATAGCGATACGGTGTCCATCCAGAGAAACTACCTTCAGACAGTTATTTTTGATCTCAAAAAGTTCACCGGTCATAAGCTTATTGTTCTCATTTACAGCAATAGAAAAAATAGTCTGGCGAATCATTTCTTTCAGTGTGTACTGAGAGATCGTCAGTGGTTCATCCTTTTCGATCATCGGTAAATAAGCAAATCTTCTCCTGATTTTCCGGGGATATTGAATTTTGCTTTTTCACAGGTGATGGTTGCTGCATATTTATCATCAGTTTTAATGGTAATATCATTATCCGGAAGTCGTCTGATGATTCATAGAAGATTTTTGCATCAAGAGCAACTTTACCTTTTTCTTCAATAGTACCCTCAACGATAGTTCAATTCCCAGCTCCATATCGTTGGTGGTAAATTTGATCTGGTTTGTGGTTGCATCCATAAGAATACATTCCAGGATCGGCATTGTGGTTTTTGATGGAACTGCTTTGAGTGCGATACTTACACTTTTTAACAGACTTGATTTGGAGCAGATGATTTTCATAGTGTGTATAACTCCCTTTCTGAACAAATTGTGGTTTTTATAAATATATTTATAGAAAATCCGCCTAACAGCCGTAGGGGGCCAGATTTTGTGAAAAACTCCCGCAGGCCTGATGTTTTCAGGGGTTTTCCGTTGGGATAACTTTGTGTAAAAGTGGTAGTTTCGTATGTGAATAAACCGGGGATAAAATTACCGCCGCGTTTTGGCAAAAAAGTTGTACACATCTCTCCACATACAATCAACACGTTATACACCAGTAATGTGGAAAACTTCCCTAACCTTGTGGATTAATCTTCTTTTTCAATATATCAATGGTATTTTTTAAGTTATCGTCGTTCTGCAATTCGTTTTCGATCTTTTCAATACCGTGCATAACGGTAGTATGGTCACGGTTTCCGAGAGCTTTTCCGATATTTTTCAAAGGTGTGGATATGATCTCACGGCAGAGATACATGGAAACCTGGCGGGGCATGACGATCTTGGAGTTTCGTTTGTTTCCGCTTAAGTCCGCAGGTGTGACTCCGTAATGCTCTGCAACAACGGAGATGATGTATTCCGGTGTGATCACTTTTTTCTCATCCGGAGAAATAATATCCTTCAGTGCCTGCTCTGCCAGCTCCAGAGTTACTTCCTTTTTTTCAAGCTTGGCTCCGGCCATGACCTTGTTGAAGGCACCTTCCAGCTCACGGATATTGGATTTGATATTGGTAGCGATATATTTGATAACATCTTCACTGATGCTGTAGCCGTTCATTTCTTCATTCTTATGAAGGATCGCCATTCGGGTTTCGTAGTCAGGCAGCGTGATATCTGCGATCAGGCCCCACTCGAACCGGGAACGGAAGCGCTCTTCCAGGATTTCCATATCCTTTGGTGGTTTATCAGAGGATATGATGATCTGCTTTTTGGCACTGTGAAGACTGTTAAATGTATGGAAAAATTCCTCCTGTGTGGATTCTTTTCCTATAATAAATTGAATATCATCGACGAGAAGAACGTCGATATTTCTGTATTTTTCACGGAATTTACTCATTGCCGTGTTATTTCCGTTTCGGATGGTTTCGATCAGCTCGTTGGTAAATTCCTCACTGGTTACATACAAAACACGGCTGTTTTCGTCGTGTTCCAGAATGAAATGAGCGATGGAATGCATAAGATGCGTCTTACCAAGACCGGCTCCGCCATAGATAAACAGTGGATTGTAGGTATCTCCCGGTGATTCGGCAACTGCAAGAGCTGCGGCCTGGGCGAATTTGTTATTACTTCCTACAACGAAGGTGTCGAAGGTGTATTTTGGATTTAAATGCGCTTCTTCGTAACGTGTATCCTGAACCTGTTTATCATAAGAAGTGTTTTTTTCTGTTTTTTTGGGGAGATCTTTTTCCAGAACGAAGCGAACCTCGCATTCTTCCATGCCTGTCAGTACACAGATAGTAACCTGGAGAGGTATTTTGTAGCGTTTACTGATGTAATTGACTCCGATCGCTGCCTGCTCAGAGGGAACAACCACTGTTATCAGCTTTCCGTCAACCTCATAAACTTTCAGCGGCTTGAGCCAGGTATTAAAAGGGACATCAGTCACCTCATATTCAGATTTGACAGTTTGCAGGATCTCCTCCCATTTTTCAATAACAGTGTCCATTTTTTCCTCCCATGAGTATTATAATAACCCCAGTCTGCGACTGGAGATAGATATCCTTTTATATATTACAATGAAAATGGGGTTTTCGCAATGGAAAATCCTTGAGATTTTGGGGAAAAGAATGTGGATAATGTGGGGAAATTACTGTGGATTAGGGTGGATTATTGTGGATAAGAGTCCTGTAGGTTTCCATAAGTCGAGAATTGGTGGAAAATGTGGAAGAATTATGTGTATAAAAAAATCCACCTTATAAATACCGCAAATAAAGGTTTTTTTGAAAACGATGTGAACAAACCCTCCGAAAAAGTGGATAGATTTCCGGTCAATCCACAAGTTATCCACAAGTTATCCACAAAATGTGGATAATGTTACGTAAACCATAAGCGCTTTCCACATAAGAGAAAAAAATAAATACCGTAAGGTGGGGGTATTTTACAGAACCCTTGATTTATCGGGTTTTTGCAATTTTTTACTTGACGAAAAGGAGGTTTATTTATATAATTGAAACGATGTTCTGAATGATAAGTTATTTCATAACAATTAAAAATAGATAAAGGAGGTGCTTTACCTATGAAGATGACATTTCAGCCAAAAAAAGAGATCCAGAGCTAAGGTTCACGGCTTCAGAGCTCGCATGAGCACAAAGGGCGGACGTAAAGTATTAGCTGCAAGAAGATTAAAAGGAAGAAAACAGTTATCAGCATAAGCTGCAAGACCGCATTTATGTGGTCTTTTCTTCTATCCGGAGAAATATCCGCGCAGGCGGAATCTAATTAAGGAGGATTCGTTTGATCAGATCAGAGTCCTTAAAGAAAAATCAAGATTTTAAAGTTGTATATCAGAACGGAACATCGTACGCAAATCGGCTTCTGGTGATGTACGTGCTGAAGAATCAGCACATGAAGAATCGTCTGGGAATATCAGTAAGCAAAAAAGTAGGGAACAGTGTGGTTCGCCACAGACTCACCAGATTGATCAGAGAAAGCTATCGTCTCAACGAAACAGATTTTGACAGTAACCTTGATATTGTAGTGGTAGTGAGAGCCGCAGCCAAGGGCAAGAGCTTTCACGAGATCGAGAGTGCTTTTCTGCATCTTGCAAGAAAGCATCATATAACAGGGAACGAACATGATAAAGAAATTTCTGATTAAGATGATAAGGCTCTATCAAAAATATATATCGCCGATGAAGAGAACGAAATGTCCTTATATTCCCACATGTTCTCAATATGGTTTGGAAGCAATCGAAAAATATGGCGCGTTTAAGGGCAGTCTTCTTGCGGCATGGAGGATTCTGCGATGCAATCCTTTTTCCCACGGAGGCTATGACCCTGTGCCATGAATTATTTTGTGACTGTTCAGCCTTTTCCCGGGCAGAGCAGTTACCGGACTTTTACAATTGAATAAGAAGTCTAGGAGGAAATGAATTTGGAACTGTTTTTAGCAACAAAAACCGGAACTCCTATTATCGGACAGATCGCGTCTGTGATGGGATGGATCATGGATGGCATATATAAGATGCTTGACGGCCTGTTCGGAATCCAGAACATTGGTCTTTGTATCATTATCTTCAGTATTCTTATCTTTGCCTTTATGACACCGCTGCAGATCAAGCAGCAGAAATTCTCCAAGTTAAGTGCGATCATGCAGCCCGAGATCCAGAAGATCCAGAAGAAATATCAGGGTAAAAAGGATCAGGACTCCATGATGAAAATGAACGAAGAAACCCAGGCTGTTTATCAGAAATATGGTGTTTCTCCAACCGGTAGCTGTGTACAGTTAGCCATTCAGATGCCTATTCTGTTTGCTCTGTATCAGGTTATCTATCGGATTCCTGCTTACGTTGGAAGTGTAAAGAACATTTTTACTGGTGTAGTTGACAACCTGGTAGCTGTAAACGGATACACAGATATCCTGCAGCAGTTTATCACAGACCATTCCATGACACGAGTACGTCTCGTTATGGACAGTGCCGGAAATGCTACAAGTAACTCTATTGTTGATTTTCTGTATGCACTTTCTCCTTCCCAGTGGAAAGAGCTGGCACAGATGGATCAGTTTTCAGGATTTTCTGATGCGATCGCAAAAGCATCCGGCAATATTTCCAAGATGCAGGGCTTCTGTGGCCTGAATATCGCAGACCAGCCGCTGTATTATATCATGGAATTCTTCAAAAATCATGGTTCTCTGTTACTTGCGATCGTAGCACTTCTGATCCCGGTTCTTGCATGGGCAACTCAGATGCTGAACCTGAAGCTTATGCCACAGGCTGCAACACAGCAGGCAGACGGAAATGATCAGCCAGCGCAATGGCAAACTCCATGAAACCATGAACATGGTTATGCCTCTGATGTCTGCATTCTTCTGTTTCACATTCCCGGTTGGTCTTGGTATCTACTGGATCGCCAGTGCTGTCGTTCGAAGTGCCCAGCAGTTTGCGATCAATCGTCATCTTGATAAGATGAACATTGATGATCTGGTTAATGAGAATATGAAGAAGATCGAAGCGAAGCGTGCGAAGGAAGGACTTCCGCCGCAGAAGATCACCAATCAGGCTCATCAGTCCGCCAAGAATATCAATAAACCTGTGATCAATAAGGGTAACAGCGGAAACAACGGTGCTTCAGACAGAGCACAGAAGGTTGATACTGCTTATGAGAAGGCAAGAAGTGCAAAACCGGGCAGCATCACAGCCAAAGCAAATCTCGTAAGAGACTTTGATGAGAGAAATAAGAAGAAATAATCAGGAACGGAGGGGTTCGTAATGGAGGATTACATTCAGTTTTCAGCAAAAACAAAGAATGAAGCTATCACAAAAGCGTGTCTTGAGCTTGGAACTTCCAGTGACCAGCTTGATATTCAGGTTATCAGTGAAGGCAGCTCCGGATTCTTCGGAATCGGCAGCAAACCTGCCGTGATCAAAGTTCGCAGAATCGAGCCAGTTTCTGATATGCAGGAGATCGATGAACTGGTAGAGTCCGTGAAACTGGACGCTATCAAAGAAGAGAAGAAATTAGAAAAGCCTTTACTCCGGATGTAAAGAAAGAATCTGCACCGAAAGCAGCTCCTGCAGAGGAGAAGAAGCCGGTGAAGAAAGAAGCTATACAGGTGGAGAAGGCATCCGAAGAAGCACCTGCAAAGGCAGCAGCACCAAAGGAAAGACCTGCAAGGGATTTCCAGGGCAAAGCAAAGCCTGCACGTGAGAAACAGCCAAGAGCTCCAAAGGAGCGTCAGCCGAAGGAAACACGTGAGAGAGCACCGAAGCAGGGCAGACCGGTAGAGATCCTCAGCGATCCGGAGAAGATCAGAGAGGTTGAGGAGAGAGCAGTCGTATTTCTTCGTGACGTATTCGGCTCCATGGATCTTGGAGAAGTGGAGATCACATCGAAATACAACACTGCAGACGGTTCTCTGGATGTGGATTTTGAAGGTGAGGATATGGGTATCCTCATCGGAAAAAGAGGCCAGACACTGGATTCTCTTCAGTATCTGACAAGCCTTGTGGTAAACAAAGGCGAGTCTACCTACATTCGTGTAAAACTCGATACCGAGGACTACAGACGCCGTCGTAAGGAAACTCTGGAGAACCTTGCAAGAGGAATCGCTTTCAAGGTAAAGAAAACCAGAAAACCGGTAGTTCTGGAACCGATGAATCCATACGAAAGAAGGATCATCATGCATCTCTGCAGGGCAACCGCTATGTAGAGACAGTCAGTGAGGGAGAAGAACCTTACAGACATGTAGTAGTAAAACTGAAACGCAATAATTGATGATCCACCGGTAAAGCTATAAGCGTATCCCGGAGCGTAAGCTCTGTGGGTACGGCTTTTTTTGAGCAGATATGCTCAGATGTGCAATTCATCTCACCACCTGAAGAGGTGGGAGAATTCTTGCTACATTTGTTAAAAATTATCATTGCAATCTCCGCAACAATTCTTTATAATCATTGAAGAGCAAATAATAAAAGATATTTCTGCAGCGGAAATCCGGAACGCAGAGATTAGAGCGTGTTTGAAAAATCATTCCCGCAATCTGCACGCCCCACTTGCGGTATATTTGCCCGAATCAGTTGCCGTAGCCCGCTACGGCGCCTTCATCCGGACAAAATCTCCCACAAATTGTGACGCACATCTTGCAGAAAGCCTTTTTTCAAACACGCTCTAAGGGAAAAGGAGGAACTATATTTAGATGAAATTCAGAGTTGAGGCATTTATGATGCCAAAAAGCTGGGAATCCCACAGATGCTGATTCTGGGGCTCCAGCATATGTTCGCCA
>ENA-OQER01001242-OQER01001242.1-human-gut-metagenome-genome-assembly--contig:-NODE-1242-length-12680-cov-2.115988_pt1 | contig 12680 bp, 15 predicted proteins | sample MGYA00242797_ERZ504639 | MGnify/ENA primary metagenome ERZ504639 (study PRJEB26092, sample SAMD00036306) | human gut metagenome | host: Homo sapiens | study: EMG produced TPA metagenomics assembly of...
GTTTTAAAAGTGAATTCGCAAATAATCTGACAATTCAAAGAAAAATACGTCTTTACAAATGAAAAAAATGGGTGTATAGTCAATGACAAGATTTGAGAAAAAGTTGCATTAGCGAACACAGAAGTTAGCAGGATGCAGCAGGACATGGCAATCTGGTCAGTCCGCTTATCTGAACAGAATATTACAACTTAAGAAAGGAAAGACGTATGAGTACAGCAAAATTGAACGAAGCCGTTCAGACTCCTGGCTGTATCAGCCGGAATTTGAACACGATAACTGCGGTATAGGAGCAGTCGTAAACATTAAGGGTGTCAAATCCCACGAAACCGTCGAAAATGCATTAAAGATAGTAGAAAATCTAGAACATAGAGCTGGCAAAGATGCCGAAGGAAAAACAGGTGATGGTGTAGGAATCATGCTTCAGATTTCACACAAGTTCTTCTCCAAAACCTGTGAGTCCCTCGGCATCTTTTTAGGTTCTGAGAGGGAATACGGAATCGGTATGTTCTTCTTCCCTCAGGATGAACTGAAAAAGAACCAGGCAAAGAAAATGTTTGAGATCATTGTGGAAAAAGAAGGTCTTAAATTTTTGGGATGGAGGGAAGTTCCGGTTGTTCCGGAAGTTCTCGGACACAAAGCACTGGAATGTATGCCGTGTATCATGCAGGGATTTGTAGCAAAACCAAAACACCTGGCAAAAGGTATTGATTTGACCGCAGACTTTATGTGGTAAGACGTGTGTTTGAACAGAGCAATGACAATTCCTATGTGGTTTCTCTTTCAAGCAGAACGATCGTATACAAAGGTATGTTCCTCGTAGGACAGCTCCGTACCTTCTTCCGTGATCTGCAGGATGCAGATTATGAATCTGCGATCGCGATCGTACACTCTCGTTTCAGTACCAACACAAATCCGAGCTGGGAGAGAGCACATCCGAACCGCTTTATCGTACACAACGGTGAGATCAACACGATCCGTGGAAATGCCGACAAGATGCTTGCACGCGAAGAGACGATGTTCTCCGAGCATTTCAAAGGAGAGCTGCACAAAGTTCTGCCGGTTGTCAATACTTCCGGTTCTGACTCGGCAATGCTCGACAACACACTGGAATTTATGGTGATGAGTGGTATGGATCTGCCGCTGGCCGTGATGATCACGATCCCGGAACCATGGGCAAACAACAAGACCATGAGCCAGAGCAAAAAAGATTTTTATCAGTATCATGCAACGATGATGGAGCCGTGGGACGGACCGGCATCGATCCTGTTCAGCGACGGAGATGTAGTAGGAGCCGTGCTTGACCGTAACGGTCTGCGTCCTTCCAGATACTATATCACCGATGACGGTTATCTGATCCTCTCTTCTGAGGTCGGTGTGCTGGATATCGATCCGACCAGGATCGTGCTCAAAGAAAGACTGCATCCGGGCAAAATGCTTCTGGTGGATACGGTAAAAGGAAGAGTGATCGATGACGATGAACTGAAAGAAAGTTATGCAAAAAAGCAGCCGTATGGTGAGTGGCTGGATCGTTACCTGGTAAATCTTTCTGATCTGAAGATTCCGAATAAACGCGTGGAAGAGTACAGCGATGAGGAGCGTGCAAAACTCCAGAAAGCCTTTGGCTATACTTACGAAGAGTACCGTACTTCTATTTTAAATATGGCAAAGAACGGTGCAGAAGGTATCGCTTCCATGGGTATTGACACACCGCTGGCTGTTTTATCGGAATGTCATGTGCCGCTGTTTAATTATTTCAAACAGCTGTTTGCACAGGTGACGAACCCGCCGATCGATGCAATCCGTGAAGAAGTGGTAACATCCACGACCATTTACATCGGTGAAGACGGAAATCTGCTTCAGGAAGAGGCAAAGAACTGTCAGGTACTGAAGATCAACAATCCGATCCTGACAAATACCGATATGCTGAAAATTAAAATCTGGAAGTCGAAGGCTTTAAAGTAGCGGAAATTCCGATCACGTATTATAAGAACACAAGCCTGGAAAAAGCCATTGACTATCTGTTTGTCGAAGTAGACAGAGCACACAGAGACGGAGCAAACATCCTGATCCTGACAGACAGAGGCGTTGATGAAAACCGTGTGCCGATCCTTCACTGCTGGCAGTATCCGCTGTGCATCAGCACCTTGTAAAGACGAAAAAGAGAACTTCACTTGCAATCGTTCTGGAATCCGGCGAACCAAGAGAAGTACATCATTTTGCTACACTGCTTGGTTATGGTGCAAGTGCGATCAACCCATATCTGGCACTGGATACGATCCATCAGCTGATCGACAGCAAGATGCTGGATAAGGATTATTATGCAGCTGTGGAAGATTACAATCAGGCTGTCCTTAGCGGAATCGTAAAGATTGCTTCCAAAATGGGTATTTCCACAATCCAGTCTTATCAGGGATCTCAGATTTTGAGGCAATCGGCATTGATAAAGAAGTGATCGATAAATATTTCACAAATACGGTCAGCCGTGTCGGTGGTATCACAATGAAAGATATTGCAGAAGAAACTGACAAACTGCATTCCGGAGCATTTGATCCGCTGGGACTGGATGTAGATGAAACACTGTACAGCATCGGACGGCACAAAATGAGAAGTGCCGGAGAACATCACCGTTACAATCCGCAGACCATTCATCTGCTGCAGCAGTCGACCTGGAGAGGCGATTACAACCTGTTCAAACAGTACACGAATCTGGTAGACAAAGAAGAGACCGGTTATCTGCGAAGCCTGATGGATTTTGATTATCCGGAAAAAGGTGTGCCAATCGAGAAAGTAGAGAGTGTCGAATCCATTGTAAAACGATTTAAGACCGGAGCGATGTCCTACGGTTCCATTTCTCAGGAAGCACATGAAACACTGGCGATCGCATGAACCGTCTGCATGGTAAGTCAAACAGCGGTGAAGGAGGCGAAGATCTGGAGCGTATGATCGTTACCGATCCGAACAGGAACCGTTGTTCTGCAATCAAACAGGTAGCATCCGGACGTTTTGGAGTTACCTCCAAATATCTGGTCAGTGCACAGGAGATCCAGATCAAAATGGCACAGGGAGCAAAACCGGGTGAAGGCGGTCATCTGCCGGGCGGAAAAGTTTATCCGTGGATTGCAAAGACCAGACATTCCACACCGGGTGTGAGCCTGATCTCACCGCCGCCTCATCACGATATTTATTCAATCGAGGATCTGGCAGAGCTGATCTACGATCTGAAGAATGCAAACAAAGACGCGAGAATTTCCGTGAAACTGGTATCGGAAGCCGGTGTCGGAACCGTTGCAGCCGGTGTTGCGAAAGCAGGAGCACAGGTCGTGCTGATCTCCGGTTATGACGGAGGTACCGGAGCTGCACCGAGAAGTTCCATCCACAATGCCGGACTTCGTGGGAGCTCGGACTTGCAGAAACCCATCAGACGCTGATCATGAACGGACTTCGAAACAAAGTCCGCATTGAGACAGACGGAAAACTGATGAGCGGACGTGACGTAGCGATCGCTGCACTGCTCGGAGCAGAAGAATTCGGTTTCGCAACCGCACCGCTGATTACAATGGGATGTGTGATGATGCGTGTCTGCAACCTGGACACCTGTCCGGTCGGCGTGGCAACACAGAATCCGGAGCTGAGAAAACGTTTCCGCGGCAAACCGGAATACGTGGAAAACTTCATGCGGTTCATTGCACAGGAACTGCGTGAATACATGGCAAAACTTGGATTCTGCACCGTAGACGAGATGGTTGGACACAGCGAACTGCTGAAGAAGAAAGAACATGCTGCAAATGTAAATGCAGCGAAAGTGGATTTAAGCCGCATTCTGGATAACCCGTATGCAGGCAAAGAGATGAAAGTGACATTCGATCCTTCTCAGGTATATGATTTCAAACTGGAAGAGACGGTGGATCAGACCATTTTAATGAAGAAACTGAAAGCTTCTCTGGAGAAAAAACAGAAACGGAGCATCGAAGTCGATGTCACCAACATCAACCGTGCTTTCGGTACACAGTTTGGTGCTGAGATTACAAAACGTTACGGTGATACACTGGATGCTGATACCTACATTGTAAATGTAAAGGTGCAGGCGGACAGAGTTTTGGAGCTTTTATCCCGAAAGGACTGACACTGGAGCTGGTCGGCGACAGCAATGACTATTTCGGAAAAGGTTTATCCGGCGGAAAGCTGATCGTATATCCGCCAACCGGTGTAAAATTCAAAGAAGATGAAAACATCATTATCGGAAACGTGGCACTGTACGGTGCAACAAGCGGAGAAGCCTACATCAACGGTGTTGCCGGAGAACGTTTCTGCGTGCGAAATTCCGGTGCAAAAGCTGTAGTAGAAGGCGTCGGAGATCACGGATGTGAATATATGACGGGCGGTCGTGTTGTTGTCATCGGAAAAGTCGGCAAGAACTTGCAGCCGGTATGAGCGGCGGTGTTGCCTATGTTCTGGATGAAAACAACGATCTGTATACAAAAGTCAACAAGCAGATGGTTTCCGTTGAAAAACTCGGCAATAAATACGATGTGCAGGAATTAAAAGATATGATGCAAAGCATACGGCATACACCAATTCTGCAAAAGGAAAAGAAATCCTGAATCATTTTGAAGAATACTTGCCGAAATTCAAGAAGATCATCCCGCATGATTATAACCGTATGATGATGGCGATCGTGCAGATGGAAGAAAAAGGTCTGAGCAGTGAGCAGGCACAGATTGAAGCATTTTATGCAAATAAAGCGAGATAGGAGGGAAAAGAAATGGGAAAACCAACCGGATTTTTAGAGTACGAAAGAAGAGTGAGTGAAGAGATCGCACCGCTTGAACGTATTAAAAATTTTAACGAATTTCATATCCCTCTGCCGCTGGAAAAACAGCAGCTTCAGGGAGCACGCTGTATGGCATGCGGAGTGCCGTTCTGCCAGTACGGAAAAATGCTAAACGGCATGGCATCCGGCTGTCCGCTGAACAACCTCTGCCCGGAATGGAATGATCTTGTCTATACCGGAAACTGGGAACAGGCTTACAACCGTCTGATGAAAACACATTGTTTTCGGAATTTACTTCCAGAGTGTGCCCGGCACTCTGCGAAGCAGCCTGCACCTGCAACTTAAACGGAGACCCGGTCTCCACAAAAGAGAACGAGCGTGCGATTATTGAGCGTGCCTACGAGACAGGACTTGTCAAGCCACAGCCGCCGAAAGTGCGTACCGGAAAAAAAGTAGCTGTGATCGGAAGCGGTCCGTCCGGACTTGCCGTTGCCATGCAGCTGAACCGCCGTGGTCATGAGGTGACCGTATTTGAGCGAAATGACCGCCTTGGAGGTCTGCTCCGCTACGGAATCCCGAACATGAAACTGGAGAAATCCGTGATCGACCGCCGTGTCCGCCTGATGGAAGAAGAAGGCGTGATCTTTAAAACCAATGTCAATGTCGGTGTGGATGTCAAAGCAGCCAAACTTCTGAAAGATTTCGACCGTGTGGTACTCTGCTGCGGAGCATCAAACCCAAGAGATATCAAAGTGCCGGGACGAGAGGCAGAAGCATTTATTTTGCCGTTGATTTCCTGAAAGGTGTGACAAAGAGCCTGCTGGATTCTGATTTGGCGGATCAGAAATTTGTTGCCTGCAAGAATAAGAAAGTGATGGTCATCGGAGGCGGTGATACCGGAAACGACTGTGTCGGAACAGCCATCCGCCTGGGTGCATCTTCCGTGGTACAGCTGGAGATGATGCCGAAAGCCCCGGATCAGAGAGCGGTAAACAATCCATGGCCGGAGTGGCCGAGAGTCTGCAAGACTGATTATGGTCAGCAGGAAGCGATTGCTGTATTCGGACACGATCCGCGTATCTATCAGACCACCGTAAAAGAATTCATTGCCGATGACAAAGGCAGACTGAAAAAAGCAGTGCTGGTCAAATTACAGAGCAAAAAAGATGAGAAAACAGGTCGCATGATGATGGTTCCGGTGGAAGGAAGCGAATGGACGGTTGAAGTGGATGTCGTACTGATCGCAGCCGGTTTTCTTGGCTCACAGAAATATGTGACCGATGCCTTTAAAGTAGATCTGACACCGCGTACGAACGTGGCAACGGAAGCAGAGAAATATCAGACTTCCGTAAAGAATGTCTTTACGGCAGGTGATATGCACCGGGGACAGTCTCTGGTTGTCTGGGCGATCCACGAAGGAAGGGAAGCGGCCAAGGCGGTAGATGAATCCCTGATGGGATATACCAACCTCGTTTAAAGAAAAGGAACGCAAAAAAACGGGGCAGATCATTCTGCCCCAAGTTCCAGCATCACACTGGCGATATACCATCCGTCTTTGATTTCTCTGGTGGAGATTCCGTTGTAACGGCGGACGATATCATCGATGATCTGACGGCCAAGCCCATGCTGCTTTTTATCCGCCTTGGTCGTGCGGATGGTAAGTGCCTTGTCTTGCATGGAAGGATCCATTTTGTTTCGAATGGTCAGGGAGAGATAATCCTTGACCATTTTCATTTCAATCACAATTTTCGGATCTTCAATTTTTCTGGATGATTCGATCGCATTGTCCAGAAGATTCGCAACAAGAGAACAGAGATGGTGATCGGGGATCGACAGATGTGGCGGCAGTACGATCTGAATATCCATCGGGATCTGATACTTATGAGCCGTGGCGTATTTAAGGTTGATCACCTGGTTGACAATCTCATTTCCGGTCTCAATCTGATTGTCGAGTGCATAAATCTCTTTGGAAAGATTGTAAAAATATTCTTTCAGGGCATCGTATTTGTTCTGGCTGAGCAGACGATCCATGCAGGCAAAATGATTTTTCGTGTCATGCCGCAGGTGGTGGTATTCTGTCACAATCGTATTCAGATCTTTCATATGCTGCTTTTGATAATCATTCTGCTGGTTGATCAGCTGAAGCTGGATGCGGCTGCTGTATTCGCTGGTCATCTGCCATACCATATAATATAGAAGCAACTCGCTCACCAGAGAGAAGGTTCCGATGTAATTGATCACGCCGCTGACAGCATCAAAATAATTTTTCAGCATCATGACGGTGCAGGAATTTAAGATCGGAGTCAGAATCATGATCATATAATAAGAAAGAGGATAATTCTGGCTGGTGTCTGGACGGAAACGAATAAAAAAGAATCCGCACAAAACAAGGAGAATACTTGGCAGAAGGGATTCGTTATAAATGCGAAGTGTAAACAATATGCTTTCTGGCAGGAAGGGTGAAAGAAAATTCAACAAAATGGTGAATGGAAATCGACACAACAGCAGGATCGAAAGATAGATCAAAGGCAGGAAAAATTTAAACAACGGCCTTTCCTTCACAGATCAGAAAAGCAAACAGGATCAGAAAACCAGCATGTAAAACTACATAGAGCCAGAAAACATCACCATACAGTTCAGGCAGAACATACTCTTCCACCAGAAGAAAAATCGCATGGACACAAAAAATACCAGCCATGCAGGGAATTCTCAGACGAAACGCTTTTGGTGTAAGAATTTTACAGAGCATCAGCTGCCCTAAATAAATTTCCAGCAGAAGAGAAAGTATTTTGATGATGGTTTGTATGGAAAATTCAGGAATCATAAGGTCAGCCTCCGAAATTCTACTTTGATGTCATCCAGACGATAGCGGCTGACCGGGAGCTGCTTTTTGCTGTCCAGAACGACATAGGTTGTCTGAATGTTTTTGATATAACGATAATTGACCAGGTAGCTTTGTGGATACGGATAAACCGTAAGGATGAAGCTGCTCTCCATGTCAGACATTTAAAACGGATCGCTTCACTTTGCTGATCCCGCTAAGAAAAAGCTCACATATTTATCGATACTCTGCACGTAAATAATATCATCAATCCGGAAACGTACATCGAAGTACGGTTCTCAAATGTCACATAATCCTGTTCGGACTCTGCATGGCAGTCCGCAAGGATATCTGCGATGCAGCCGGAAATCTCTGACTGAAACTCGTCCTTTGGAATAAAACGGAATGGTCTTGCCTTGAAGGATTTATAAACACATTCGCGGTGGATGGAAACATAGATCAGATAACAGTCCATATCCAGCTCACGCAGTTTCTGTCCGAGACTCAGCCCATCAATCAGCGGCATATCAATATCAAGAAAACAGATATCCCAGCGTTTCCCTTCATATAAAGAAGTGAGGAGTTTTCCGCTGTCTGTAAAAAGCTCAATCTCACATTCCGTCGAATATTCCTTAAAAATCTGTTCTATCTGCTCATAATAATATTCAGCAGTAATGTATTCATCATCACAAATCGCAATCTTCATTTTATCACTTCCTGTAATCTAATTTGAACGCAGAAAAGCATTCCTCCGATTCAAGTGTGCAGAGCACTAAGCGGTGGGTGAATGTCCGCTTTACATATATACGGAACAGAAATCATGCTTCTGTTCGTCTGATAATCTTCATTATAGTGGATTATGGATATAATGTCAAATTTCGTGGAAAGCCTGAATGAAAATTTGACATTTACGACATTGTTTTGCCATTCACGCCTATATTTGCTATACACGACACACAGATTGAAACTGTAAAAAGATTGTGATAGGGTAAAAATTACAAGAGGCACAAAAAAGGAAAGCAAGGAGGAATAATATGAAACGAAACAGAAAACGCCAGGTGACGGCAATGGCAATGGCAGTCATGATGGCAGCAGCAAGTTTTAATGTAAGCGGAATCGCAATGCCGGTGTATGCGGCAGAACAAAGTGACGAGATCCATTTCCCGGATGTCTATGCAAAAGACCTGGTACAGCCGATCAAAGATCAGGAGACCATCAATAAGAAAGTGAATGCCCTTCTGAAAACGATGACAACGGAAGAAAAATACACCTTCCTTGGCGGAAACGGAACCGGTGATACGGAAGGAAATGCCGGATATCTGAAAGGTGTGCCAAGACTTGGCGTGCCGATGATCAAGATGTACGACGGACCTGCCGGTCTTCTGTATCCGCAGGATACCACAAATCCGCCGCAGGAGCAGATGCTTGCAGCGACCTGGGATGAGACCATGGCAGAGATGTACGGAGAAGCTGTCGGAAATGAAAACCTAGCAATCGGCGGATGTATGATGTTGAGTGCACAGCTTGATATTCAGAGACAGCCGCAGTTCCAGAGAACGAAAGACCAGATGGGTGAAGATCCATACCTGTTATCCAGTATGGCAGATGATCTGGTAAACGGCATGACCAAGAATGGCGGTATCGCAGTCCTGAAACATTATGGAGCTTTTGCACAGAATGCATCACCGGGAACAAATACAAACGTAGAAGTTTCCGAGCAGGCACTGCATGAAACCTATCTGGCAGGATTTGAATCAGCGATCAAAACAAATGATTCGATCGGTGTGATGTCATCTTATAATAAACTGTCCGGCACATGGGCTTCTGCAAGTACGGAACTTCAGGAAAATATCCTGCATAACATGTGGGGATTTGATGGGTTTACCATCACAGACTGGGGTGGAAACCACGAGTATACACTGGATAAAGGAACTGACGTTGAAATGCCATCCTTAAGCAACAACAGCCAGGCAAAAACACAGCGAAAGTGGATGCCGGTGAGATGACACAGGAAGAGGCAGATGCACTGGTTGACAAGAGCGTAAAACGTGTACTGACTGCTTATGCCAAAGGCGGATATCTGACGCTGGTACAGGTTGATGAAGACGGTAATGCAAAAGAAGAAACAGGCAGAACGGAGCTGATCAAGCCGGGTACCGATAACCAGGCACTGGCAGATCTGTATGATGCAAGCAATGAAGCCGTTGAGAAAGTTGCAGAAGAAGGCGGCGTACTTCTGAAAAATGAAAACAAGACGCTGCCACTTGATACAACAGGTGACAAGAGCGTGGCAGTTGTCGGCGTGAACGGTATGACCCTGATCTCTGGTATCGGTGGTGAACGTTCTTACGGTTCTATTCGTGCGATGACAAGCCCGTACGAAGCACTGACCGATATCCTTGGAACCGATAAAGTAGAAGGACAGGTTTACAATGACAAGATCGGAACGATCATCCCGACCGAAAATCTGTATACAACAGCAGCCGGAAGCGAGCATGGTGCAGTCCGTACCTACGGTACCGGAAAATCAGCAGAGACCGGTGGAAATTATCAGGGACAGTTTGTAAGCAACAGCGTTCCGGAGACCAAGATGGAAGGACACGAAATCGGAGAATTCTGCCAGGTTGACGAAAAGATTGATTTCAATACAAACAGCAAAACCTATCGCAATGCAGAAGGCGGAAATGCTTTTGATTATACACAGAACCCGACCTATACCTGGACGACCTATCTGGAAGCTCCGGAAGACGGTGAATACAGCATTATCCTGCAGAGCATCGGTGCAAAAGCAGCCATGTCCATTTATGAACTGGATGAAGATGGAAATCCGACGGAAAAAGCGATCGGCAGCGGTTCCGGTGCAAGTACAAATCAGGGTACCCAGTACTATGGAGGCATTATTCCATCTGAAACGGGAGAAAACCTTTCAACTGCAAGCGTTAAACTGGAAAGCCGGAAAGAGATATATGATTGGTATTGCTTCCGAAAATGCAGGAGCAGTAAACGGCAAAGATATGCAGGTCGGACTGGCATGGGTAACACCGTCTCAGAAGCAGGCGAACATTGACAATGCGATCAAAGCGGCAGAAAATAATGACACGGTAGTGGTCTTTGCGTATGCACAGGTAAGTGATCCGAAGAGCACAAGAGAAGCAACTACACTGAAACTGGATGATTATCAGCAGACGATGATCCAGAATGTAGCAAAAGCAGCTCATGAAAAAGGCAACAAAGTAGCCGTTGTTCTGAACAATGACTCCGCTGTTGTTATGGAAGACTGGATTGATGACGTGGATGCAATCCTTGAAATGTACTATCCGGGACAGCGAGGCGGCGTTGCAACAGCAAAACTGCTGACAGGTGAAGTGAACCCGAGCGGAAAACTGGCTTACACCATTCCAAAGAAAGACACAGATACCCTGATCACCATCTCAGATGAAGCATGGAATCGTTTTGAAAAAGAAGATGAAACAGAAGATAGTGAAAAACAGAGCGATGTTGCAACTCAGGAAGCCGGAGGCGGATTCCCGGGAGGTGGATTCCCGGGAGGCGGATTCCCAGGAGGTGGATTCCCGGGCTTCGGAGGCGGAAAAGCCAATACAACCTATTTTGATGAGGGAATCAATACCGGATATAAATGGTTTGATGAAAATGGCATTGAGCCACAGTTTGATTTCGGATATGGACTTTCCTATACCACATTCGAATATGGCGATATGAGCGTTGCAGAAAATGCAACCGACGGTGAAGTTGCCGGCTATGATGTAACCTTTACTGTAACCAACACCGGTGATGTAGCCGGAAGTGAAGTCGCTCAGGTATACCTTGGTGAAGCACAGGTACCGGAAGGTATTCAGACATCAAAATATGCACTGGCAGGTTATGAGAAAGTCAAAGATATTCAGCCGGGCGAGACAAGAGAAGTAACGGTTCATGTAAGCGGACGTTCCCTGTCCTACTGGAACAGCAATCAGGAAGAACTGAATGTAAACGCAGACGGCACAAAAGATAAATGGACACTGGCAACCGGCGAGAGAAAGATTTATGTCGGATCTTCTTCTGACAAACTGCTCATGGAAAAGACCGTTGATGTTGAGAAACAGACAAACAGCATTGACATGGTAAAACAGGGACTGTCACGCATGATCGCCTGATCGAGAGTCTCAACAGTTCTGAATATACCAAAGAAAGCTGGGCAGCCGTAGAAGATGCACTTGCTGATGCAAAAGAAGTACAGGCAGATAAAGATGCAACGGAAAGCAAACTCACAGAGGTACAGAATGCTCTGCTGAAGGCTTACACAGCACTTGAGTACGGTGTACAGAAGACACATCTGCAGATCCTCGTGGATTCTGCAAACGATATCCTCAAAGAGGCAGCAAATTATGAAAATAATGCAAAAACACTCAAAGATGCCGTAGCAAAAGCAGAAAAGTGCTGACAAACGAAGACGCAACGCAGGAAGAAGCGGATGCAGTCATGACAGAACTGGTGAAAGCACTGCAGGAACTCTCAGAAAAAGTAAGCGTGAAGTCCTTAAAAGAACTGATCGATGCAGCGAAAGAGATGATCGAGAGCAGTAACTTTACATCAGCAAGCCAGAAGAAATTAGAAGATGCCGTAGCAAAAGCAGAAGATGTGCTTACAGACGGCGAGCATACATCCGCAGAGCTGGAAAAAGCATACAATGATGTGATTGATGCGATCATTAACCTGGAACGCAAAGGTAACAAGGCAGCACTCTCTGCCATGATCGAAAAAGCAGAAGAAGTTTTGGCAGATAAAGATGCCTATGTAGCTTCCACGATCGACGGACTGGATGCAATCCTTGCCAATGCAAAAGCAGTGAATGAAAACGAAGACGCAACACAGAACACCGTAGACAACATGGTGAAGACTCTGACACTGAAAGTGGCAGATGCACGCCTTAAAGGTGACGTGGATGGTGACGGAAGCGTTGGATTCATACCATCTACCAGACCTTCCATGATTCCATCCAGTGCCGGATAACCTGCTTCAATATATTCTTCCGCTACATCAACAACCTCTTCATCCTCCATTTCCAGAACACATTCTGAAAGTTTATTC